>VFQM010000213.1_pt1 | contig 71045 bp, 70 predicted proteins | sample 3512391 | NCBI WGS metagenome assembly VFQM01 (sample SAMN10412369, study PRJNA504923) | tailings metagenome | isolation source: Replicate 1 from Balatoc abandoned mine | place: Philippines | reverse complement strand
CGCGATCCCTTCGAGACGCTCGACGAGGTCGCCGACATGCTGGCGCTCGACGTCTCGCCGCAGATGTGGCCGATCGGCATGGGCGGCGAGTTCGAGGGGCTGCTCGATTTCGCTACCGAAACCGTCAGCCGCCCCGAAGGGCCGAGCCGGGAGTTCCTCGGCACCCGCGACACCGCCGCCATCCCCCAGCGCTTTGCCGACGAGATCGAGCTGGCGCGCGGGGGTTATCCCGAATTCGACCTTGAAGCCTTCCGCCACGGCGATCTCACACCGGTCTATTTCGGATCGGCGCTCAAGAATTTCGGGGTCACCGAGCTGATCGACGCCATCGCCCGCTACGCCCCGCCGCCGCGTCCGCAGCCCGCGGGCGAGGAGCAGATCAGCCCGGAGCGCGACGAAGTCACCGGCTTCATCTTCAAGGTGCAGGCCAACATGGACCCCAATCACCGCGACCGCATCGCCTTCATGCGGCAGGTTTCGGGCACCTTCAAACGCGGCATGAAGCTGACCCCCAGTGGCCTTGGCAAGCCGATCGCGGTGCACTCGCCGATCCTGTTCTTCGCGCAGGACCGCGAACTGGCCGACACGGCGGAAGCGGGCGACATCATCGGCATTCCCAACCACGGCACCTTGCGGGTGGGCGACACCCTGTCCGAGCGCAATCAGGTGCGCTTCACCGGCCTGCCGAACTTCGCGCCCGAAATCCTGCGCCGGGTGCAGCTCAAGGACCCGACCAAGACCAAGCAGCTCAGGAAGGCGCTCGACGACCTCTCGGAAGAGGGCGTGATTCAGGTGTTCTATCCCGAGATCGGCTCGGCTCACATTGTCGGCGTGGTCGGGCAGCTTCAGCTCGAAGTGCTGATTTCGCGGCTGGAGGCCGAATACAAGGTTGAAGCCGCGCTCGAACCCTCGCCCTTCGCCACCGCGCGCTGGATCAAAGGAGAGGCCAAGGCGCTCGACGAATTCGCCAGCTTCAACCGCGCCAACCTCGCCAAGGACCGCGATGGCGATCTCGTGTTCATGGCCAAGAGCCCGTGGGACGTCAGCTATCAGGTCGAGAAGAACCCAGAGCTGACCTTCTCGGCCACGAAGGAACGGTAGTCTTGCAGGCGGGGCGGGTTCGCGGCATGGCAATTCCCATGCACGATACCGGCCCGACCTCGCAGAGCTTCATCTCGCAGCGCCTCAAGCTCAATTACCTCGACTGGGGCGGCAGGGGTAAGCCGCCGCTGGTGCTGGTGCATGGCGGGCGCGATCATGCACGCAGCTGGGACTGGACCGCCGAGGCGCTGCGCGAGGATTATCATGTCATCGCGATGGATCACCGCGGGCATGGCGATAGCGACTGGGTCTCGGACGGGGTCTATTCCGCGGGCGACATGGTCTATGATCTGGCGCAGCTGATCCACCAATTGGGCGTCGGTCCGGTGCGGATGGTGGCGCATTCGATGGGCGGGAACGTGGCGCTGCGCTATGCCGGGGCTTTCCCCGACATGGTGACCAGGCTGGTGGCGATCGAGGGCCTCGGCCCCTCGCCCGAATGGCGCGAAAAGCAGCGTGCCGTTCCCTATCCCGAACGCCTCGCCGAATGGATCGAGAAGAAGCGCAAGGCCGCCGGGCGCACCCCGCGCAAGTACGAGAGCATCGAGGCGGCCTTTGCGCGCATGATCGAGGAGAACGCCTACCTCACCGAGGAGCAGGCGCGCCACCTGACGGTCCACGGGGTCAACCGCAACGAGGACGGCACCTACAGCTGGAAGTTCGATCCGCACCTCAATGTCTGGCCGGTCGAGGACATCGGCGACGAGTTCGTCGAGCAATTGTGGGGTGCGATCAGCTGCCCCACGCTGCTGCTCTATGGCGCCGACAGCTGGGCCTCGAACCCGGAGAAGGACGGGCGCATTGCCCACTTCAGGACCGCGCGCGTGATCGAGTTCGAAAAGGCCGGCCACTGGCTCCACCACGACCAGTTCGACCGCTTCATCGCCACCTTGCGCGATTTCCTGTAAACCGGAGGGGCGGCGATGGCGGAGTTCTTCGATGCCCTGAACGAAAAGCACATCGCGATGATCACCGCCCAGCCGGTGTTCTTCGTGGCGACAGCGGCGGCCGAGGGGCGGGTCAATCTCAGCCCCAAGGGCTATGATGCCTTCCGCGTGCTTTCTCCCGGACGGGTCGCCTATCTCGATCTCGGTGGTTCGGGGAACGAGACCCACGCGCATCTCGCCGCCGACCAGCCTGACGCGGGCCGGATCACGCTGATGTTCTGCAATTTCCAGCAGCCTGCGCTGATCCTGCGCATCTATGGTCGCGGGCGCGCGGTGCTGCCGCAAGACCCCGACTGGGACGCGCTGGCGGCGCATTTCATCCTGATGCCCGGCACCCGCCAGATCTTCGATATTGCGGTGGAGAGCGTGCAGACCAGCTGCGGCTGGGGCGTGCCCTTCATGACGCTGGAGAGCGAGCGCGAGACGCTCAAGAAGGCCCACCGCCAGTCCGACCCGGCGCAATGGGAGGCCAAGATGGCGGCCCGCACGCGCAGCATCGACGGCCTGCCGACCCGCGCCACCGACCGCTACATCGCGGGTGACTAGGACTGAAGCGTCGCGTAAGCCAAATCCTGCCTAATTTCTGACCAGGTGATTAATACCTAGGCAGATATTCTTCCGCAGACGCGAAGAAACCGGCAAATTCCCTTGTTGCACCTGCGTTACGCCAATGTGGCACGCTTGTTGCACAGCTCCAGTGCCGGACTGATCCGGTGCAACAGGGGGCTTCGATGAAGTTCATCATCGCCATCATCAAACCGTTCAAGCTCGATGAGGTTCGTCAGGCGCTCAGCAACATGGGCATCGCCGGCATGACCGTCACCGAGGTCAAGGGGTTTGGCCGTCAGAAGGGCCAGACCGAAATCTACCGCGGGGCCGAATATTCCACCAACATGCTCCCCAAGGTGAAGCTCGAGATCGCCGCGAGTGACGAAATCGCCGCGCAGGTCGTCGAAACCATCCAGCAGACCGCCAACACGGGCGCCATCGGCGACGGCAAGATCTTCATGCTCGATCTCGCTTCCGCCACCCGCATCCGCACCGGCGAGTCCGGCGAAACCGCGCTGTAAGGGGACACATCCAATGAAGCGTATCTTCCTCAATGCTGCGGCGCTGATGACCGGGGCGGTCCTGCTGGCCGCGCCCGCGCTCGCCGCCCCGGTGGCCGAAGCCGCCGAAGTGGTGACCGAAGTCGTCGAAGCCGCCCCTGCGGTGCCCAACCCGGGCAACAATGGCTTCATGATGACGGCGACCGTCCTGGTGCTGCTGATGATCCTGCCCGGCCTTGCGCTGTTCTACGGCGGTCTGACCCGCTCGAAGAACATGCTTTCAACCATGACGCAGATCGGGGCCGCGGCCTCGCTCGCTATGCTGGTCTGGGTGATGTGGGGCTACGGCCTCGCCTTCGGTCCGGAAGGCAACGAATACATCAGCTGGGGCAAGTTCTTCCTTCAGGGTGTCACGCCCGATTCCACGGCTGCGACCTTCACTGACGAGGTGATCAGCGAATACATCTTCATCAGCTTCCAGATGACCTTCGCCGCGATCACCGTGGCGCTGGTGCTGGGTTCGGTGGTGGAACGCATGAAGTTCGCCGCGACCATGGTGTTCAGCCTGGTGTGGCTCACGATCGTCTACTTCCCGATCGCCCACATGGTGTGGGAAGCGCGCGGCGTGTTCTTCGTGATGGGTGCGCTCGACTTCGCGGGCGGCACGGTGGTGCACATCAACGCCGGCGTCTCGGCGCTGGTTGCCGCCTACATCCTCGGCAAGCGCAAGGGCTATCCGACCGAACCGATGATGCCGCACAGCCTGACGCTGACGATGGTCGGCACTGGCCTGCTGTGGGTGGGCTGGTTCGGCTTCAACGCCGGCTCGGCACTCGAAGCCAACGGTTCGGCCGCGCTCGCCATGATCAACACCTTCGTTGCTACGGCTGCGGGCGGACTGTTCTGGATGCTGACCGAAAAGGTGATGGGCCACAAGGGTTCGGCGCTGGGCTTCTGCTCGGGCGTGATCGCCGGTCTCGTCGCGGTCACTCCGGCGGCGGGCAACTCGGGCCCCTTCGGCGCGATCCTGCTTGGCGCGATTGCCTCGGTGATCTGCTACTTCTTCGTGGCCAAGGTGAAGCCGGCGCTCGGCTATGACGATGCGCTCGACGCCTTCGGGATCCACGGCGTGGGCGGTATCGTCGGCGCGATCGGCACCGGCATCGTGTTCTCGCCGGCACTCGGCGGCCCGGGCGGTGACGACTTCGAAATGGGCGCGCAGCTGGTGACCCAGGTCAGCGCTGTCGCCGCCACCATCGTGATCTCTGCCGTCGGCACCGCGATCGCCATGTACATCGCCAAGGCCATCACCGGCCTGCGCGTTGACGAGGAAAGCGAAGTCAACGGCCTCGACATCTCCGAACACGGGGAGCGCGCCTACAACTAAGCGCCCCCTCAACAGTTTGGCGGGGGGAGGATCCTCTCTCTCCCTCTCCCCTTCCCCCGCCTCACCTTGTTCCTCCTGCGAACGAACAAACTGAACATGGCCGGAGCGGCTTTACGCCTCTCCGGCCTTTTTTTGTCTTTCGCTCGCCCCTCCGGGCGAGCGTCCTCGGCGAGCTTCAGGCCCTGCGGGCCTGATCGCCTTCGGCTCGCGCGCGTACGCTCGCGGCCCTGCGGGCCGTTACAGCGCGACTGGTAAGAATTTTTGCTGGTCCGGGCGCGAAGCGACCGCAAGGCCGAATGGCCGCCGCGCCTTATGGCGCGAAAGCCAAGCGGCCCGGACCGGCCGCGCCCGGCGCTTGAGGGCGCAAACTATTCAGCTTCCATCACGAAGTCCGCACACCGCTCGCCGATCATGATGCTAGGCGCGTTGGTGTTGCCGCTGACGAGCTTGGGCATGATGCTGGCATCCGCCACCCACAGGCCTTCCAGCCCGTTCAGCTTCAGCGTCGGATCGACCACCGCTTGCGGGTCGCTCCCCATCCGGCAGGTGCCGACCGGGTGATAGACCGTGTCGGCGCGGCTGCGGATGAGTTCGTCGAGCGCGGCGTCGTCGTTCAGGTCGACCGGGTGGCGATCGGTCGGGCCGAAGGCCTGCAAGGGCGGGGTGTCGACGATGCGGTGCGACAGGCGCACCCCGGCGCGCAGCACGGCCATGTCGCGTTCGTCGCTAAGGAAGTTGGGGTCGATCACCGGCGCGGCGGCGGCATCATTGCTGCCCAGCCGCACCGTTCCCCGGCTTTCGGGGCGAAGCACGCAGGCGTGGAGCGAGAAGCCATGCCCCTTCACCTTCTCGCGCCCGTGATCCTCCAGCACTGCGGGGACGAAGTGCCACTGCACATCGGGGGCGGGGCTATCGGGCATGACGGTCCAGAAGCCCCCGGCCTCGGCATAGGGCGTTGTCATCACGCCGGTGCGCTTGCGACGATGCTCGACGATCGCGGCGGCCATGCGCAGCGTGCCTTTGAGCGTGCTCCCGATCGGCGCATCGCTCTGCGTCTCCCAGCCGGAGACGTAGTCGATGTGATCCTGCAGGTTGCCGCCCACGGCGGGGCGATCCACCACCACGTCAATCCCGTGGGCCTTGAGATGCTCCGCCGGACCGATGCCCGACAGCATCAGGATCTGCGGGGAATTGAACGCGCCTGCCGACAGAATGACCCCGCGACGGGCGAGCAACGACTCGGCAACGCCCCTGCGACGAACCTGCACGCCGGTCACCCGCCCGCCCTCGATGATGAGCTTTTCGACCAGCGTGTCGGTGCGCACCGCGAAGTTGCCCTGCTCGCGGATCGGCTCCACGTAAGCGCGCGCGGCCGACCAGCGTTCGCCCTTGCGCTGGGTCACCTGATAAAGGCCGAAGCCATCCTGCCGCTCGCCGTTGAAATCGCCGTTTGTGCGCAGCTGGAGCGCGGCTGCGGCTTCGACAAAAGCGTGGGATGCGGGGTTGGCGGCGGTCTGGTCGGACACGAACAGCGGCCCGCCTGCGCCGTGGTAATCATCGCCCCCACGCTCGTTGGCCTCGGCGCGCTTGAAGTAGGGGAGCACGTCGTCATAGGCCCAGCCGGTGCAGCCTTCTGCGGCCCAGTTGTCGTAATCCCAGCGGTTGCCGCGGATATAGACCATCGCGTTGATCGCCGAGGAGCCGCCGAGCCCGCGCCCGCGCGGCTGATAGCCGGTGCGCCCGTTCAGGCCCTTCTGCGGCACGGTTTCATAGCGGTAGTTCGACTTTTCGGGGATGAAGGGCATGAAGCCCGGCGTCTTGATCCAGACGTTGTCGTTGCGCCCGCCCGCTTCGAGCAGGCACACCCGGCGCGTCCCGTCCACGGCGAGCCGCCCGGCGACCGCGCTGCCGGCACTGCCACCGCCGATGACGATGTAGTCGAAACTTTCCATGATCTCTCCCTTTGGCCGGAGAGATTAGGCAGCTTCGCCGGCCTCTGCAATCGGGTTTCGATCAGCCACTGACATTGTTGTAGGTAGCGGCGCCTGTCCGGTGCGCACGCGCCACTTTTCGCGGATCATGTCGGAGGTTTCGCGGCTGCCGTCATGGCTCCAGCCGGGTTCGCGCAGCAGGTAGGACAGCTTGTGCTTCCAGGGGCTGCGCCAGATGTCGGTCAGCATGCCGATCCATTCGTGGAACACGGCCCAGAGCAGGTTGAAGCTGCCGAGCTGCTTGACGATGCCGTAGCGGATCGGTTCGTCATCCACCTCCGGCTCGAAGGTGCCGAACATGCGGTCCCAGACGATGAACACGCCGGCGTAGTTGCGATCGAGATAGCGCGGGTTGGTGGCGTGGTGGACGCGGTGGTGGCTGGGCGTGTTCATCACCGCCTCGAACCAGCGCGGCATGCGCCTGATCGCCTCGGTATGGATCCAGAACTGGTAGATGAGGTTGAACCCGCCGCAGATCGCGATCATCGCCGGATGGAAGCCGAGCAGCACCAGCGGGACGGCGAACAGGAACCCGAAAGTCAGCGAGCCCGTCCACGTCTGGCGCAGCGCGGTGGAGAGATTGTAGTGCTGGCTGGAATGGTGGTTCACATGGGCCGCCCACATCCAGCGGATGCGATGCCCGGCGCGGTGGACCCAGTAATACTTGAGATCATCGAGCACGAAGCACAGCGGCCACGCCCACCACACGGCCCACCATTCCGGGCCGAAATCGAACAGCCGGTATTGATAGGCCTCGATGAACAGCCCCACGGCGAACCCGCCCAGCAGCGCCCCCGCCACAGTCGAACCCAGCCCGAAGGCAAGGCTGACGAGGGTGTCCTTCGGCTCGTAGGCTTCGGGAGCGCGGAATTTCGCCCAGATCATCTCGGCCAGCACCAGAGCCACGAACAGCGGCACGGCATATTGGGTGGGGTTGAGGTCAGGCATGGTGCGGCGTGTTTAGCCGATTGATCGCTTCCGCCCAAGCGTGCGGATCGGGTATATCGAGCAGCACCTTGCCGAACCCGGCCTCGCCCGGATCCACTTCCAACCCATCCGAGGCCATCCGCGCCGTGCTGCCCGGGCCGAGCACGCGTCCGGCAAAGCGGTTGCCGTGTCGCTTGATCACCATGATCCGGCCGGCGGTGTCGCGGGCGAGGGCGGCCTTGCCATCGCAGGTCACGGCGAGCGGGGCAAAGCCGTCCTCGACCTCGCCCGCGGCGCTGCGCACGGCGGCTTCGCTGTCGAGTGCCGGGGTGCCGCCCAGCTTCATCCACCACGCCAATCCCGCGAGCGCGAGAATCGCGACCAGCGATCCGGCGGTCTGGAGCAGCATCGGCGGCAGGTCCACGCGGCAGGCGCCTCAGCGCTGGCTGAGCATGTCGATCATCGCCCGGATCGGGCTGATGTCATAGCCGGCCTGCATCGCGGCGCGGGCGATGGTGTCGGGGTCTTCGCCCTGCTTGGCCGCCGCCAGCGCCCACAGAAAGGTCGAGCGCGTGCCCGACCGGCAGTAGGCGAGAATCGGACCCTCGGCCTGGTCCAGCGCGGCGATCATCGCGTCGACCTGGGGTTCGCTGAAGCCGGAATGGCCGATCGGAATGGCAACATAGTTGAGCCCGGCCGCCGCCGCAGCCGCGCCGATCTCGTCCCCCTGCGGCGCGTCCGGGTCTTCGCCGTCAGGGCGATTGTTGACGATCATCGCTACGCCAGCGGCGACCGCAGTGGCGACGTCCTCCAGCGCAAGTTGCGGGCTTACCAGCACATTTTCGTTAAGCTTGCGAAATCCGCTCATGTCCAAATCCTGCCGTCGGGGGATACGATCCCTTGCGTCATGCCCAACCCCGCTGGTTCGCACAAGCATTCGCGTTCGGGCCGTGCCCGCAGCGGCACAGGGTCGCGGCAGCCCGCGGTAAAATCGTTCGCAAAGCAACTCTTTGTGCGCTATGGATGAACGATTAGTGCGCTCCGGTCATCATGTCCGGCGCGTCTGTGTCCGGTGCGGCTCACTGTCCACGCCATCGGAACATTGGAGGACGGGCAGTGTGGCAAGGTACGTTCTGATATATGGGTTACGATAGGGGACGCCGGCGCGGCCGCGACAAGCGCGACGGTTTCGGCGAAGATGGTTTCGATCCGTTTGGCGGCGGGAATGACGGTTTTCCGCCCCCGCGCGACTTCGGTAGCGACCGGTTTGGCGGTGGTGACCGGTTCGGCGGCGGTGGCGGTGATCGCTACGGCGGCGGCGGCGGTGCTCCGCGCGGCGGCGGCGGCGGCTTCGGCGGCCCGCGTGGCCCCGGCGGCGGCGGCGGTGGCGGCGGCTTCAGCCGCATGCCTGCCCAGGTTGTCGGCACCGGCAAGGGTATCGTGAAGTTTTTCAACGCCCAGAAAGGCTTCGGCTTCATCCAGCAGGAAGGTGGCGGCGAAGACGTCTTCGTTCACATCAGTGCGGTTGAACGTGCCGGGCTCGAAGGACTCGCCGAAGGGCAGGAGCTCCAGTACAATCTCGTGGATCGCGGCGGCAAGGTGTCGGCGCAGGATCTCCAGATTGTCGGCGATGTGATCGCCGCTCCGCAGAAGCCTGCGGCCCCGCAGCGCGAACTCACCGGCGAGCGCACCAAGGGCACGGTCAAGTTCTTCAACGCGATGAAGGGCTTCGGCTTCCTCGTGCGCGATGACGGCCAGCCGGACGCGTTCGTGCATATCAGCGCGGTCGAGCGTTCGGGCCTGAGCGGCATCAACGAGGGCGAGCGTTACGAATTCGATCTCGAAGTCGATCGACGAGGCAAATACTCGGCGGTCAACCTCGTCCCGGTCGAGGGCTGACAACGCCTTTCCCGGCGCGCGCGCGATTTGACGCGCGGGCGCGGGAAGCCTAATGAATTGCGGGTGGCGGCTCTGTTTCGGGGCCGCCATTTGCGTTTTCCCTTAGCGTTCACCAATCAGGATCCTGCCGATGTCCATACCTGCGCTCATGCCCGTCTATCCGCGTTGCGGTGTCAGGCCGGTGCGCGGCGAGCACTGCCATCTGATCGACGAGGACGGCACCCGCTATCTCGATTTTGCCAGCGGCATCGCGGTCAATCTGCTCGGCCATTCGCATGAAGGGCTGATTTCGGCGATCCAGCAGCAGGCCGCGACGCTGATGCACGTGTCGAACCTCTACGGCAGCCCGCAGGGCGAACGCCTTGCGCAGATGCTGGTGGACGCGACCTTTGGCGACACGGTGTTCTTCACCAATTCCGGCGCAGAGGCGGTCGAGGCGGCGATCAAAACGGCGCGCGCCTATCACCAGAATGCCGGCGATGCGGGCGACGCCAGCCGGTTCGAGCTGATTACCTTCCACAACGCCTTCCATGGCCGCACCATGGCGACCATCAGTGCCTCGAACCAGACCAAGATGCATCACGGCTTCTCGCCGTTGCTCGACGGGTTCAAATATGCGCCTTTCGACGATCTCGAAGCGGCCAAGGCACTGATCGGGCCGCACACTGCGGGCTTTCTCGTCGAGCCGATCCAGGGCGAGGGCGGCATCCGTCCGGCTTCGGTGGAATTCATGCAGGGCCTGCGCGCCCTCGCCGACGAGCATGACCTCATGCTGATCCTCGACGAGGTGCAGTGCGGCGTGGCGCGTACCGGCAAGCTCTATGCCTACGAGCATTACGGGATCACGCCCGACATCATGGCGACCGCCAAGGGCATCGGCGGCGGCTTCCCGCTGGGCGCCTGCATCGCCACCGAAAAGGCCGCGCGCGGCATGACCTTCGGCACGCACGGATCGACCTATGGCGGCAATCCGCTGGCGATGGCGGCGGGGACGGCAGTGATGGAGGCCGTGGCGAACGAGGCGTTCCTCAACGCGGTTGCGGAGAAGGGCGAGCGTCTGCGCTCGCGGCTCGAACAGTTCATCGGCAACTATCCCGAGCTGTTCGAGCTGGTGCGGGGCAAGGGCCTGATGCTCGGCCTCAAGATGAAGATGGAAAGCCGCCCATTCTACGTGCATCTGCGCGACAACCACCAGCTGCTGACGGTGGCGGCGGGCGACAACACCATCCGCATCATCCCGCCGCTGGTGATCGGCGATGCCGAGATCGACGAGTTCTTCGACAAGCTTTCGGCGGGCGCGGCGAGCTTCAAGGTTCCGGAACCGGCATGACCTATCGTCACTTCCTCGACCTCGGCGATGCCGGCGGGGACGACATCGCCGCGATGATCAATGATGCGATTGATCGCAAGGCAGCCCGCGCCGGCCTGCCCAGGGGTGCGGCCGATTCCGATGCACCGCTTGCCGGGCGCGTACTCGCGCTGGTGTTCGAGAAGAGCTCGACCCGCACCCGCGTCAGCTTCGACATCGCGATGCGGCAGCTGGGCGGGAGCGTGCTGATCCTCGATTCGGGCTCAAGCCAGCTGGGGCGCGGCGAAACCATCGCCGACACCGCGCGGGTGCTGAGCCGGATGGTCGACGGCATCATGTTGCGGACCGACGATCACGCCAAGATCGAGGAAATGGCGCGGCACGCGACGGTGCCGGTGATCAACGGCCTCACCGACATGTCGCATCCGTGCCAGATCGTTGCCGATCTGCTGACGGTGATCGAGCATGGCAAGGCGCTGCCGGGGCTTGAGGTCGCATGGTTCGGGGACGGGAACAACGTGCTGCACTCGATTCTCGAGGCGGCGGGGCTGTTCAAGTTCAACGTCCGCGTGGCGGTGCCGGCGGGGTACGAACCCGATCCGGCGTTCGTCGAACTGGCGCGCGCGGGTGGTGCGACGGTGACCTTGACGCAGGATGCGCAGGCCGCCGCACGCGGAGCGGATGTGCTGGTGACCGACACCTGGATCTCGATGGGACAGGCCCATGCCGAGGCGAAGCTCGCCGCGATGGCGCCCTATCAGGTGAACGCCGACCTGATGGCGCTGGCGAAGCCCGATGCGGTGTTCCTCCACTGCCTGCCCGCCCATGTCGGCGAGGAAGTCAGCGAAGAGGTGTTCGAAGGCCCGCAGTCGGTGGTGTTCGACGAGGCCGAGAACCGCATCCACGCCCAGAAATCGGTGCTGCTGTGGAGCTTCGGCCTGCTCGGGACCTGAGCCGGAACCGGTGGGCAGGCCTTAAGGGTCTTTCGCCTGCCACGATCACTCCCCATATGGCGGCGCATGGCTGAAACGATCGAGACCTTTTCCGACAAGCTGATGGGCTTCACGCTGCCCGGCCGCAATGCGCGCGGGCGCGTCGTGCGGCTCGACGGGGTGCTGGAGGAAGTGCTGTCGGCGCATGATTACCCTGCGCCGATCACCCACCTCCTGAGCGAGGCGCTGGTGCTTGGCGCGCTGATGGGCGGGCTGCTCAAGGGCGATCATGCGCAGATGACCATGCAGGCGCAGACCAATGGCGGGATCGTCAGCCTGCTGGTGTGCGATTACCGCGCCGGCGCCGTGCGCGGCTATTGCGACTTCGATGCCGAGCGGCTCGCACGGCTGGGCGCCAATCCCTCGCTCGCGGCGCTGTTCGGGGAAGGCTATCTCGCGATCACCTTCGAGACCGAGGGGCGCCAGCGTTATCAGGGCATCGTGCCGCTGGAAGGCGACAGTCTGGCGGAGGCCTGCCAGGTCTATTTCAGCCAGTCCGAACAGATCCCGACGCTGATCCGCGTGGCCAGCCGCGCGGGCGGCGGTGGCCGGTCGGCGGCCGGCCTGCTGGTGCAGCATCTGGCCGATGGCGAGGAAGGTCGCGAGCGCCTGCACGTGCGGATGGATCATCCCGACTGGGAGCACGTCGCGGTCATGGCCGGCTCGATCAGCCATGACGAACTGCTCGATCCGGGCCTGTCGCTCGAAGCGATTGCCTGGCGGCTGTTCCACGAGGAGGACGAAGTGCGGGTGCAGCCCGGCTCGGCGCTTTCGCGCGGTTGCCGCTGCAGCGCCGAGCACTATGCGACGATCATCGCGCGTTTCCCGCCCGAAGAGCAGGCGGCGATGCGCAATGATGACGGGATTGTCGTGGTCGACTGCGCATTCTGTTCGCGTCTGTTCGAGCTGGCGGTTTGACGGTTCGTCGAAAATCTCGCGTCGTTGTCGACGAGACTGACAATTTCACCAAGCCAACCCGCCAAAACGCAGGCATGAAGGCGGCTATGAGACCGGATTCCCTCAGCAAGATGCGCTTCATCGGCTTCGGCGCTGCCGCAGCCGGCCTTGTCGGCCTGTTGTCTATGCCGGGGCTTGCCCAGGGCAACGGGCTGTCCATGCTCGGGACGCTGACCAAGGGCGAATGGACGATCAAGTATCGCGATGGTTCGCCTGATCGCAAGATTTGCGTGCGCAGCGGGCAGGAGCTCATTCAGCTGCGTCACAAGGAAAGCGGCTGCAACCGCTTTGTCGTCGAGGACGCGGCCACCAAGGTCACGGTCCAGTATACCTGCCCCGGCAACGGTTATGGACGCACCAGCATCCGCCGTGAAACCCCCGCGCTCGTCCAGCTGGAAAGCCAGGGCATCGAGGGCGGTCTGCCCTTCCAGTTCGTGGCCGAGGCGCGTCGCACCGGCACGTGCTGAGGGGACGGATTGCCTTTGCCTGCTGGCGTGTTAGGGCCACGCCATGACTGCTTCCGGACCTGCTTCCTCTCCGCCGATCGCGGTTGTCCTGCTTTCGGGCGGGCTCGATTCGATGGTTACCGCGGCGCTCGCGCAGGAACAGGGGTTCGCCGTTCATGCGCTGAGCGTGGACTATGGCCAGCGGCACCGGCTGGAGCTGGAATCCGCGCGCCGGATCGCTGAACGGCTCGGGCTGGTCCGTCACACTGAGATCGCGCTTGATTTGCGGGCTTTCGGCGGGTCGGCGCTGACTGATGCGATCGATGTGCCCAAGGGCGGGGTCGGAGACGATATCCCCGTGACCTATGTCCCTGCGCGCAATCTCGTGTTCCTCGCGCTCACTACGGCGTGCGCCGAGGCAGCCGGAGCTCGTGACGTATTCATCGGTGTCAATGCGCTGGACTATTCGGGCTATCCCGATTGCCGCCCCGAATTCATCGCGAGTTTTGCCGAGACGGCGCGGCTCGGCACCAAGGCCGGGGTGCAGGGTGCGCCTTTCACGATCCACGCCCCGCTCCAGCACATGACCAAGGCCGACATCGCCCGGGAATGTGCACGCCTGGGGCTCGATCCGGCGTGGAGCTGGTCATGCTACGATCCTGCGCCTGACGGGTCGGCCTGCGGGATGTGCGATTCCTGCCGCCTGAGGAAAAAGGGTTTTGCCGAAGCGGGGATTGTCGATAGCACGCGCTATAACGCCTGACCGGCTGCGTTAAGGCGGGCGGGCCAACCAACCGGGATAGGGGATCGACTTTGAGCGACAACACCAAGGCGGTCGAAGGCCGCAGCGAAGAGGCTGCGTCTGCCTATAGCTGGTATGTGCTGGTCGTGCTGGTCGTGGTCTATATCCTCAACTTCATTGATCGGCAGATCCTCTCGATCCTTGCGGTCGACATCAAGCGCGATCTGGGGCTGAGCGACGGCGACCTGGGCTTTCTCGGGGGCGCGGCCTTCGCGGTGTTTTACGCTCTGTTCGGCGTCCCGCTCGGGCGGCTGGCGGATCGCTGGAACAGGGTGCGGCTGCTGACCATCGGTCTGGTGCTGTGGTCTACCGCGACTGCGCTATCGGGCCTTGCGCGCAATTTCGCCACGCTGTCGCTTGCGCGTATGGGCGTTGGCGTGGGCGAGGCGACGGCAAGCCCGACGGCCTATTCGCTGATCTCTGACTATTTCCCCTCGCGTCAGCGCGCGACCGCGCTCGCGGTCTATTCCTCGGGTCTCTATATCGGCGGAGGGGTGTCGCTGCTGATCGGGGCCAACATCTCCAAGTGGTGGGACGCGGCTTACCCGGGGGGCGGGATCGGCGGACTGGTCGGCTGGCAGGCTGCCTTTGTCGCGGTGGGCTTGCCGGGCGTGCTGCTGGCCTTGTGGGTGGCGTCGCTGCGTGAACCCGCACGTCACCATGATGCAGCGAGCGGCGAGCGCCATCCCCTGATCGATTTCTTCATCGACCTGTCGACGCTTCTGCCGCCTTTCACTGTCATTCACGCAGCGATGCGCGGGGTGAAGGCGGTGGTGATCAATCTGGCCGTGGCCGCCGCGATGGCGGCTTTTGCGCTGATGATGATCAAGCTCACCGGGAACGTGCCGCAATGGCTGGCGATTGCCTTTGGCTATTATGCGGTGTTTTCGTGGGCCTCGACCTTGCGGCAGAAGGACCCGGCGACGTTCCGGCTGATCTGGGGCACGCCCGCCTTCATCTGCACCGCGCTCGGATACGGGCTGGTGTCGTTCGGTGCTTATGCGCTGGCACTGTGGTCGGCGCCCTATGCCGAAACAGTGCTGAAGCTGCCCAAGGATGAACTCGCCTTTGTGCTGGGCGGCAGTGGAGCGGCATCCGGCTTTCTTGGCGTTATCCTCGGCGGGCGCATGTCTGACTGGCTGCGGCAGCGCAATCCTTCGGGCCGCATCCTTGTGGTGATGTTCGGCATTCTGGCGCCGATCATCCCGATCTGGATCGGCTTTACCACCGAGAGCGCGGCGCTATTCTATGTGATGAACTTCCTCGCGGGAATGTTCGCAGCGACTGCGCTGGGTGCTGCAGCGGCGACAACGCAGGATCTTGTCCTTCCCCGGATGCGCGGAACGGCGACGGCGTCATTCTTTCTGGCGACCACCCTCGTCGGGCTTGGACTTGGGCCTTACATGGTGGGAGCGGTCTCCGATCTGAGTGGCAATCTGCGGATCGGGGTGTTGTCGCTGATCGGAGTTGCGCCAGTCTCGCTTGCGCTTCTGATCTATGCCTACCGGGCCTTGCCCGAGGCGGAGGCGACGATTGCGCAGCGGGCCGCGGCAGCGGCTGCGAGGTAAGGCGCTGCGGCGACATTGGGCAGCTGAGCATTCCCGGAGATGTGTTCCTCCCGAAAGGGAATGCTGCACGACTTTACCTGATGCCCTGAGGCCGGTCCGCACATGCGGGGTCTCCTTCCCCCAAGAACTGTGCGTCACTGCGACGCGTGATGGGCCGTCTTTGTGTGGTTCGAGCCTAGTCCATTCTACCGAGAAGGAGTGGGCAGCCGGCGCGGCAAGGCTCTGGCTCGAATCATGGTCGACGGCCAACAAAAAAGGGGCCGGATTTCTCCGGCCCCTCCTTTGATTGTCGCCTGAGGCTCTGGCTTACATGCCCGAGCCCGGACCGTAGGTCACTTCCACGCGGCGGTTCTGCGCTTCGCGCACACCGTCGGCGGTCGGGACGCGCGGCTGCGATTCACCGAAGGCTTCGCTCGAGATGCGACCATCGGGGATGCCGCGGCCGGTCAGGTAGCTGCGCACCGACGCGTTACGACGCTCGGCCAGGCCGATGTTGTACTTGACGGTACCCGCACGGTCGGTGTGGCCGGCCAGCATGACGCTGGCGGTGCCGCAGTTGGCATAGGCCGTGACCGCGTTGTTGAGGATCGTCGCCGCTTCAGCCGTGATGTCCGACTTGTCGAAGTCGAAGAACACGATGTACGGGCCGGTGTTGCACGGTGCCTTCGGCGGCGGCGGCGGCGGCGGCGGGGGAGGCGGCGGCGGCGGCGGCGGGGGAGGCGGCGGCGGCGGCGGCGGCGGCGGAGCTTCTTCGCCACCGAAGTTGTAGGTGATCGAGCCCAGCAGCGAGTGGGTGCTCAGCTTGGTGTCGAGGGTACGACCCAGCGGATCCACCAGGTTGATGTCCGGCGCGTTGAAGTAGCGATACTTCAGGCCGACGTCCCACGAATCGCTGATCGGAGCACGCACACCGGCGAGCAACTGCCACGCCAGGCCGGTGTCCGAATCGTTCCACACGCCCGGTCCGTTGGTGTTGACGCGACCATCCATGTCGACGCGGGCAACACCGATACCGCCACCGGCGAAAGCCTGCAGGCCATCGTCATCGCCGAAGTCGAACAGGCCGTTCAGCATGAAGCTGAGGGCATTGACTTCACCGAGCGCGTCACGGGTTCCGTTGAAGAGGCTGCCGGGAGTCGGGTTCAGGGGCAGACCCTGGTTACCAGCGCTCACGCTTTCGAGATCGGCAGCACGATAGCTCGCTTCTGCTTCCAGACGGAAGCCACCGAAGTCGTAGCCGACGGCCGCGCCGAAGTCATAGTCCGTGTCGTATTCGGCGCCGGCGTCACCGTCCACACCGTTCACGTCGAGGCTCTGGTCTTCGACGATCATCACGCCGCCATCACCCTGAATGTACCACTGGCCTTCGCGGGCCATGGCGGGCGTGGTGAGCGCGGTCGAAGCCATCGCCATGCCAATGACGAGTTTGCGCATTCAAATTTCCCCTTTGTTATCGACTTGAGGCACCCAAGGTCTCTATCTTTTCCACATTCAAGAGGCAAGCGGTCAATAGCGGCCATGTGTTGCAAGAATGCCTCTATCCGCAGTTTGTGAAAAAAAAGACAAGAGCCGCACCTGTTCGGAAAGGCGGAATTGCGCGGTTTGGCCGCACCTCAGACAGCAGGCGAAGGGATGAGGCCGAGGGTCTGGAGGATTCCGACCAGCTCGGCCAGAGCATTGCGTGCCTCGACATCAATCACGCTGCCACCATTGGGCGCCGAGGGTGTGCCGGCGCTCTGCCAGCCATCGAGGAAGCACAGCCAGCGCCCTGCGCCCCGGTCGAATATCAGCATCCCTTCACCGGGCGCAATGAAGTGCCAGCTGCCGCCGATCGATAGGGCAAGCTGACCGGCCTTTGCGCTCCAGTCGCCCGCGGCGGGCTCAGCCACGAGGTAGCACCCGCCTTCCTCGGGCTGAAGAGGCGGCTCGGCCAGCGTCGCGACCACGGCCCGCGGCATCAGGGCATCGAGGATCGCCAGCGACTGGTTCACGAAAAACTCCTTCTGCGCCTGTCCGGCAAGCGTGGCTGTGCTGCGGGCCGCGCAGGCTCTCGGGCTCGGCGGCTGAGAACAGCTGCGCCTGCGCCCCGCTTTTGAAGCGGATGCGATGCAAAGATGGTTCGAACTGCGGCTTGTGCCCGGGACGACAGATCGCCAGCAGTCCGCTTTCCCCTTCCACCATCACGGCGCGTGCCTCGGCGAGCGAGGACGAGACCAGTGCGATGCGCGCTTCGGGATGGCTGTCGGCAATCATTCGCACCCATTCGGCTCCAGCGCGGGTCTTGCCGAAGCCGCGCCCGGCCATGATCATCCAGATACGCCAGTCGCCGGGTGGAGGGAGCTGTTCAGGGCGTGCCTGGTAGTCCCAGAGGTATGCGAAACCGTTCCGCTCCTCGCGGTCCATTGCCTCGCTGAGTTCCTGGCGGAGCCTGTCACCTTCCTCGGTTTCATCCGCCAGCATGTTTTCATAGGGGCCGCTCATGCAGTCTTCGCCTCGGCAGCGGCCTTCTGGCGGGCGATGCGTCGCCGGATTTCCTCGATCTTGCGGTCGATCGAGGCGCGGACCTCGGCGGCACTGACATCGCGCACTTCGCCTGCCCCGCGGGCGGCATTGTCGCGGTGTGCGGCGAGCAGGCGGATAGCGTTGGCAAAGTCGAACTTTCCGTCGTCGGCCGTTTTGGAATCGCCTTCGCGCAGGCGCCGCACCACCTCCATTTCAAGGTGGAGATAGCCTTCTGCCAGAGCCGCCAGCCACTGGCGGGCGAATTCCTCTTCCTCGCGGCGCACCTTGTAGGCGCGGCTGGTGCTGACCCCGGCCTTGGCAGCCGAGAGTGTGACGTTCGAACTTTCGGAGAGGCAATCGAGAAACAGGCGCCGCCAGTTGTTGTTGATGCGCCCTTCCTCGCCCTGCTTGAGGCCTGGACGGATCGCGACACGCTTGCCGGGCAGCTTGGCCATGAGGGCTCTCCTGAAGCGCAAACGAAAGAGGCGGCACTTCCGGTGGGGAAGGCCGCCTGCGGGCGAATCGCTATTTTTTTTTCGACTATGCCCTCTCCTAACCAAAGAGCGTCACGATGTCAATAAAAAATAACCGGATTGGTTATTTATCAGATGGGCCACGCGTCCGTTCCGCCGTCCTGCGCAACACGATTGCAGCACGGGATTGACTGGAGTCCAATTCGTGCGATTTTCTGGGCGCAGCTTTCTTCAGCGATTACAGGAGGAGAGTTGATGAGCGATCGCGCGTTCCTCGCCCAGATGCAGGGCTATGGCCTGTCCACGGTCGAAATCCATTATTTCATGCCTGATCACCGCAGCCTGCTGCAGCAATTCGTCCTTCAGCAATATGACGTCGCGCCGGGCTTTCCCGAGCTCGACCGTTTCCTCGCCTTCTGGCGGCGCGAGATCGATGCGGTGCTGCATTCGGTGCGGGTGGCGCACAAGCACCTGATCGGCCCGCAGGAATGGCGCGCCGTCGACGGGATCATCACGATCAATTAGGGGCGGCGCCCTCGCGAGCTAGATGATCCCGATCACCTTGCCGGCGCGCTCGAACATGCCGAGGATGGTCTGCACCTGTTCGGCCGAATGCTCTGCGCACAGCGAGCAGCGCAGCAGGGTCATGCCCGCCGGGGTCGCCGGGGGGCGTGCGAGATTGACGTAGAGACCTTCCTTCAGCAGCGCCTCCCACATCATCGCGCCCTTTTCGAGATCGGGCATGATGACAGCGATGATCGCACTCTGCGGCTCATCAGTGCCCAGCTTGAAGCCGAGGTCGCGAAGGCCCTTGTGAAGGGTGCGGCTGTTTTCCCACAGGTGCGCGCGCTTGTTGCCGCCGTGCATCAGTTTGCGGATCGAGGTGGCCGAGCTCGCCATCACGCTGGGCGGAAGCGCGGCGGTGAAGACATAGGGGCGGCACACCAGCCGCAAAACTTCGAACTTCGGATGGTTGGAGACGCAGAAGCCGCCGACCGTGCCGACGCTTTTGGAGAAGGTGCCGATGATGAAGTCGACCTGATCGAGCACACCCTGTTCTTCGGCAACGCCGCGGCCGTGTTCGCCGATGAAGCCCATTGAATGCGCCTCATCGACCAGCACCATCGCGCCGTGTTCCTTGGCGATGCGCACCATCTCCTTCAGCGGCGCGACATCGCCCATCATCGAGTAGACGCCTTCGAGCACCACCAGCTTGCCTGCCCCTTCGGGAATGCGCTTGAGGCGCTTCTCCAAGGCCTCCACGTCATTGTGCTTGAACGGCACCACCTCGGCGCGGCCCATCGCGCAGCCATCATAGATCGAGGCGTGGCTGTCGATGTCGAGAATGATGTAATCGCCCTTCCCCGCGAGCGTCGAGATGATCCCGAGATTGGCCTGATAGCCCGTCGAGAACACCATCGCGTGATCCATGTCGTAGAATTCGCGCAGCGCGGCCTCGACATCGCGGTGATCGCGGAAGGTGCCGTTGAGCACGCGGCTGCCGGTGGTGCCGGCGCCGAAATCCTCCATCGCCTGCTTGCCCGCGGCGATGACATCATTGTCGAAGGTCATGCCCATGTAGTTGTAGGTGCCCAGCAGGATGGTGTCGCGCCCGTTGCAGATCGCGCGGGTGGGCGAAAGCACCTGCTCCATCACGAGATTGAACGGATCCTCGACCCCGGCAGCGAGGAGCTGCTCGCGCGTCTGGATGATCGGGTCGAACTTCGCCAGCAGGTCGACCGGCTGCGTCGCGGTGTCAGTCATAGCGGTGGCCATTATCAGCTATCCTGCAGCTTGTGCACTGCCGCGACGAGCTGGCCCCAGTTTTCGATCTCGGCCTGCTGGTTCATGCTGATGATGATGTCGAATTCGTCCTCGATCGCGGCGACGAAATCCATCACCGTCAGGCTGTCGAATTCGAGATCGCCGGCAAAGGTGGTGGCATCCTCGACGGCGATGCCCTTCTTGTTGAAGGGCTCGATCAGATTGCGGATGGTCGCATCGACTTCGGCGGGGGTCATGGCGGGCGGTGCTTTCGTTGTCTCAAGTTGTCGCGCGGCGTCTGCCACGATATTACGTCTGCAAAGCGGCGGATGATGCAGCTTGTCAAGTTTTCGCCGCGCCGCGATGGGCGTGCACGGCGTATCCGGGGGGTTAATCATGGCTGAAAACCACGCGCAAGCCGATGCGCCCAAGGCAGCTCCCTCGATGCCGTCGCCCTCGGGCTATTCCAACCACGCGATCCATCTGGTGCGCACCAGCCAGCAGATCAACCTTGCGCTGAGCCAGATGGCCGATGCCAAGGCGTCGATCCTGATGGGGGCGACCTTCCTCGTCTTCACCATCTCGGTCGGGCAGGCGAGCAACGGCACGATGCCGGTGGCCTTGGGCGTACTGGCGCTGTTCGCTTTCATATCGGCAATGTGCGCGGTGTTCGCGGTGCTGCCCTCGATCAGCACGCCGACATCGGCCAAGCTCAATGACGGCAAGCCAAACAAGCTGTTCTTCGGATATTTCACCCACATGGACGAGCACGAGTGGATCGACAGCATCCTCGACGAACTCCACGCCGACGAAACCGTGTTTCGCACCATGCTGCACGACGTCTACCAGAACGGGCAGGTGCTTCAGCGCAAGAAGTACAAGTTCCTCGCCTATGCCTACAAGAGCTTCATGACGGGCCTGTGCCTTACGGCCGTCACCTTCGTCATCGAATATGGCCTGAGCCATCTCTAGCAGGGCAGCCCGCGTCCGCTGCGCTGCGGACTAGATCAGGGCATTCACAGCCGACATGAACGGCCCGATCGAGACCGGCTTCGAGAGGTAACCCTCGGCCCCCGCCGCGCGGATGCGTTCCTCGTCGCCCTTGGCGGCGAAGGCGGTCACGGCCAGCACCGGAATCGCGGCAAGGCGGTGGTCACGCTTGGCCGCCTCGATCAGGTCGACGCCCGAGACGCCGCCGAGCTGGATGTCCATGATGATGAGATCAGGCGCAGTTGCCCGCGCGGTTTCGAGCACGAGGTTGCCGTCCGCCACCGGCTCGACGTCGAAACCGTTGGCCTTGAGCACGTCGCAGAACAATTTCCGGTTGAGGTCATTGTCCTCGACAACCATGATCCGCTTTGTCACATCGCGCCCCTATCGCCCGCGCCCATCACTACTCTTGCCCGAAGGACAGGACAATCCCGCTTCGCCCCGCCTCCGATCCCGTAAACCCGCAGACCCTCGCGCTGGCGGCGCTCGGCTGGGTGCTGGAAAGCGAGGAGCGTGCGGCGCGCTATCTTGAACTGACGGGACTTGATCCCGATAGTCTGCGCGCCGGACTGGGCGATCCGATGATCCTTGCCTCGCCGCTCGAATTTCTCGCCAACCACGAACCCGATCTGATCCGCGCCGCCGAGGCCCTGGCGGTCACGCCCGAGGAACTGGTCGCCGCCAAGGACGCTTTGACAGCATGACCCGCCCCCTGATCATCTCCGACTGCGACGAAGTGCTGCTGCACATGGTCGCCCCGTTCAAGGATTGGCTGGAGGCGACGCAGGGCGTCAGCTTCCACCTCGAAGGCCACAATTTCGCCGAGGCGCTGCGCTGGCAGGCCAGCGGCGAGCTGCTTGCGCCGCCCGATATCTGGCGGATGCTGCGTGAGTTTTTCGACAACGAGATGGACTCGCAGATGCCGATCGCAGGTGCGGTGGAGGGGATCAACACCCTTGCCGAGAAGGCCGATGTGGTGATTCTGACGAACCTTGTCGACCATCACCGCGATGCCCGAGCCGAGCAGCTGGCCAAGGTCGGTATCAATGCCCGGGTGTTCACCAACCAGGGCCCCAAGGGCCCGGCGCTCAAGGCGATCATCGACGAATATGCGCCTGCCAAGGCCTTGTTTATCGACGATCTTGCCCAGCATCATGCCTCGGTTGCCGAGATTACGCCGCATGTCACGCGGCTGCACCTGTGCGGCGAGCCGATGATCGCCCATGCCATTGATTGCGCTCACAAAGCCGGCCATGCCCATTCGCGGATCGACCGCTGGGACGAAGCCTTGCCGTGGCTGCTGGAACGACTGGAGGACTGAACGACATGACAACGACCCGCGCACGCCTCGCCGAACTCGGCATCACTCTGCCCACGGCCGCCGCGCCCGTCGCCAGTTACGTGCCGGTGGTGGTGCATGGCGGCTTTGCCCATGTCTCGGGCCAGCTGCCCTTCGTCGATGGACAGGTGGTCAAGGGCCGGCTGGGCGACGATGTGTCGGTCGAAGCCGGTCAGGCGGCCGCGCGGGCCTGCGCGCTGATGATCATCGCCCAGCTCGATGCGGCGGGGCTGCTCGAACAGGTCGAGCGGATCGTCAAGCTCGGCGCCTTCATCAACTGCACCGCCGACTTCACCGATCAGCCCGAAGTCGCCAATGGCGCTTCCGATCTGATGGAGCAGGTGTTTGGGCTCGCCGGCAAGCACGCCCGCGCCGCTGTCGGTGTGCCCGCCCTGCCGCGCGGGGCGGCGGTCGAAGTCGATGCGGTAATCGCGCTCAAGGCATGAGCGAAAGGCGCGCTCCGGACTGGCTGACGCGGTGGCAATATGCCCACCGCGGGCTGCATTCCGAGGGCGTACCTGAAAACTCGCGCGCCGCTGCCGAAGGCGCGATCGCGGCCGGCATGGGGATCGAATGCGATATCCAGATGAGCCGCGACAACGTGCCGCTGGTGTTCCACGACTGGGAGCTGGACCGGCTCACCAAGGAGCGCGGCAAGACCGCCTCGCGCGCCGCCGATGATCTGTGCCGGATTGCGCTGATGGACACCGATCAGACGATCTGGCGGCTGGCGGATCTGCTCGAACTGGTGGCGGGCCGCGTCCCGATCCTCGTCGAGATCAAGGCCCAGCCGCATCTGGCGGTTGCCGAGCCGTGCATGGCGATTGCCAAGACGCTGTCCGACTACGCCGGGCCGCTGGCGGTGATGAGCTTCGACCTGCGCGTTGGCGAATGGTTCGCGAAGCATTCGCCCGACGTGGCGCGCGGCCTCGTCATCACGGACACGCTCGATCACGGCTACCGGGGCGCTTGGCGCGCGCCTCACGCGCTTGAACGCGCGCAGCCCGACTTCCTCGCCAGCGACGTGCGCGACATTCCCAATGCGTTCACCAACCTGTGGCGCGAAAGCGGCCGCCCGCTGCTGACATGGACGGTGCGCTCGCCCGAAACCCGTGCGCGGGGTATTGCCCATGCCGATGCGCTGATCGCCGAGGGGGCAGGGCTGGCGTGAGCCCCGGGAAAGGACAGGGAGCAGAGCTGACCGTGCGCATTGCCGCCGGGGTCGGCGCTTTCGACCGCGAAGCGTGGAATGCGCTCGGCGGGAACGACAACCCCTTCGTCTCCCACGAATTTCTCACCGCGATGGAGGACTCCGGTTCCGTCGGCCCGGGCACCGGCTGGGAGCCTGCGCCCATCTGCATCACCGACGATGCGGGAACGCTGCTCTCGGCCATGCCCTCCTACGCCAAGGGGCATAGCCAGGGCGAATATGTGTTCGACCATAGCTGGGCCGATGCCTGGCACCGTGCGGGCGGGCGCTATTACCCCAAGCTCCAGATCGCCGCGCCCTTCACCCCGGCGACCGGCCCGCGCCTGCTCCTGTCGGACGAAAGCCTCGCCCCCCATCTGCTGAAGGGGGCTGAGGCGGTGTGTCTCCAGAACAAGTTCTCGAGCGCCCATGCGACCTTCATCGATCCAGCGCAATTGCCGCTGTTCGAAGCCGCCGGCTGGGGCCTGCGCGCCGATATCCAGTTCCACTGGTTGAACCGCGGCTATGCCAGCTTCGAGGACTTCCTCGGCGCGCTTTCCTCAAGGAAACGCAAGGACTTGCGCAAGGAGCGTGCCGCTGCCGTCGAGGGGCTGACGATCCGCCACCTTACCGGCAGCGACATCCGCGAGGAGCATTGGGACGCCTTCTGGGTGTTCTATCAGGACACCGGCAGTCGCAAATGGGGCAGCCCCTATCTGACCCGCGAGGCCTTCAGCCTGCTCGGGCAAAGGATGGGGGACCGGATCGTGCTGATCCTCGCTTATGACGGCGAGATGCCGATTGCCGGTGCGCTGAACTTCGTCGGGAAGGATGCGCTCTACGGGCGCTACTGGGGCTGCACCCGCGAGGTGCGCTTCCTGCATTTCGAGCTGTGCTACTATCAGGCGATCGACATTGCGATTGCCCGGGGCCTTGCCCGGGTCGAGGCTGGCGCGCAGGGCGGCCACAAGCTCGCGCGCGGTTACGAGCCGGTGCAGACATGGTCGGCGCACTGGATCGCCGATCCGGGCTTCCGTGCCGCTGTCGCCGATTTCCTCGAACGCGAGCGGGCGGGGGTGGCGAGCGACCAGCTCTACCTGGGCAGCCGCACTCCGTTCAGGAAAGGCTGATCAGGCCGCGCGGCGGGCATCCTCGGCGAGCCACTGGCGCGCGCGGCGCTGGGCTTCCGCGATTTCGCGGGCAGTCATCTCGTCGGAAATGTCGGCGCGGCAATGGGCGGCTTCCTCGTGACCGCGCGCGGCGGCGAGGTTGAACCACTTGTGCGCTTCGATCAGATCGCATTCGGCCCCGCTGCTGCCGGTCGAAAAGGCAACGCCGAGATCGAAGCAGGCGTTGATGTCGCCGTCAGCAGCAGCGGCAAGCCAGCGTGCCAGGCCGAGATCGGCCAGCGTGTCGCGTGAAGCATCCGTGTCCCGACCGGTGATCGTGATCAGTTGCATGGTTTAGTCCCCGTTAGTGACCCGAGCCGCCCCCTGCGGCCCTCCGTCACCCGAGAAGTCGGCCATCATGGTCAATAAATGGTTAACGCCGCAGACGCTTTGTTAACCGCACTCGGCCGTACGGGGGCGCGCAAGCCGGCCTTGCCGAGTTTCCCGGAGCTGATTGCCAAAGCCGCTTGTGCGCTTTGGGGGGCTTGCCTATAGCGCGGCCATAGCTTCATCTTGCGGGACCAAGTGGGCCATGAAAATATTCAGGCGTCAGGACATAACGGCCCCGCAAGCCGCTCTTGGGGATTAGAGGGCCACATGGCATCTGCGGCGTCTGACGAAATCGATATCCTTGAGAAGGCCAAGCGCCTGCTCGCCGAGGACTATGTTCCCAGCGAGGACGAGGAATACATGAACGAGCGCCAGCAGGCCTATTTCCGGATGCTGCTGATCGAATGGAAGCGCTCGATCCATTCCGCCGCCGGGCAGACCCTGCAATCGCTGGCCGATGGCCCGATCCGCGAAGCCGATCTGACCGACCGCGCTTCGAGCGAGACCGACTGGGGCATCGAACTGCGCACGCGCGACCGGCAGCGCAAGCTTGTCTCCAAGATCGATGCGGCCCTGCGCCGCCTGGACGAGGGCGAATACGGCTATTGCGAGGTGACCGGCGATCCGATCGGCCTGCGCCGTCTCATCGCCCGGCCGGTCGCGACCATGACGGTCGAGGCCCAGGAAGCCCACGAACGCCGCGAGAAGATCTCGCGCGACGACTGATCGCCGGGGTCTCATGTGCAGGCTGTGCCTGTTTGAGACAGTATGCGCGAAGAGGGCCGCTGCGAGATCATAATTTACGACCCGTTAACCGCCCCTGCCTACCGATCGACACCGGACGTCGGTGCGCCGCATGAACCACAATTGCGTGACCGCTGGCCAAGGGGCATGATACGGAGGCGATCCTGAGATGACGGGCGTTGAGACACGGAGCGTGGCGCGCGACAGCCTGTTCCTGCTGGCTGACATTCGCATTGAGCAGGGGGCCGAGATCCACCGCGTGCGGGTGCGCAACCTTTCCGACGGCGGGATGATGGCCGAGGGCAATCTCAAAGTGAAGCGCGGTCACCGCGTCGAGGTGGAACTGCGCAATATCGGCCGCATCGTCGGAGGGGTGGCGTGGGTGCAGGACAACCGCTTCGGCATCGCCTTCGACGAGGAAATCGATTCGCAGAAGGCGCGGCGCCCGCTGCAGAGCGAAGAGCATGCGCCGGCCACGATGCTCAAGGCCTCGTGGGCGCATCGCGCCCCGCCGCCGCCCGAGCCGGGCAAGCTGCGCAAGATCTGATTGCGGCCGGCCCGGCTTTCGTCGGGCAATAGTGCCCCAGACAAGCTGACCATCGCCGCGCAAGCTGCTAGGCAGGGGCCGATGAGATTCCGGCTGGCCCTGATCCTGACGCTGCTCGCCTCTTGCGGCCCATCGGGCGGCAGCGGGCCGATCAATGTCTCGATCATCGGCTCGCCCCAAAGCCTGTTCCAGCAGGGCGTGCGCCTGTCGCCCGCGGCCCAGCATGTGCGGGCGGCGACCTTCGAAGGGCTGGTCGCGCTCGATCCCGGCGGGCAGGTGGTGCCGGCGCTGGCCGAACGCTGGATCATTACCGATGACGGGCTGAGCTATATCTTCCGCCTGCGCGACAGCACCTGGCCCGATGGCGAGGAAATCACCGCCACCGATGTCCGCCGCCTGTTGCGCGAATCGATTGCGCGCCTCAAGGGCACCTCGCTCGGGCTCGATCTGGGCAAGGTTGACGAGATCCGCGCAATGACCGGGCGCGTTGTGGAAGTGCGCCTGTCCAGCCCGATGCCGGATTTCCTGCGGCTGCTGGCCCAGCCCGAACTCGGCTTCGTCAAGAGCGGTGCCGGTGCCGGCCCGATGGTGCTGTCGCGCGACGAGGACGCGCCGGTCGCCCGGCTTTCGGCGCTCCCTCCCGAAACGCGTGGCCTGCCCGCGCGCGAGGACTGGGAAGAGATCGCCCGCCCGCTCAATGTCGAGGCGCGCTCGGCGCGGCAGGCGGTCGAGGCCTTCTCGCGCGGGGATGTCGATCTGGTGCTGGGCGGCAGCATTGTCGATTTTCCGCTGGCCGAGGCCGGACCCCTGTCGCGCGGGACGATCCAGGTCGATCCCGCGATGGGGCTGCTGGGACTGGTGATCCGCGACGACACGGGCCTGCTGGCCGACCCCGCGCGGCGCGAGGCCCTCTCGATGGCGATCGACCGGGGATCGCTGATCCAGCCATTCGGCCTTGGCGGCTGGCAGTCGAGCACGTGGATCGTGCCGCCCGGCGCCTTCGCCCAGCCACGCTATCCGGCGCAGCGCTGGCAGAACCTGACGCTCGACCAGCGCCGCCAGACGGCTGCGGCGCGAATCCGGGCGTGGAGCACGCAGTCGGGCAAGGAAGCCAGATTGCGGGTGGGCCTGCCGCCCGGCCCCGGCAGCGATCTGCTGTTCCGCCAGCTTGCCCGCGCATGGGCGAGCATCGGCGTTGCGATCGAGCGGGTGGATCCTGGCAAGGGCGCGCAAATCGAGCTGCGGGACAATGTCGCACGCTATTCCTCGCCGCGCTGGTATCTCAACCAGTTCAACTGCTCGCTCAAGGCCGGCTTGTGCTCGGCCAAGGCCGACGATCTGGTGCGCCAGTCTCTCGGCGAACGCGATCCGGCTACGCGCGAGCGGCTGCTGGGCGAGGCCCATGCCGCGCTGATCGCGAGCGAGGTCTACATCCCGCTTGGTGCACCGGTGCGCTGGTCGCTGGTGCGCGGGTCGATCAACAATTACCTTGCCAACCAATGGGGTCTGCACCCCTTGTTCCCGCTGTCCCAGCCCACCACATAAGGGCCATGGACAAGACCATGGACCGCCGCCCCGTCCCGCCCCGCATCATCGCGATGCAACTGCCCACCGGCACCGACGCCGCTTCGGTGCGCGCGCGCGTGACGGCGATGGAAAAGCTGCTCGAGCGTAGCCTCGTGATTCCCGGCATCAACATGCCGATCGGGCTCGACGTGATCGTCGGCCTCGTCCCGGTGCTGGGCGAGATCATCACCACTGCCATGGGCGCCTACATCATCTGGGAAGCGCGCAATCTCGGCATGTCGCGCTGGCAGCAGGCGCGGATGGGGTTCAACGTCCTGTTCGATACCGCGATCGGCGCGATCCCGCTGGTGGGCGATGCGGCCGACGTGCTGTTCCGCTCGAACACCAAGAACCTGAAGATCATCCTCAGGCACATTGACAAGCACCACCCCGAAGCGCGGGTGATCGAGGGGTAGTTTCCTCTGCTGCCATGGCGCGCTAAGGCGAGGGCCATGGCCGGCAAAGTCACCTATTCGAGCTATCTCGATCTCGACCGCATTCTCGCGGCGCAGCACCCCTCGTCCGATGCGCATGACGAGCTGCTGTTCATCATCGTCCATCAGGCAAGCGAGCTGTGGCTCAAGCTGTGCCTCCACGAATTGACCGCCGCGCGCGAATGCATCGAGGCCGACGATCTGCGTCCCGCCTTCAAGATGCTGGCGCGGGTGGCGCGCGCGCAGCAGCAGCTGATCCAGAGCTGGGACGTGCTCTCCACCATGACCCCGCACGACTATTCGGCGATCCGGCCCTATCTCGGCGCGTCGAGCGGGTTCCAGTCGGCGCAGTACCGGATGATGGAATTCATGCTCGGCGGGCGCGACGGCAAGCATGTGAAGCTCCACAAGGATAACGAGGACTGGGCCGAGCGGCTGGAAGCGGAGGCCGGACGGGCGAGCCTCTATGACGCTTCGATCCGTCTGCTGGCGCGGCGCGGCTTCGCGATCGATGCCGAGGCAGCGAGCCGCGATCCCGGCGGGCCTTACGTCCACAACGCCAGTGTCGAAGCGGCCTGGGCGGCGATCTACCGCGATCCGCAGGCGCACTGGGATCTCTATGAGCTGGCCGAAAAGCTGGTCGATCTCGAATACCACTTCCAGCGCTGGCGCTTCGGGCATCTGAAGACGGTCGAGCGGATCATCGGCTTCAAGCGTGGCACTGGCGGCACCGCGGGCGTGCCCTATCTTGAAGGCGTGCTGAAACAGGCGTTCTTCCCCGAGCTGCTGAGCGTCAGGACAGCGATATGACCTCCGAACAGCGCGCCGCCGAGTTCGATGCGGCCGATCCGCTGGCGCACTTCCGCGAGCGTTTCACCCTGCCCGAAGGCGTGATCTATCTCGACGGCAATTCGCTGGGCGCGCTGCCCAAGGCGACCCCCGAGGTGCTGCGCCGCGTGGTCGAGCAGGAGTGGGGCGAGGGGCTGATCCGGTCATGGAATGATGCCGGCTGGTTCGACATGGCGGGCCGCGTGGGAGCGAAGATCGCCCCGCTGATCGGGGCTACGCCGGACGAGGTGATCGCCTGCGATTCCACCTCGGTGAACCTGTTCAAGCTGATCGCGGCGGCGCTTCAGATGCGCCCGGGCCGCAAGGTGATCCTGTCGGAGCCCGGCAATTTCCCGACCGATCTTTACATGATTGCGGGGCTGGAGGCGCAGGGTCTTGCGACGCGGCGGCTGGCGGCGCGCGACGCGTTGGCTGACGCGCTCGATAAGGACGTCGCGCTGCTGTTGCTCACCCATGTCCATTACAAGACCGGCGCGATGCACGACATGGCCGCGCTCACCCGCGCCGCGCATGAGGCAGGCGCGCTGGTGCTGTGGGACCTGTCGCATTCGACCGGGGCGCTGCCGGTCGATCTGACCGCGGCGGAGGCGGATTTCGCGGTCGGCTGCGGTTACAAGTATCTGTGCGGCGGGCCGGGCGCGCCGGCCTTTGCTTTCGTCGCCGCGCGACATCAGGCAGGCCTCGCCCAACCGCTCACCGGCTGGTTCGGCCACGCCGCGCCTTTTGTCTTCTCCGACGACTACGCCCCCGCGCCGGGCATCGAGCAGCTGCAATGCGGCACCCCGCCGGTGCTGGGACTGGCGGCGCTCGAAGTCGGGGTCGGGCTGATCGCCGAAATCGGCGTCGGGCGGTTGCACCAGAAGTCGCAGGCGCTTTCGGAGTTCTTTCTCGAATGTCTCGCGGCGCGCGGTGTGGTGCTCGAATGCGTCAGCCCTGGGCACAGCGGCGAGCGTGGCAGCCAGCTGTCGTTTCGCCATCCGGAGGCCTACGCCATCTGCCAGGCGCTGATCGCACGCGGGGTGATCGGCGACTTCCGCGATCCCGACGTGCTGCGGCTGGGCTTTGCCCCGGCCTATCTTCGCTTTGCCGACATCGCCGCCGCCGCGCGCCACCTTGCCGAGGTGCTCCAGAGCGGAGAGTGGCAAAGTGACGAATTCCGCCAGCGGGCCGCGGTGACCTAAGCTTGCCGCCGGGCCACGGATCCGGGCCCGCAAAGGACAGGCCATGCCACGCTCGCCATTCTTCCTCGTTCCGGCCCTGATGCTGCTGCCCCTGCCCGGCGCGCCCGCCTTCGCGCAGGCACCGCCACCTGAGAATGCAGCAAAGAAGGCGCCTTTTGTCGCCCCCGACTTTGCGGTTCCCACGCTCGTCGAAGGGCCAGGCTTCAAGCTAGTGCCGCTCGGCCCGGCCTTGGTCGATATCGACTACGCTGCCTACATGTCCTCGATCACGCACTTGCAGCAGACCTTCACCCGCTCCACCGGCTGGCCGCGCGAGGGTATCACCGCGGCCGAGGCGATGGCCGACATGGAGACCGAAGCGGGCCGCTTCGCGCGGCGCGAATCCTTCGCCTATGCGGTGCTCACGCCCGACGGCAGCCGCGAACGGGGCTGCGTCTATGTCTATCCCGGCAAGGTGCCGGGCTATGATGCCGAGGTGCGGCTTTGGGTCACAAAGGCCGAGTTCGACGCGGGCTTCGATGCAGCGCTGTTTGCGTGGACCAAGGACTGGATCGCGCGCGAATGGCGGTTCTCCAACCCTGCCTATCCGGGGCGCAGCATCGCCTGGGAAGAATGGGACAGGCTGACGGCCCGCTAGGCCTCCAGCTCGACATCCCAGTAGAGCCAGTCGCGCCAGGTTTCGTGCAGGTGATTGGGCGGAAACAGCTTGCCGGCCTGCTGCAACTGCCAGCTGGTCGGACGGATCGGGGCCTGATGCAGCACCATGCCCGCCTGCCGGGGCGTGCGCCCGCCCTTCTTCATGTTGCAGGGCGCGCAGGCGGTGATGATGTTTTCCCACGTCGTCCTCCCGCCGAGGCGGCGCGGAGTGACGTGATCGAAGGTCAGGTGTTCGTGGCTGCCGCAATACTGGCACTGGAAGCGGTCGCGCAGGAACACGTTGAAGCGGGTGAAGGCGGGAAATTCGCTCTGCTTCACATATTGCCGGAGCGCGATGACGCTCGGGATCTTCATGTCGAGGCTGGGCGAATGCACCTCGCGGTCATAGCTCGCGACGATGTCGACCCGGTCGAGGAACACCGCCTTGATCGCGGTCTGCCACGGCCACAGGCTCAACGGATAATAGGACAGCGGCGTATAGTCGGCGTTGAGCACCAGCGCGGGGCAGGCCGAAAGGTTGCGCGTCGGGTCTTCATCGACACCGCGGAACCGGGCCGCCTTCTCGATCAGTTCGGCATTGAACACGGGCCTGCGTTCCTCCCTGATTGACTGCATCCTGACCTTGCACGGCAAAGAGTCAAACCCGTGACAGGGCGCATATCCACAGGGACACGCTGTGGACAGGCTGTGGATAGCGAAACAATCTGTCGTGTGGCATGGGCGCAGGCGATGTCTCCCGCCGCGCCTCTCGTGACCCGTTTCGCGCCGAGCCCCAACGGGCACCTGCACCTCGGCCATGCGCTTTCGGCGATTGTCGCGCATGATCTGGCAAGGGCGGGCGGCGGGCGGTTCCTGCTCAGGATCGAGGATATCGACGGCCCGCGTTCGCGCCCCGAACTGGCCGAGGAATTCCGCCGCGATCTGGAGTGGCTGGGGCTCGAATGGGACGAGGTGCCCGCCCAATCGACCCGCCTTTCCACCTATGCCGCCGCCGCCGAGGCGCTGAAGGCGCGCGGGCTGCTCTATCCCTGCACCTGCACCCGCAAGCAGATCGAGGAAGCAGGGGCGCAGCCGGGACTTGAGGGCCTGATCTACCCCGGCACCTGCAAGCAACGTGGCCCCGACCCCTCATTGCCGGCGGCGTGGCGATTGGATGCGGAGCGGGCGCTGGCCGCGACCGGGCCGCTGGTGTGGGAAGATGCGTTGGCCGGACCGCAGGCCGTGGACCTCTCCGGTCTCGGCGATGTGGTGCTGGTGCGCAAGGACCTGCCCGCCAGCTACCATCTTGCGGTGACGCTCGATGATGCCGCCGACGGCGTGAAACTGGTGACGCGCGGCGCGGATCTGTTCGCCGCCAGCCACGTCCACCGCACCCTGCAAGCCCTGCTCGGCCTTCCCGTTCCGCGCTGGCATCACCACCCGCTGCTGACTGACGAGACCGGGCAGAAACTCTCCAAGCGGCGCGGGTCGCCAGCGCTGGTCGAGCGGCGCGCGGCGGGCGAGGACGGACGGATGCTCGCCGAACAACTCAGGTTGCAGCATTTGAGGCTTGGAACCTGAGGCAGACGCGTCCATTTAGGCAGGCATGGCATATGTACTCGTCCCCGTTCTGCTCGTCCTCATGGGACTGGTGGCCTATTCGCTGATCCGCGGCATCGTCGCTTTCCTCAAGACGACCAAGATCGACCTCGAAACCGGCGAGGGCACCACCGCCACCGACATGCAGCTCGCCCAGAACAAGGCGATGTTCGCGCGCATCAAGTATCAGGCGCTGGCGATCGTGGTGGTGGCGATCCTGCTGGCGGTTTCGCGCTGATCCTCTCGCGCGATGGTCAAGCTCAACAAGATCTACACCCGCACCGGGGATGACGGGACAACGGGCCTTGTCGATGGTTCGCGCTGTCCGAAGCATTCGGCACGGATCGCCGCGATAGGCAAGGTGGACGAGGCGAACAGCGCGATCGGCCTCGCCGCCGTCAAGATGACCGGCGTGCCGGGGGCTGAGATCACCCGCATCCAGAACGACCTGTTCGATCTCGGCGCCGACCTCGCCACGCCGGGCGAGGACTTTGCCCCCTCCGAAATGGTGCTGCGGATCGTCCCCTCGCAGGTCGCGTGGCTGGAGCAGCGGATCGACGCGCATAACGAAGCGCTTGAACCGCTCACCAGCTTCATCCTGCCCGGAGGGTCCGAACTGGCCGCCCGCCTCCACATCGCCCGCGCCACCACCCGTGCGGCCGAGCGTGCGATGGTCGCACTGGCACACGCGGACGCGGTCAATCCGGCGGCGCTGGCCTATATCAACCGCTTGTCGGACTATCTGTTCGTCCTCGCCCGGGTGGTGAACGACAACGGCAGGAGCGATGTGAAGTGGGTGCCTGGCCAGAACAGATAGGGCGCTAATCGCTGGTCAGGCGCGCTCTTCCCCGCTAAGGCGGCGCACTTGCTGCACTTGCGAAGGAATTGACCCCCATGCAGACCCACATGCGCAACATCGCCGTGATCGGCGCCGGTCAGATGGGAACCGGCATCGCCCAGACTGTCGCCGCCCATGGCATGAAGGTCATGCTGACCGACGTCGACCTGCCCCGTGCCGAAGCGGGCAAGGCCGCTATCGAGGCGGCGCTGGTCAAGTTGATGGGACGCGGCAAGATCGAGGCCGCCGAAGCCGAAGCGCTGCTCGCCCGGATCACCCCGGTGGCCGACTATGCTCCCTTTGCCGATGCCGACCTGATCATCGAGGCCGCGACCGAGCGCGAGGAAATCAAGAACGCGATCTTCGAGAAGGCGGGCACGGTGCTCGGCGCGGATGCGATCATGGCGTCCAACACCTCCTCGATCCCGATCACCCGCATGGCCAACCACTCGCCCGATCCGGCGCGCTTCATCGGCCTGCACTTCTTCAACCCGGTGCCGGTGATGGGCCTGATCGAAGTGATCCCCGGCCTTGCCACCTCGCCCGCGACCACCGACGCCGTCACCGCCTTCGCCAAGGGGCTGGGCAAGGAAGTGGTGCTGAGCCAGGACGAACCCGGCTTCGTCGTCAACCGCATCCTGCTGCCGATGATCAACGAGGCGGTGTTCGTGCTCGGCCAGTCGACCGCGGGGATCGAGGATATCGACAAGGGCTGCCGCCTCGGCCTCAATCACCCGATGGGGCCGCTGCAACTGGCGGATTTCGTCGGGCTCGACACCTGTCTCGACATCATCAAGGTGCTCTACAAGACCACCCGCGACAGCAAGTATCGTCCCGCGCCGCTGCTGGTGAAGTATGTCGAGGCCGGCTGGCTCGGCCGCAAGACGGGCAGGGGTTTCTACGATTACACGGGCGAAGCGCCGGTTCCGACCCGCTAAGCCGATTACTCCGGCTCGATGCTGATCGAGCGCGAGGTCACCACCGCCTCGCCGCGCGGGGTCTCGCCGCTGCCATCGCGGGGAACCAGCTCGCCAAGCGAATCCGCCTTCACCGGTCCGCCGGTTGCCTGAGGCATCGCCGAGACGCGCCGCACCTGCGGGGCACTGGCGGAAGGCGGAGCGCTTTCTTCCGGCATGGTCTCCGACCCGGGCACCTCGGCGCTGGCATAGTCGCCGAACACCGTCTCGCCGGTCCCGCCCCAGCCCGCATCGGGATCGAGCGGTTCGACCACCTTGGGGCGTTCCTGCACTGCGGTCGCGGGGGCCTCTTGCGGCGCAGGTTCGCTCGGTTGCTGCCCGAAGCGCTCCATCGTCCGGTCGAGCACCCCGCCACCCGGGCCGACCATCATCAGCGTGCCGAAAATGGTCAGCGCCGCAAACACGAGCGCGGACTTGGTGCTGGCTAGAGGGGAGTTCGACATGGGGCGCAGGATAGCGCCGGCTTGGTTAAGCCTTGGTTGAAATCACCCCTTGGAGCGGGGCAGGGCGCGCTTCCATTCGTAGAGCAGATCGAGCGCCTCGCGCGGGGTGAGCGCGTCGAGATCGGCGGCTCGCAAGGCCTCGGCCAGCTGCTGTTCGGGCGAGGCGGGCGCAGGTTCCGCGCGCATCGCGGCGAACAGCGGCAGATCGCCCAGCCCTGCAGCAATCCCGCCGGTCGCCTCGCGGGTTGCTTCAAGCTTTTCGAGCACGGCCTTGGCGCGATTGACCACCGGGGCCGGCACCCCGGCCAGCCGCGCGACGGCGAGGCCGTAGGAGCGATCCGCCGGGCCTTCGGCGAGTTCGTGCAGCAGCACCAGGTCGCCCTGCCACTCGCGCGCGCGGACATGGTGCAGGCTCAATGCCTCGCAGGTCTCTGCAAGGCGCGCAAGTTCATGATAATGGGTCGCAAACAGGCAGCGGCAGGTGATCTGCGAATGCACCGCCTCGGCCACTGCCCAGGCAAGCGCCAGCCCGTCATAGGTCGACGTGCCGCGCCCGACCTCGTCGAGGATCACGAAGCTGCGGGGTGTCGCCTGCGCGAGAATGGCGGCGGTCTCGACCATCTCGACCATGAAGGTGGAGCGGCCCTTCGCCAGATTGTCTGCGGCGCCGACACGGCTGAACAAGCGATCGACGATGCCGATACGCGCCGATGACGCAGGCACGAAACACCCCGCCTGCGCCAGCAGGACGATCAGTGCGTTCTGGCGCAGAAAGGTCGACTTGCCGCCCATGTTCGGCCCGCCGATCAGCCACAACCGGTTATCCTGGGCGAGGTGGCAGTCGTTGGCGACGAACCGCTCGCCGGCCCTGGCGAGCGCGGCCTCGACCACCGGATGACGGCCTGCGGTGATGGCGAGACCGGCATCCTCGGCCAGTTCGGGGCGGGACCAGTCGCCTTCCGCGGCCCGCTCGGCATTGGCGGCGCCGACATCCAGCCGGGCCAGCGCGATGGCGGTGGCGGCGATGGCTTCGCGCGCGTCGTTCACCGCGCTCACCAGTTCCTCGAAATGAGCTTCCTCGGCAGCGAGCGCGTGGCCGCCCGCCTCGGCTATCCGGGCGGCTTCCTCGTGCAATCGCAAGGAATTGAAGCGCACCGCGTCCTTCATCGTCTGGCGATGGGTAAAGCCGCTGTCCGGTGCCATCAGCCGGTCGGCATGGCGCGCCGAGACCTCGATGAAATAGCCGAGCACGCCGTTGTGGCGGATCTTGAGCGTCGCAATCCCCGTCTCGTCGCGGTAGCGCGCTTCCATCGCCGCAATCGCACGGCGGGCATCGCCCGAGGTGGCGCGTAGTTCATCCAGTGCAGCGTCGTAACCGTCAGCGATGAAGCCGCCGCCCGAGCGTTCCGTGGGCGGGGAGGGCACCAGCGCGCGCGCCAGCCAGTCGGTCAGCGCGCCGTGGCCGGTAAGGCGGGCCAGCACCTGATCGAGCAATGCCGGACGGTCGGGCGCGCCGGAAAGCCAGTGGTGAAGCCGCATCGCCTCCGACAGGCCGTCGCGCAGCTGGCCGAGATCGCGCGGGCTTCCCCGCCCCGCCACCACCCGTCCGAGCGCGCGGCCGAGATCGGGGATCGCGCGCAGAGCCTCGCGCAGCCGGGCGCGTTCAATCGGGCGATCCCGCCAGAACTGCACGAGGGCCAGCCGCGCCTCGATCGCGGCAACGTCGAGCACGGGCGCGGACAGATCCTCGGCCAGCAGCCGCGCGCCCGCTCCGGTGACGCAGCGGTCGACCGCACCGATCAGGCTGCCAGCGCGCCCGCCGGTGGTGCTTTCCAGAATCTCGAGACTGGCGCGCGTCGCCTCGTCCATCGCCATGCCGCCTCCCGCCTCGCGCAGCACCGGCGGCAGCAGCAGCGGCAGACTGCCGCGCCCGACATGTTCGAGATAGGCGACGAGACCGCCTGCCGCCGCCAGCATCGCACGGCTGAAACTGCCAAAGGCATCAAGTGTCGCCACCCCGTGCAGCGCCTTCAGCCGTTCGGCCCCGGCATCGCTGGCAAAGGTGCTGCGCGGGCGATGGATCGCCTCGTCCGGGCCATGCGCCCAATCCTCCGGCACCACCACCTCGCTCGGGCTGATCCGCGCCAGCGTCGCGCCGAGCCGCTCGGCCTCGCACTCCTCCAGCACCATGGTGCCGGTCGAGACATCGCAGGAGGCAATGCCGATGGTGCCGCGCAGTTCGGCCAGCGCCACCAGCACATTGGCGCGGCGCGGATTGAGCAGGGCTTCCTCGGTCAGCGTGCCCGCCGTCACCAGCCGCACGATCGCGCGGCCGACCAGCACCTTGGACGAGGGCGTGCCTTCGCGCTTCGCCCTTGCCTTGGCCTCGTCCGGGGTTTCGACCTGCTCGGCAATCGCCACCCGGCAACCGGCCTTGATCAGGCGCGCGAGGTAGCTTTCCGCCGAATGCACCGGCACCCCGCACATCGGGATCGGCTGGCCCAGATGCTCGCCCCGCGTGGTCAGCGCGATATCGAGAATCTGCGCCGCCTTGCGCGCATCCTCGAAGAACAGTTCGAAGAAATCGCCCATCCGGTAGAACAGCAGCGCATCGCCCGCCTCTTCCCGTAGCGCCAGGTATTGCGCCATCATCGGGGTGGGTTTCGGATCGTCGAGCGCTGCCATCCCACCCGACTAGCCCCATGGCCCGCGATTCGGAATGTCCCGCCCGCCCGCTTTCCCCCGAACCGGCGCGATTTCGGGCCTATCGCTGGCGGCGCGGCGCGGTTAAGACGGGCCGCGAACGACCGGAGCGTAGCTAGGGGGGATCAGGCACAATGGCGGAAGAAAACAAGGGCGGCTTCACCGCGCGCGAGGCGCTGTTCTATCACGAGACGATCCGGCCCGGTAAGCTGGAGATCGTCGCGACCAAGCCGATGACCTCGCAGCGCGACCTCAGCCTTGCCTATTCGCCCGGCGTTGCCGTGCCGGTCGAGGCGATTGCTGCCGATCCCTCGCTTGCCGCACGCTATACCGCCAAAGGCAATCTGGTGGCGGTCATCTCCAACGGCACCGCGATCCTCGGCCTCGGCAATCTCGGCGCGCTCGCATCCAAGCCGGTGATGGAAGGCAAGGCGGTGCTGTTCAAGCGCTTTGCCGACGTCGATTCGATCGACATCGAACTCGCGACCGAAGATCCGGAAGCCTTCATCAATGCCGTCGCACTGATGGAGCCGACCTTCGGCGGCATCAACCTTGAGGACATCAAGGCGCCCGAATGCTTCATCATCGAAGCCGCGCTGCGCGAGCGGATGAAGATCCCGGTGATGCATGACGACCAGCATGGCACCGCGATCATCACTGCGGCTGGCCTGCTCAACGCCTGCCACCTGACCGGGCGCGACATCCGCGACGTGAAGGTGGTGGTCAATGGCGCGGGCGCGGCGGCGATCGCCTGCACCGCGCTGATCAAGGCGATGGGCGTACGCCATGACAACGTCATCATGTGCGACCGTTCCGGCCCGATTACCCCGAACCGCGAGGGCGTGGACCAGTGGAAGAGCGCGCACGCGGTCGCCACGTCCGCCACCAGCCTCGAAGAAGCGCTGGTGGGCGCGGACATCTTCCTCGGCCTGTCGGCAGCAGGCGCACTCAAGCCCGAGTGGGTCAAGAAGATGGCCGACAAGCCGATCATCTTCGCCATGGCCAACCCGACCCCGGAAATCATGCCCGATGAAGCCAAGGCCGTCCGCCCCGACGCCATCGTCGCCACCGGGCGCAGCGATTTCCCCAATCAGGTCAACAATGTGCTGGGCTTCCCCTTCATTTTCCGCGGGGCGCTCGACGTGCAGGCGACGACGATCAACGAGGAAATGAAGGTCGCTGCCGCGCAGGCCATCGCCGAGCTCGCGCGCCAGCAGGTGCCCGAAGAAGTGGCGAGCGCCTATGGCAAGAACCACAAGTTCGGCACCGACTACATCATCCCCGCGCCGTTCGATCCGCGCCTGATCGAGGTGGTGTCCTCGGCGGTCGCCAAGGCGGCGATGGATTCGGGCGTGGCGCAAAGCCGCATCGAGGATTTCGACGCCTACCGCGTCGCGCTGCGTTCGCGTCTCAACCCCACTACCTCGGTGCTGACCGGCGTCTACGAGACCGCCAAGGCCAACCCGAAGCGCATGGTGTTTGCCGAAGCGGAAGAGGAAGTTGTGCTGCGCGCCGCGATCCAGTTCCGCGATTTCGGCTATGGCACGCCGATTCTGGTGGGCCGCACCAAGGCCGTGCTCGACAAGCTGCACCAGCTTTCGGTGAGCGATCCCGGCAGCTTCGAGATCCAGAACTCGGCCGACAGCGAGCATGTGCCGGCGATGGTCGACTATCTCTACAAGCGGCTCCAGCGGCGCGGCTTCACCCAGCGCGACGTGCGCCGCATGGTCAATCAGGACCGTAACGTCTTCGCCTCGCTGCTGGTGGCGCTGGGGCATGGCGACGGGATCATCACCGGCATGACCCGCACCTTCGCCCAGACCGTGCGCGAGGTGAACATGGTGCTCGATCCGAAGGAAGGCGCGCTGCCTTTCGGCATCCACATGATGATCGGCAAGAACCACACCACCTTCCTTGCCGACACCACCATCAACGAACGGCCAAACGCCGCCGAACTCGCCCATATCGCCAAGGAGACCGCCGCGGTCGCCCGTCGCATGGGGCACGAACCGCGGGTGGCGTTCCTTTCCTATTCGACCTTCGGCAACCCCTCGGGCCAGTGGCTCGGCTCCATCCGCGAGGCGGTGGCGATCCTCGACCGCGAGGATCCGGGCTTCGAATACGAAGGCGAAATGGCGCCCGATGCCGCGCTCAATCCCAAGGTGATGGCGCTCTATCCCTTCAGCCGCCTGTCTGGCCCGGCCAATGTGCTGATCATGCCGGGGCTGCAATCGGCCAATCTTTCGGCCAAGCTGCTGCGCGAGTTGGGGAGCAATGCCACGATCGGGCCGATGCTGATCGGGATGGAAAAGCCGGTGCAGATCGTCCCGATGACCGCGGCCGTGCCCGACGTGCTGACGCTGGCGGTGCTCGCAGGCGCGGGGGTCGTGGGGTGAAGATCGCCGGCGCGGGCCTCGCCTACTGGGCGATGGTCTTCGCGCTGGGGTTCGTGCTTGGCACGATCCGGGTGCTGTGGCTCGCGCCGCTGACGGGACTGTTGCCCGCAACGCTCATGGAACTTCCGGTGATGCTGGGGGCAAGCTGGCTGGCGAGCGGCTGGCTGGTGCGACGCTTTGCGATTGCAAGTGCCGGCGAGGCGCTGGCAGCGGGCGGCCTCGCCTTTGCCCTGCTGATGGCGGCGGAGTGCGCGCTGGGGGTTGCCATGATGGGGATGACGCCGGCGCAATGGCTCGCCGAACTCCACCAGCCGCACGCGCTGCTGGGGCTGGCGGGGCAGGTCGCGTTCGCGCTCATGCCGTGGTGGCGCACGAGGCGCCGCGCATCGGGTGCAGACCCAAATCCCTGATAAATCTTGGCAAGGGACATTGCGCATGTCATCTTTCCCGCTTTACCGGGGATCGAGCCATGCTGACGACAATTCCACGCCGCGCACTGGCTTTCCTTGCAGTGCTCATGCTGGCCCCGGCCGTCCCGCTCGCCGCGCAGCAAGCGCCTGCGCCCGAGGTTGTGTTCACCAATGTCCGGGTGTTCGACGGCACCGCCGATGCCCTTTCGGGGCCGACCACTGTCGTGGTGCGGGGCAATGTCATCGCCGCGATCGGACCGGCGGCCGCACCAGCCTCGCCCGAAGCCACGGTGATCGACGGGACTGGGCAGACCCTGATGCCCGGTCTGATCGACAATCACGTGCACATGATGTTCAACAGTCTCTCGCCAGCCGCGATGACCGCGCCGGACATGAGCCTCGAGAAGGTCATGCAGCTTTCCGCGGCCCAGTCGCGCGCAATGCTGCTGCGCGGCTTCACCGCAGTGCGCGATGTGGGCGGGCCTTCGTTCATGCTCAAGAAGCTGATCGACAATGGCACTGTGATGGGTCCGCGCATCTGGCCCTCGGGGCCGATGATCTCGCAGACTTCGGGCCATGCCGACCTGCGCGGACCGGACGAACCATCGCGCCGCTTTTCGGGAAGGATGTCCAAGGCCGAGGAGGTCTGGGCCAGCGTGATCGCCGACGGGCGCGACGAAGTGCTCACCGCGGTGCGCGAGAACCTGCGCATGGGCGCGAGCCAGATCAAGATTGCGGCAGGCGGCGGCACCAGTTCGGAATATGATCCGCTCGACGTCACGCAATACACGCTCGACGAGATGAAGGCGGCAGTCGATGCGGCCTCCGACTGGAACACCTACGTCACCGTCCATGCCTATCACCCCAAGTCGGTCCGCCGCGCGATCGAGGCCGGGGTGAAGGTGATCGAGCATGGCAACCTGCTCGACGAAGACACGCTCACGCTGATGGCCGAACGAGGCATCTGGCTGTCAGGACAGATGCTGGTCGATTCGACCGAGGCGATGGACCCGAAGCGGCGCGAGAAGCGCAAGCCCGTGATCGAGGGCCAGCGCCTCGTCTGGCCCATGGCCAAGCGGCTCGGGGTAAAGCTCGCCTGGGGCACCGACTTTCTGTTCGAGCCTGAACTGAACGCCCAGCAGAATGCATATATCCTGCGGCTGAAGCCTTACTTCACCCCGGCCGAACTGCTCAAGCTGGTAACCTCGGGCAATGCCGAGCTGCTCGCCCTGTCCGGCCCGCGCACCCCCTACGAAGGGCGGCTCGGGGTGGTCGTGGAAGGCGCACTCGCCGATCTCATTCTGGTGCGCGGCGATCCGCTGGCGGACATCGACCTGATCGGCGATCCGGCAGCGAACTTCACCGTGATCATGAAGGACGGGAAGGTGGTGAAGGGGCCGTAAGGCGCCGAGGCTCACCGCCGCCGGAAGCGGAAATACCACACCTCGTGGCCATAGACCGTGCGGGCCTTGTGCTCGTAGCGGGTTTCCGGCCAGCCCGAGGGACGCACCTGCCAGTCGGCGGGCTTTTCGACCACCCATTCGAACAGGTCGGTGTGGCGCTGCATCACCATCAGCGCGTGGCGCAGATAGACCGCGTGATCGGTGCCGAAACGGAATTCGCCGCCGGGCTTCAGCTTCTGCGCAAACAGCCGCACCGGTCCGTCGTTCATCATCCGCCGCTTGGCATGGCGGGCCTTGGGCCAGGGGTCGGGGTGGAGCAGATAGAGCATCGTCAGCGCGCCATCGGGGAGGCGCTGGAGCACCTCCAGCGCATCGCCATGATGCAGGCGGATATTGGCGAGACGCTGGTCCTCTATATGGGTCAGCGCCTGGGCCACGCCGTTGACGAAGGGTTCCGCGCCGATGAAGCCATGATCGGGCAGCAGATCGGCGCGGTAAGCGAGATGCTCGCCCCCGCCGAAGCCGATTTCGAAATGCAGCGGGCGGTCATGCCCGAACAGGATGTCCGATGTCACCGGGCCTTCGGCGGGCACGCTGATCTGCGGCAGCAGATTGTCGACCAGCGACTGCTGGTGCTTGCGCAACTTCTTGCCCACGCTGCGGCCATAAAGCCGCGCGATGGTGGTCGGATCGCCTTCCTTGAACGCTGTCATGCGCGGCCCATAGAAAAACGCCCGAGGTCTTTCCACCCCGGGCGTCCATATTCATTGCAACATGCTGATCCGGCCCGAAGGGCCGCGAGCGCAAGGCGCGAGCCGCAGGCGCTCAATCCCGGAGGGATTGAAACAGCGCCGAGGACGCAGCCGCGGAGGCGGCTGCGAAAAGCAGGTTACGCCGCTTCCATTTCCTCGTTCGGATCGCGCAGGACGTAGCCGCGGCCCCACACGGTCTCGATGTAGTTCTCGCCGCCGCAAGCGAGCGACAGCTTCTTGCGCAGCTTGCAGATGAACACGTCGATGATCTTGAGTTCGGGCTCGTCCATCCCGCCATAGAGGTGGTTGAGGAACATTTCCTTGGTCAGCGTGGTGCCCTTGCGAAGCGAAAGGAGCTCCAGCATCGCATATTCCTTGCCGGTCAGATGCACGCGGGCACCATCGACTTCGACTGTCTTGGCATCGAGGTTCACCGCCAGCTTGCCGGTGCGGATGACCGACTGCGAGTGGCCCTTCGAGCGGCGCACCACGGCGTGGATGCGGGCGACCAGTTCCTCGCGGTGGAACGGCTTGGTGACGTAATCGTCCGCGCCGAAGCCGAAGCTGCGCACCTTGGAATCCATTTCGCTGATGCCCGAAAGGATCAGCACCGGGGTCTGCACCTTGGCGACGCGCAGCTTCTTGAGCACGTCATAGCCATGCATGTCGGGCAGGTTCAGGTCGAGCAGGATGATGTCGTAATCATACAGCTTGCCGAGGTCCAAACCTTCCTCTCCGAGGTCGGTCGAATAGACGTTGAAGCCTTCGGTGGTAAGCATCAATTCGATCGCCTTGGCGGTCGTCGGTTCGTCTTCGATCAGCAGCACACGCATCGGTGGGTCCCCTGTTTGCCCTTCGGTAACCCCCGCTTAGGAGAGGTTGCCGCGAATTAACCACGTCGCTTGTCACCAAAAAAGGTTAATAAGAAGTGTAAGGCGTTAACGCTTTCCTTGTGAGTCTTTCGAGTCACACTGTGCCACGGCGGGCTGTGCGCTGGGCTTACGCCTTTATCGGCCCCTGGTCTCTTGCGGGAAAACTCCTAACGCGCGCCGGCCAGTTTCTTAGCCCGCCGCCGCTCGGCGCTGGAGCCGATGCCGATGGCCTCGCGGTACTTGGCCACGGTGCGCCGGGCGAGGTCGAAGCCTTCCTTCTGCAGCATCTCGGCAAGTTGCTGATCGGAGAGGATGTTCTTCACCGTCTCGGCATCGATCAGTGCCTTGATCCGCGCCTTGATGGCATGCGCCGAGGCGCCCTCGCCCTCGGTGCCTTCGCCGATCCGGCCGACCCCGCTGGTGAAGAAATACTTGAGCTCGAAGGTGCCGCGCTCGCACCACAGATACTTGTTGCTGGTGACGCGGCTGACCGTGCTTTCGTGCATCTCGATCTGCTCGGCCACCTCGCGCAAGGTGAGCGGGCGCAGTTCGGAAACGCCGCGGCGGAAGAAGCCGTCCTGCTGCTTCACGATCTCGGCGGCGGTCTTGAGGATCGTCTTCTGGCGCTGGTCGAGCGCGCGAATCAGCCAGTGCGCGTCGGCGAGCTTTTCCTTGAGCCAGCCGCGCGATTCCCTGGATGTAGCCCCTGCATTCAGTTCGACGAAATAGCCGCGGTTGACGACGAGCCTGGGCAGCGTCTCCTCGTTCAAGGCGATGTCCCACCCGCCCGCGGCATTGGCGGTGATCAGGATGTCGGGCACCACGGCGGTGCTGTCCGAGGGGGCAAAGGCAAGGCCGGGGCGCGGGTTGTAGCTGCGCAGCTCGCGCAGCATGTCGGCAAAGTCCTCGTCATCCACCCGGCACAGGCGCTTCAACCTTTCCACCTCGCCGCGCGCGACCAGATCGAGATTGTCGATCAGCGCCTTCATGCAAGGGTCATAGCGGTCCGCCTCGCGCGCCTGGATGGCGATGCATTCGGCAAGGCTGCGCGCCCCCACACCCGAGGGGTCGAGCGACTGCACCAGCGCAAGCCCGGCCTCGGCTGCGGCAAGGTCCACCCCGATGTCCTCGGCCACTTCGTCAAGCGGCGTCGCGAGGTAGCCCGCATCGTCGAGCAGGCCGATGATGGCCCTCGCGATGAAGGCGGTCTGCGGATCGCTGGCAGCTGCGCCGATCTGGCCTTCGAGATGCTCGGCGAGGGTGACGTCGGCGGCGCGCAGTTGCTCCCAATCGGGCATCTCGTCGAAATCGCCGCCGGAACTGCCCGCCGCGCCCCACTCGGCATCGCGCATTGTCGGCCCCGTGCCGTCGCCCGTGTCGAAATCGCGATCCACCGAGGACAGGTCGAGCGGTGCATCGCCCTCGCCGCCGCCTGCCAGCATCAGCTGGTCGGCGGTCGCATCCTCGCCCGGCGGCGCGGGGAGTTCGATGCGTTCGGGTTCGGCAACGTCCGCAGGCCCCCCGGTGTCGAGCAGCGGATTGGCCTCCAGCGCCTCGGCAATGAAGGTCTCGATTTCCAGGTTGGAGGCCGCCAGCAGCTTGATCGCCTGCTGCAACTGCGGCGTCATCACCAGCGATTGCGTCTGCCGTAGATCGAGACGGGGGCCGAGCGCCATCGCTGGATCGCTAGAGCGTGAAGCTCTCGCCGAGATAGAGCCGCCGCACGTTCTCGTCCGCGACGAGCTCCTGCGGAGACCCGGCGAACAGCACCTGCCCGCCATAGATGATGCAGGCGCGATCGACGATGTCGAGCGTCTCGCGCACATTGTGATCGGTGATCAGCACCCCGATGCCGCGCGCCTTCAGGTCCTTCACCAGATCGCGGATGTCGCTGATCGAGAGCGGGTCGATGCCTGCAAAGGGCTCGTCGAGCAGCATGATCGAGGGCTTGGCCGCCAGTGCGCGGGCGATCTCGCAGCGCCGCCGCTCCCCGCCCGACAGCGCCATCGCCGGGCTTTCGCGCAGCCGGGTGAGGCCGAATTCGTCGAGCAGGCGCTCCAGCTCCGAGGCGCGGGTGGCGGCATCGGGCTCGACCATTTCGAGCACGCAGGTAATGTTCTGCTCCACCGTCATGCCGCGGAAGATGCTGGTTTCCTGCGGCAGGTAGCCCAGGCCGAGGATCGCGCGGCGATACATCGGCAGCTTGGTCACGTCCTCGCCGTCCATCAGGATGCGGCCCGAGTCCGGCTTCACCAGACCCATGATCGAATAGAAGCAGGTGGTCTTGCCCGCCCCGTTGGGGCCGAGCAGGCCGAGCACTTCGCCCTTGGCCACGGTCAGCGAGATGTCGGTGAGCACCGCGCGCTTGTCGTAGCTCTTGGCAATCGAGATCACTTCCAGTCCGCTGCCTGTCGGCTGGCTGGCAGGGGCGGTGTCGGCTACCGGCGCGGTGAGTGAGGACTCGTGCATTTCACGAGGGTCTTTAGCAGTCCTGAAGCCGCAGGAAAGACCCGAGACGGGTTTGGCAGGATTTTTGCTTAGTGGGGCCGGTGGCAGGCTCGGGGTGCCGGGGCGCGATCAAACCTCGTGCGATTCCCGCCGCTTGATCGATGGTGTTTGCGTCTGGCGCAACAAACAGGCGATTTTCCGCGCCATGTTGCAACTTGGTGTCGCCTTTGCGATACTCCGTGCCATAGATCAGACCGTCGGGGAGCGGCGCATATGGGGAAAGCATCGAGGCAGGGTCAGGTACAGGTAGCCGCACCGGCGCGCGCGCGCGACTGGCGCAAGGCGATGAGCGACCATGTCGCCTACAGCCTTCTGGTCTACACCGCGCTGCAGATTTTCGTGACGGTCAAGGCGCTGAGCGAGGGCACTTCGGGCCTGCTGCCCTATCTTGCGCTGATCGTGCTGGTGGCCGGCATCATCCCCGCGCTGCGCTGGTTCGAGCGCCGCTGGGTCGGGCTCGACGATGCAGAGGCCGCCGACGAGGCCTATGCCGAAGCCTTCCGCCGCGACACGATCGGGCTGTGGCTGCTGGCCATCGGCCTGCCCTTCGCCCTGACCGTGCTGTTCAAGGCGGTATTGAGTATTTTCTGATTTACGGGTGCCCCTCCGGGCACCCGTCCTCGGCGCTGTTCCTTCGCTAAGCTACGGGCGCCTGCGGGCGGCCGTTCGGCCTTGCGGTCGCTAGCGCGACCGAAATCAGCACTTCACCTTTTGCTGAAGTAATGAAGTCGGTCGCGCCAGCGATCGCGAGCGCACGCGCGCGAGCCGCAGGCGCCCCGTGGCGCACGCCACGGGAACAGCGCCGAGGACGCAGCCGCGGAGGCGGCTGCGCTATCAGGACGCCTGATACCGCTCGATCGCCTCGATGGTGATCTTGCGCGCTTCGGCGGCATCGCCCCAGCTGCCCACCCGCACCCACTTTTCGGCTTCGAGATCCTTGTAGTGGGTGAAGAAGTGCTCGATCTGCTGGAAGATGATCGAGGGCAGATCGCTCGTCTCGACCACGTCGGCGTAATAGGGGAAGGTCTCGTTGACCGGCACGCAGACCAGCTTTTCGTCCCCGCCCTGCTCGTCTTCCAGGTTCAGCACCCCGATCGGCCGCGCGCGCACGACGCAGCCCGGAATGAAGGGCGAGCGCGAGATCACCAGCGCATCGAGCGGATCGCCATCGGGCGACAGGGTGTGCGGCACGAAGCCGTAATTGGCCGGATAGCGCATCGGCGTGTGCAGGATGCGGTCGACGAACAGCGCGCCGCTTTCCTTGTCGAATTCGTACTTCACCGGCTCCCCGCCAGTCGGCACTTCGATGATGACGTTGAGATCGTCGGGCGGGTTCACACCGGTGGGGATTTTGTCGATGCGCATGGCTGTTCTCTTTTTGTGGTTTGCGATTGAGAGAGGTAACGCGCCGCCCCTTAATCCGTGCTGCAGGATTGCGAAAGGGGCCGCGTGGCCTTAACTGCGCGCGCTATGAGCAAGAAGACGCCCCAGGCCATCAGAGGCACCCAGGACATTTTCGGCGCCGAGGCCGAGGCTTTCGCCTTCGTGGTCGAAACCTTCGAGCGTGTCCGCCGCCTCTACCGCTTCCGCCGGGTGGAAATGCCGGTGTTCGAGAAGACCGAGGTGTTCGCGCGCTCGCTCGGCGAGACCACGGACGTGGTGTCGAAGGAGATGTATTCCTTCGAGGACCGCGGCGGCGAGAGCCTGACCCTGCGTCCCGAGTTCACCGCCGGCATCGCGCGCGCGTTTCTCACCAACGGCTGGCAGCAATATGCGCCGCTGAAGGTCGCCACCCACGGGCCGCTGTTCCGCTACGAGCGCCCGCAGAAAGGCCGCTACCGCCAGTTCCACCAGATCGACGCCGAGGTGATCGGCGCGGCCGAGCCGCAGGCGGATGTCGAGCTGCTGGCAATGGCGGATCAGCTCCTCAAGGAACTGGGCATTCACGACGTGACCCTGCACCTCAACACGCTCGGCGACGGCGCGAGCCGCGAGGCGTGGCGGGCGGCTTTGATCGAATACTTCCGCGCGGTGAAAGATCAGCTCTCCGAGGAATCGCAGGAGCGGCTGGAGAAGAACCCGCTGCGCATCCTCGATTCGAAGGACCCGCGCGACAAGCCGTTCCTTGCCGATGCGCCGAAGATCGACGCGTTTCTATCGGAGGAGGCGAGCGCCTTCTTCGCCGCCGTCACCAGCGGGCTGGATGCGGCAAGCGTGAAGTGGGTGCGGGCGGAAAGCCTCGTGCGCGGGCTCGATTATTATCGGCACACCGCCTTCGAGTTCATCCCCGACGAGGGCAGCGCCTCGGCGGCGGCGCTGGGGAGCCAGAGCACTGTGCTGGGCGGCGGGCGTTATGATGGGCTGATGGAATCGCTCGGCGGCGCGCCGACGCCTGCTGTGGGCTGGGCCGCGGGGATCGAGCGGCTGGCGATGCTGGTGGGGGCGCGTGAAGAGCCCAAGGCCGATGCCGTGGTTGTGGTCGAGAATGACGACCGCCTCGCCGACGCCATCGCGTTGATGGGCCGCCTTCGCGCCGCCGGTTTCTCGTCCGAACTCGTTGCCACCGGCTCGCCGCGCAAGCGCTTCGACAAGGCGAAGAAGCTGCCTTCGCACGCGCTGGTGTCCTTTGCTGTCACCGAGGAAGGCTCGCCCATGCGTGTGATGGGCGATGGCGGAGAGCGCCATACGGCGGTCGAGAGCTTCATTCTTGCTGGTCGATAGCCCGATCGTCGCCCCGGACTTGATCCGGGGCTCGGCTTCCTTTTCAGCCGCTCGCCATTAGAAAGCCTGGGCCCGCATCCGGTGCGGGCCGACGATGGAAGAAACCGAAGTGCAAATCCCCCCCGAACGCCTTGACCAGATCGCGCACCGCTTTGCGGAGCTGGAAGCGCGCATGGCGAGCGGAACGCTCGAGGGCGAGGCCTTTGTGCGCGCCAGCCGCGACTATGCCGAACTCGAACCTGTCGCCAAGATCGCCGCCGAGGTGAAGGCCGCGCGCGAGGAAATGGACGGGCTGCAAGAGATGCTCGCCGATCCCGAGATGAAGGCCATGGCCGAGGAGGAGCTTGCCCATCTCAAATCCACGCTCCCCGATCTCGAACGCCGCTTGGCCATCGCGCTGCTGCCGCGTGACAGCGCCGATTCCAAGCCCGCCATGCTCGAAATCCGCGCCGGGACGGGGGGCGACGAGGCCGCGCTGTTCGCCGCCGATCTCTACCGCATGTACGAACGTTACGCCGCCGAACAGGGCTGGAAGGTCGAGCCGGTCAGCATCAACGCCTCGGACATCGGCGGCTACAAGGAAGTGATCGCCAACGTCACCGGCACCGGCGTCTTCGCGAAACTCAAATTCGAAAGCGGCGTCCACCGCGTCCAGCGCGTGCCCGTGACCGAAAGCGGCGGCCGCATCCACACCTCCGCCGCCACGGTCGCGGTGCTGCCCGAGCCGGACGATGTCGATGTGCAGATCGAGGACAAGGACCTCAAGATCGACGTCTACCGCGCCTCCGGAGCGGGCGGCCAGCACGTCAACACCACCGATTCGGCGGTGCGGATCACCCACCTGCCCACGGGGACGGTCGTCACCTGTCAGGACGGTCGCAGCCAGCACAAGAACCGCGAAAAGGCGATGCAGGTGCTGCGCACGCGGCTCTACGACGCCCAGCGCGAGGCGACGCAGGGGGCCGAGGCCGAGGCGAGGAAGGCGATGGTCGGCAGCGGGGACCGTTCCGAGCGCATCCGCACCTACAATTTCCCGCAAGGGCGCGTGACCGATCACCGCATCGGGCTGACCCTGCACAAGCTCGAGGAAGTGCTCGCCGGGCCGGGCCTCGCCGAGCTGATCGATGCCCTGATCGCGGAGGACGAGGGCAAGCGGCTGGCGGCGCTCAGCGAGTGACGACCGCCGGCGAAGCGATCCGCGCCGCCGCCGAGGCCCTCGCGCCTGTCAGCGACACCGCCCGACTGGATGCCGAGCTTCTGATGGCGCACCTGTTCGGAGTCTCGCGCTCGGAACTGCTGCTGCGCCACATGCGCGATTCCGTGCCGCCGGGCTTCGCAGCGCTGGTCGAGCGCCGCGCCGCCTGCGAACCGGTCGCCTACATCACCGGACGGCAGGAGTTCTACGGCCTGCCCTTCATCGTGAACCCCGCCACGCTGATCCCGCGCGGCGACAGCGAGACGCTGGTGGAAGCGGCGCTCGAACGAAAGCCCGATGCGCTGCGGTTGCTCGATCTCGGCACCGGATCGGGTGCGCTGCTGCTGGCGGTGCTGGCCTATCTCGGCAAGGCGGAAGGAGTCGGGATCGACCGGAGCGAGGCTGCGCTGGAGGTCGCACGCGCCAATGCCGAGGCGCTGGGGCTGCGCCCGCAGGCGCGGTTCGTGGGTGGAGACTGGCATGCGACGGACTGGACGGAGGGGCTTGGCACCTTCGACCTGATCCTGTGCAACCCGCCCTATGTGGAAAGCGATGCCGCGCTCGATCCCCAGGTGCGCGACTTCGAACCGGCGAGCGCGCTGTTTGCCGGGCCCGAGGGGCTTGACGATTACCGTGTGCTGATCCCGCAACTGCGCGCGCTGATGAACCACGACGCGGTCGCGATCCTCGAAATCGGCGCGAATCAGGCCGATGCGGTGGGAGCACTTGCCGCTGCGGCAGGATTCACCACCACGCTGTGCCGCGATCTGGCCGGGCGCGCCCGCGCGCTGGTGCTTGGTTGAGGAAATGCGGGGCAGGGCTTGGCAAACCGGTTTGGCATCGCTACGTGACTTAACAGGCCAGACGATCTGCGAAGGGCGCAAATCGCTGGGCCAAGCTCCAGAACTCAGCTGAACCGGCCGTCAGGGCATCCCCTCGGCCACGTCGGCGCGGAGCGCGCAACACACGTTGGCAAGGCCCATCGGTGCGGCGCAAGGACAAGGGGTCTGTTGGCCGCGCGTGCAGGCAGTTTTTTGCATCAGGCCGCTGATTAAGGAACAATTTCCTTGAATAACAATCGCAACAACCGTCGCCGCGGGCGCGGTAACCGCTCTCAGGGCGGCAACGGCAACCAGCTTAACCGGATCGACAGCCGCGCGCGTGGCAATGCGCCGCAACTGCTCGAAAAGTACAAGAAGCTGGCGCAGGATGCCCAGCACAATGGCGACCGCGTGCAGATGGAGTATTATCTCCAGTTCGCCGATCACTACTTCCGCGTGATCGCCGACAACAAGGCGCGGCAGGACGAGCAACGCGGCGGCCGGCGCAATGACGAGCGCGAGCAGAGCGAGGATTTCGACGACGATTTCGATTTCGACCGCGGCCGGCGCAGCGATGCGCCCACGCGCCCGCTCTACGAACAGGCGGACAACGCCGGCAACACCGATGTCGCCGAAGGCGAGCCGGGGCAGGAAGGGGAAAGCTTCCTGTCCGATGATCGCGATGATCGCGATGATCGTGAAGGTGGCCGTGACGATGGCCGGGCGCGCGGACAGCGCCGTCAGCAGCAGCGCAAGCCCAGAGACGGTGGGCGCGACGGCGGGCGTGATGACGGGCGCGGCGAGCGGCAGGAGCGCCCCGAGCGCGGCGAAAAGCGTGCCGAGCGCGCCGACCGCGCCGAGCGCAGCGACTCCAAGCCCGCCCGCACCCGCAAGCCGCGCAAACCGGCTGACGATGGCGAGCAGCGCGGCATCGATTCCTCGATCCTCCCGCCCTCGATCCGCGGTGACGATACTGGCGGCGAAAGCGGCGGCGCGCTCGAAACGGTCGAGTAATTGCCATGACCGGGCGGGTGGCTGCGCTTGCGGCGCTGGTGCAGCGCCGCGCGGCGTTTGCCGCCATCGCGCTGGGGCTGATCGCCGCCTGCGCCTATCCGCCGCTGCACCTCTGGCCGCTCGGCCTTGCCGCGCTGGCGGGGTTCGTGTGGCTGATCCACTCCGCAACAAGCTGGCGTAGCGCTTTGTGGCGCGGGTGGTGGTTCGGCTGGGCGCACCTCACGCTCGCCAACAACTGGATCGCCACCGCCTTCACCCATCAGGCCAAGATGCCCGAAGCGCTGGGCTGGGCGGCGGTGCCGCTGCTGTGCATCTACCTCGCATGGTATCCCGCCTTCGCCGCACTGGCGGCGCATCTGCTGGCGAGGAAACGCCCGCTCTGGGCCTTCGGGCTGGTGCTCGCAGGAGCGTGGATCGTCACCGAGTGGCTGAGGGGCTGGGTGTTCACCGGCTACCCTTGGCCGCCGCTCGGCCTGATGCTGCTGGGCGGGTGGGAGACGCAGGGAATCGCCGGCTATCTGACCATCACCGGCACCTATGCCTTGTCGGGCCTGACCATGCTGATTGCCACCGTGCTCCTCGCGGTGTTTGCCGAGCGCCGCTGGATCAACGGGGTCGGGCTTGCGGCGCTGGTGGCGCTGGGCATGATCGCGCCGATGAAGGCGCGCGAGGCCAAGACAGAGGGTGTCCGCTACACCCTCGTCCAACCCTACATCCCGCAGTCCGAGATCAACGACGCGAGCAAGTTCGAGGAGCAGTTCGCGCGCCTTTCCGCGCTTACCACGCCGTCGCGTAACCAGTCGCGGATCGTGCTGTGGCCCGAAAGCGCGGTGCCCGACTATCTCGAGGACGGCTATCCCGAGCGCTACTATCTCCAGATGACCGCAGGCGGCGATCCCGACTTCGCGCGACGCCGCATCGGCGGGGTTATCGGCCCGCAATCGACGCTGCTGACCGGCGTGGTGAACCTCAATATCGGCACCAATGCCTCGGGCGTTCCGGCGGCGGTCAGTGCGCGCAATTCGGTGATGGCGCTGGATGGGGAGGGCAGGATCCTTGCCGGCTATGACAAGGCCCATCTGGTGCCTTACGGCGAGTATCTCCCGATGCGCCCGCTGCTTGAGCCGCTCGGCCTGTCGCGGCTGGTGGCGGGCAGCATCGACTACCTGCCCGGCCCCGGCCCGCGTACGCTCGATCTGGGCGAGCACGGCAAGGCCGGCGTGATGATCTGCTACGAGATCGTGTTCTCCGGTGCGGTGGCGGACAGAGCGGGCCGGCCGGACTACATCTTCAATCCCTCCAACGACGGCTGGTTCGGCAGCTGGGGCCCGCCGCAGCATCTGGCGCAGGCGCGGATGCGGGCGATCGAGGAGGGGCTGCCGGTGCTGCGTTCCACCACCACCGGGATCAGCGCGGTGATCGATGCGGATGGCATCGTGCGCGGCCACATCGCCCCGGGCAAGGCCGACAGGCTCGAAGGGCTGGTGCCCGCCGCCAAGCCGCCGACCCTGTTCGCGCAGTTCGGCCATGCCCTCACGCTGGGCTGGGCCGTGGCGCTGCTCGCCCTTGGTCTGGGGCTGCCGAGAGTGCTTGCGCTCGCCCGCGCGCGCGGCTAGGGCGGAACCGCAAGAAGCCGGACATAAAGGTTTCCTTATATCTCTATAAGGTGCTTCGCCCGGCCGACATCCGCACACCACCAGCCCCCGGGGGATTCATGCGCACCGAATATCTGTTCACTTCCGAAAGCGTCTCCGAAGGCCACCCGGACAAGGTTGCCGACCAGATTTCGGATGCGATCGTCGATCTGTTCCTGTCGAAGGACCCCGAAGCGCGGGTGGCGTGCGAAACCCTGACCACCACCAATCTGGTGGTGCTGGCAGGCGAGATCCGCTGCAAGGGCGTCTACGAGAACGGCGAATGGGCGCCGGGCGCGACCGAAGAAATCGAGAAGACCGTGCGCGCCACGGTGAAGCGCATCGGTTACGAGCAGACCGGCTTCCACTGGGAGACCTTCCGCTTCGAGAACAACCTCCACGGCCAGTCGGCGGAAATCGCGCAGGGCGTGGACGCGGGCGACAACAAGGATGAAGGCGCGGGCGATCAGGGCATCATGTTCGGCTATGCCACCGACGAAACCCCCGACCTGATGCCAGCGACGCTCTATTACAGCCACAAGATCCTCGAACGCATGGCGGCTGACCGCCACTCGGGCGCCGCGCCCTTCCTCGAACCCGATGCCAAGAGCCAGGTGACCCTGCGTTACGAGGAATCGCTCCCCGTCGCGGCGACCGCGGTGGTGGTCTCGACCCAGCACAAGCAGGGCTACTGCCTCACCGGCGATCATGCCGATCCGGCCAAGTATCGCGAGCTTGAAGCCTATGTGAAGCGCGTGGTCTCGGAGATCATCCCGCCGGTGCTGCTGCGCGAGACCAAGTATTACATCAACCCGACGGGCGCCTTCGAGATCGGCGGGCCGGATGGTGACGCGGGCCTGACGGGCCGCAAGATCATCGTCGACACCTATGGCGGCGCGGCCCCGCATGGCGGCGGCGCGTTCAGCGGCAAGGACCCGACCAAAGTCGACCGTTCGGCCGCCTACATCACCCGCTACCTCGCCAAGAACGTGGTCGCTGCCGGCCTCGCCACGCGTTGCACCATCCAGATCGCCTATGCCATCGGCGTGTCCGAGCCGCTCTCGCTGTACGTCGACACCCACGGCACCGGCACGGTGGGCGACGACACAATCGAGACCGCGATCCTCGGCATCGCCAAGCTCGGCGGGCTGACCCCGCGCTCGATCCGCACCCATCTCGGCCTCAACAAGCCGATCTACCAGAAGACCGCTGCCTATGGCCATTTCGGCCGCAAGGCGGAAGGCGACCTGTTCCCGTGGGAGCGGCTCGATCTGGTCGATGATCTCAAGGCGGCGCTGGGCTGAAAATTGCGCTAGGGGTGTCGTCAATGATGACCCCCGAGCCATCCGGACATCGCATCCCCGCGCTCGACGCGCTGCGCGGTGTCGCGGTGATCGGGATCGTGGGGATGAACGTCCTCGCCTTCGCGCTGCCATCTCCGGCCTATTACAATCCGCTCAGTTTCGGCGGGGTCGGTCCGGCTGATTACTGGGTGTGGCTGGCCAGCTTCGTCTTCATCGAGGACAAGTTCCGCACCCTGTTCGCAATGCTGTTCGGGACGGGGTGCCTGATCCTGCTGGAGAAGGGCGGCGCCCAGAGGAACGGGCATCCGTGGCGGGCGCATTATGCCCGGATGATCGTGCTGTTCGTCATCGGCATCGTTCATGCCACCCTGCTCGCCAGCAACGATGTGCTGCGCGCCTATGCGCTGGCGGGACTGGCCCTGCCGCTGCTGGCGGGTCTTTCGGCGCGGGCGCTGCTCGCGGTCGGCACGGGGCTGGTGGTGGTGCATCTTGCGCTCGGCCTGACCGCGTTCGGCAGCGCCATGACCGACTTTTACCAGCAGCAGTCCGGCACCGACGCGCTGCTGTTCGTCGAGCGCCAGTTCGGGCGCGACCCGGCGGCGATTGCTGCGCTGCTGGAGCAGGGGCGCGAGGGGCTGGGCGAGCGGATCATGCGCCGCGGGCTCGGCTTTCCCGCCCAGCTTGTCGCGTTGCTGGCTTCGCTGCCGCTCAACCTTGCCGCCATCGCGCTCGGCATGGGGCTGTGGAAGGGCGGGATGCTCAAGGGCGAATGGCGCACCTTCCACCTTCAGCGGCTGGCGGCGGGCTGTGCTCTGGTGGCACTGCCGGCGCTGCTGGTGCTGGCCGCGTGGCTGGTGGACGAGGGCTTTCCTGCGGCGCTGGCCGGGCCGGTGGCGCTGGTGATCTCCGCGCCCTTCGACACCCTGCTCGGGGTGGCCTATGCCGCGCTCGCAATGGCGTTCCTTGGGCATGACAAGGGCTTGGCCCGGAGGCTGGCGATGGTGGGCCGGCTGTCCCTGACCAATTACCTGATGACCAGCGTGATCCTCGCCGCAATCTTCGCAGCCTGGGGGCTGGGCCTGTTCGGCGAGGTCACCCGCTGGCAGGCCTTCGCGCTGGGACTGGTGCCGGTGGCAGCCATGCTGGTGTGGTCGCCGCTCTGGGTGGAGCGGTTGGGGCAAGGCCCGTTCGAACGCCTCTGGCGGGCGGGCGCGCAGGCGCTTTCCTACTCGCGCAAGGGGTGACACGAATGCGGCGATGATCCGCCGCTTGCGCCCGCTGATGTCACTGTTGCCGGGTCGGTGCGCAAGGGCCGGTTTTTCGCTTCAGGACAGTGTCTCATGTGTCTCCAACAGGAGCGCCGCGCACCGTCAGCCGTGCTCTCCGTGGATCGGCGAGGGCCGGTCGAGCGCCAGTTCGGCCTCCGAGAAGACGAAGGGGCTGCGCACCCCCGGCATTCCGCCGAGATCGACCCTGAGACCGCGCGCCACGACCTGCGGATCGGAGAAGACCTCGTCGAGCCGGTTGATCGGTCCGGCCGGAACGCCTGCGGCGTGGCAGGCATCGAGCAGGCCCTGCTTGGTCCATCCCGCTGTGGCCGCGGCGATCTCGGCATCGAGTGCCCTGGCGTTCGCGGTGCGGTCCCCATTGGCGATGAAGCGCGGGTCGCTCGACAGATGCGCAAGGCCGAGCAGGTCCATCAGCTTGTGGAACAGCCCGTCATTGGCGGGCGCGAGGATCACGTGACCGTCGCTCACCGCAAACACGCCATAGGGCGCGACCTGCGCGTGGGCATTGCCCATCCGCGGCGGATTGGTGCCGGTGGTGAGATAGTAGGTCGCCTGATTCGAGAGCAGCGCAACCGAGCTGTCCATCAGGCTGATGTCGACCTGCTGGCCCCTGCCGGTGCGCGCCCGCATCAAGAGCGCCGCCTGAATCCCGTTCGCCGCCCAAACCCCGGTCGAGAGGTCCGAGATCGAGATGCCCATCTTGACCGGATGGCCCTCGGGATCGCCGGTCAGCGACATGAAGCCGCTCATGCCCTGCACCACGAAGTCGTAGCCTGCCTCGTGCGCGCGGGGGCCGGTGAGGCCGAAGCCGGTGATCGAGCAATAGACAAGGGCCGGGTTGGTGGCCGAGAGGCTCGCGTAGTCGAGCCCGAACTTCGCGAGACTGCCGGTCTTGAAGTTCTCGATCACCACGTCCGCCTCGGCGCACAGGGCCTTCACCCGGGCGAGGTCATCGGCGTCGCCGAAATCGGCGATGATCGACCGCTTGCCGCGGTTGCAGGCGTGGTAATAGGCCGCCTCGCGGTGGACCTTGCCCTGCGCATCGGTGCGCTCGACCCAGGGCGGGCCCCACAGCCTTGTGCCGTCGCCCTCGGGGCTTTCGACCTTGATGACGTCGGCACCCAAGTCCGCGAGGATCTGCCCGCAGAACGGCCCTGCCAGCACCCGCGCCAGCTCGACCACCTTGAGGCCGGCGAGCGGCGCGTGCGCGTTGCGGGGTTCGGCGAGCCACATGGCCTATTCCCCCAGCTTCGCCTTGAGGAAGGCGACGGAGTCCGCCAGCACCGGACCCTTGTCTCTGAACGGCACCGAGAGCGCCATGACGATCTCCTCGTGATCGAGCGGGCCGTAGTTCCTTACCTCCACCGGCGCGCCCAGCGACTTGAGCCTTGCCCCGAGGTTGTTGGCGTTCTTGGGTCGCACGGTCTCGTCCCCGTCCGATGTGACCAGCAGCAGCGGCGGTGCGTCAGCCCGTGCGAAGGCGATCGGCTGGGTCTCCTCGGGGCGCGGCCATTTGCTGAAGGCAGCAATCGAGCGTGGCTTGTCGAAGGGGTAGAAGTCATGGGGGCCGGAGAGGCCCACGCCCGCCTTGATGATCGCAGGATCGGCCCCTGCCGCCGCCAGCCGCTTGGTATCGAGCGCCAGCATCACGGCCTGATAGGCGCCCGCCGAATGGCCCATGACCGCGACCCGTGCCGGATCGCCCCGATATTGCGCGATGTTGTCCTCCACCCATGCCACCGCTTCGGCGCCGTCATCGAGGAAGGCGGGGAAGCGGATGTCCGGCACTTTGCGATAATCGGGGATCACCACCAGAAAGCCGGCCTTCGCCAGCGCGCGCCCGGCAAAGGCATAGGAGGCACGATCACCTTTCGCCCAGCCGCCGCCATACCAGAAGATCACCACCGGCAGCGTGCCGCCCGCAGGCATGGCGTTGGGTGCCCAGATATCGAGCCGCTGGCCATGGCTGCCGAAAGGCACACCCTCGGCTGCCGGGTAGGACCCCTCGCGCCCGCCGGCCAGCCGGTCGTAATGCGACAGCAGCCGCGGGGGCGAGACGAAGGCGAACATCCCTCCGGCTACCGCAAGCAGTGCGACAACGCCAAGCGCAAGCGCACGCAGCATCACACCACGTAATGCGCGGTGGTGGTCGCCGCGATATCGGCTTCGGTGACGCCGGGCGCCATCTCGATCAGGCGGAAGGGCGAGCTGTGGTCGGGCCGCTGGAACACGGCGAGATTGGTGATGATCATGTCGACCACCCCCGCGCCGGTCAGCGGCAGGGTGCAGGCGGGGATGAACTTGGGCGCACCGTCCTTGGCGGTGTGGTCCATCACCACGATGATCTTCTTGACCCCCGCGACAAGGTCCATCGCCCCGCCCATGCCCTTGATCATCTTGCCCGGGATCATCCAGTTGGCGATGTCGCCGTTCTCGGCCACTTCCATCGCGCCGAGCACGGTGAGATCGATATGCCCGCCGCGGATCATCGCGAAGCTGGTCGCAGAATCGAAATAGGCGCTGTGCGGCAGCTCGGAGATCGTCTGCTTGCCGGCGTTGATGAGATCGGGATCGACCTCGTCGTCATAGGGGAAGGGGCCGATGCCCAGCATCCCGTTCTCGCTCTGGAGCGTCACCAGCATGCCTTCGGGGATGTGGTTGGCGACCAGCGTCGGGATGCCGATGCCGAGGTTAACGTAATAGCCGTCCTTCAGCTCGCGCGCGGCGCGGGCAGCCATCTGGTCGCGGGTCCAGCCTTGGGCAAGCGTCGTCATCAGGGGTGCGTGTCCTTAATTGGCAGCCGGGAGGATCGGTTCGATCAGGAACCATCCGTCGCCGATCGCGGTTTCGAGCGCCTTGCCGGCTTCGGGGTTCTTGAGATAGCCGAGACGCTCGTCGAAATCGGGCTTCTCGTCGCCGGCGATGGCGATGATGCACGAGCTGGCGGCGAGGTTTTCCTTGCGCGCCTGCTTGCGGTCTTCAGGATCGCGGCGGAGCGAGACGATGTCCTCGCCGCGCGGATCCAGCCCTGCCATTTCGAGCGCGGTGCGCACTCTCCCGATTTCAGCCACCGGAAGATCCGAAAGCCAGGCGATCTGGACCCCGGCCTCGCGCAGCACGGCAAGGCCGAGTGCGCGGCCCACGTCCCTGTCCGGGTCAGCCGGAGGCGCGAACAGGCCACCCTTCGGATCGAGATCGATCAGGGCGACAGGCTGTTCCCCGGCCGCGCAGCGCTTGCGCTGGCCATCGAGCGCGATCGGATCGGCAAGCATGGCCGAGAGCGGTCCGCTGGTCCCTGCGCTGACGGCCGCGACGCCGCGGCCATAGCGGACGAACTGCGCAAAGCCGGTCTGTTCGGGGCGGGGCAGGGCGCCCGGAGCGGGTGCGACAGGTGCCGCCGCAACCGGGGCGGCAACGGGAGCTGCAGCGGCAACCGGCGCGGGCGGGAGCGGAGCCGGAGCCCGCACGACCGGCGCAGGCGCTGGCGGAGGAACGGGCGGCTTGGCGGCGACCGTAACCGTAACCGGAACTGGTGCCGGGGCTGGAACCGGGGCGGCGACCTTGGCGGGGGCCGGGACGGGGGCGGGAACAGGTGCCGGAGCCGGTGCTGGCGCGCGCGCGGTGGTCACCGCCGGGGTTGCGACCTGCACCGGGGCCGGCGCGATCATCGGGGCCCTCGCCGCTGCGGGTGGCGACGGCGGGCTGGCCGCAGGCATGACGGTTACGGTTGGCACCGGGGCGGGCGCAGTCGCGGCGGGAACCTGCGGAGCCGGCTGGCTGGCGGCCGCCCTGGTCTCCCCGGCGTCCTTGCCGTCAATGCGCGTGCCCACCATTGCGCTGCCCGCCAACGCGGGAATCGCCACTGCAACACAGCCCGAAAGCGATGTGCCTGCCAAAGCCAGCAGAGGCACCAGAGCAATATTTCGGTTCATCAGGCCGTCTCCCTCTCCCGAACGGTACGAAACTCGATCTTCTTGTCATAGGGCGCACCGCAGACAATGCGGTTCACGAACACGCCTGCGAGGTGGATCTGGTCGGGATCGAGCGCGCCCGCAGGCACCACTTCCTCGACTTCGGCGATGCAGACCCTGCCGCAGGTCGCCGCCGGCAGGTTGAAATTCCGGGCGGTCTTGCGGAACACGAGGTTGCCGGTGGTGTCGGCCTTCCACGCCTTGATGATCGACAGGTCAGCGAAGATGCCGGCCTCGAGGATGTAGGTCTGCATCACGCCGTCGCGGTCGGGGAAGTCCTTGTGCTCCTTGCCCTTGGCGACCTCGGTGCCGACCCCGGTGCGGGTATAGAAGCCGGGGATGCCTGCGCCGCCTGCCCGCATCCGTTCGGCCAGCGTGCCTTGCGGGCAGAACTCCACTTCGAGCTCGCCGCTGAGATACTGCCGCTCGAACTCCTTGTTCTCGCCGACATAGGAGCTGATCATCTTCTTCACCTGCCGCGTGCGCAGCAGTTTGCCGATGCCCTCGTTGTCGATCCCGGCATTGTTGCTGGCAAAGGTGAGGCCCGTCACGCCGCTGTCGCGAATCGCGTCCAGAAGCCGCTCGGGAATGCCGCACAGGCCGAACCCTCCGGCGGCGATCAGCATGTCGTTCCTGAGGATGCCTGCCAGCGCACTGGCGGCGTCGGGGTAGAGCTTGGTCATCGCAGCCTGCCTGCCTCGTTGCTTGTCCGGCAGTAATGCCGGGAACGTGTTTTCCCGAGGGTGATTAGTGCTTTCACGCCGTGCTGTCACGCCCGGGCGGCAACAAACCTGAATCGACTTTCATGTTGCATTGCAATATCATGACAGGGCCGTATTCTGCCCAAGGTGTAAGCGTATGCCGCTTTTTCAGGCAGTTTTTTTGCAAGTTTTGACATCAATCAAGCACTAAGCAGCGCTATGTTGCACTCTTTGCAACCAAATACGCGCTTTACGCACTTGCACAAAGTCCGAATCTGCTGCAAATGCGAAGTGCCTTTCAGGCATCCTCTCCCAAACTTTTCAAGCCCGGCCCCGTGCCGGGCTTTTTTCTTGACCGGCACAAGACCCCATGGCTCGCCGGGCGTTTTTCTTGCCCGGCGCAGACTTCGCGATGTCACGTGCCTTCCGGGTCCGGCGCACCCCGAAGGCCGCTGCGCTGCCCCCGATTGCAATAGGCCGGGGGCGTGCCTAGCTATTCCTGCGAGTTTCGAGAAAACAGACAGACGCAGGAATTTCCCATGGCCGAAGCAGAAACCGCCGCGCCCGCCCGCACCGTCCGGCTGCAGGTCGCGCCTGCCCGGCAGGAGGAATCGGGGCAGGGTATCGCCCGGATGCCGCGCAGCGCCTTCCAGAAGCTCGGCATCACAGAAGGCGACGTGGTCGAGATCGCCGGCAAGCGCACCACTGCGGCAATCGCGATGGCCGCCTATCCCGAGGATGACGCGCTCGACGTGGTGCGCCTCGACGGGCTCCAGCGCGGCAATGCCGAGGCCGGATCGGGCGAGCATGTCGAGATTGCCCGCGCCGAATCCCGTCCTGCCACCCGCGTCGTGTTCGCCCCGGCCCAGCGCGAGATGCGGCTGCAGGGGCCGACCCAGGCCCTGAAGCGCAACTTCTTCAGGAAGCCGCTGGTGGCAGGCGATCTGGTCGCCACCACCGGCCAGCAGCCGGTGCAGAACATGCCGCCCGACGTGCGCCAGCTGCTGCGCGCGCCGGCCTATGCGCTCACCCAGATCCGCCTGTCGGTGCATTCGACCAGCCCCAAGGGCATCGTCCATATCGACGAGAACACCGAAGTCGAACTCCGCGCCGAGTTCGAGGAGCCGCGCGATGGCCGTGCGGTCGTCAATTACGACGACGTCGGCGGGATGGAGGAAACCATCCGCGCTTTGCGCGAAATGGTCGAGCTGCCGCTGCGTTACCCGGAGCTGTTCATCCGCCTCGGGGTCGAACCGCCCAAGGGCGTGCTGCTCCACGGCCCGCCGGGCACTGGCAAGACGCGGCTGGCGCAGGCCGTCGCCAACGAGAGCGACGCGGAATTCTTCACCATCAACGGGCCGGAAATCATGGGCTCGGGCTATGGCGAGAGCGAAAAGCGCCTGCGCGAGGTGTTCGAGGAGGCAAGCCGCGCCGCGCCCGCGATCATCTTCATCGACGAGATCGATTCGATCGCCCCCAAGCGCACGCAGGTGCCGGGCGAGGCGGAAAAGCGCCTTGTCGCCCAGCTGCTCACCCTGATGGACGGGCTGGAAAAGCGCGCCAACCTCGTCGTCATCGCCGCCACCAACCGGCCCGACGCCATCGACGAGGCGCTGCGCCGCCCCGGCCGCTTCGACCGCGAGATCGTGATCGGCGTGCCCGACCAGCGCGGGCGGCGCGAAATCCTCGCGATCCACACCCGCGGGATGCCGATGGAGGCGGCGGTCGATCTCGACGAACTGGCGCGGGTCACCCACGGCTTTGTCGGTGCGGACATCGCCGCGCTCACCCGCGAGGCCGCGATCGAGGCGGTGCGGCGGATCATGCCGCGGCTCGACCTCGACGAGCGCACGATCCCGCCCGAGGTGCTCGAAGACCTTGGCGTTACCCGCGACGATTTCCTCGCCGCACTGAAGCGCGTCCAGCCAAGCGCGATGCGCGAGGTGATGGTGCAGGTGCCGAACGTTGCATGGGCCGATATCGGCGGCGCGGGCGAGGCGATCGACAAGCTCAGGGAGGGGATCGAACTTCCTCTGAAGAATCCTGAGGCCTTCCGCCGTCTGGGCATCCGTCCGGCCAAGGGCTTCCTGCTCTACGGCCCGCCCGGAACGGGCAAGACCCTCCTCGCCAAGGCGGTCGCCAAGGAGGCCGAGGCGAACTTCATTTCGATGAAGTCATCGGACTTGCTGTCCAAGTGGTATGGCGAGAGCGAGCAGCAGATCGCGCGGCTGTTCGCCCGCGCCCGGGCGGTGGCGCCTTGCGTGGTGTTCATCGACGAGATCGATTCGCTGGTCCCCGCGCGCGGGTCAGGGCAGGGCGAACCGCAGGTGACGGGGCGGGTGGTCAACACCATCCTCGCCGAGATGGACGGCCTCGAAGAGCTGCAATCGGTGGTGGTGATCGGCGCGACCAACCGCCCGACGCTGGTCGATCCCGCGCTGCTGCGTCCGGGCCGGTTCGACGAACTGGTCTATGTCGGCACCCCCGACAAGGCGGGGCGCGAGCATATTCTCGGCATCCACACCGCGAGGATGCCGCTCGGCGGTGACGTCGATCTGGCCGCGCTCGCAGGGCAGACCGAACGCTTCACCGGGGCGGACCTCGAAGACCTTGTGCGCCGCGCGGGGCTGGCCGCGCTGCGCCGTGTGGGGAGTGAAGTCAGCGCGGTCGAGGCGCGCGATTTCGACACCGCGCTGAAGGACTCGCGCGCCACCGTTACGCCCGAGATGGAGGACGAATACCTCAAGATGCGCGGCGAGCTGAAGAAGCGCGCGGCGGCGGTGCAGCCGATCGGGTTCTTCTCGCCCGAGATGCTCAAGCCGACGCGGGAGAAGAAGCACGACTGATGTTCTGCAAATGTTTCACGTGAAACATTGGGTGGTGTGAACCGGGGCAGTCGTCAATGCGCCGCGTCCCAGCTTAGCCCGGTGCCGATATCGACGCCGAGCGGCACGGTGAGCTCCACCGCGGGCAGCGCCGCTTCGGCCATCACCTGCCGGATGATCGGGGTGGCGGCCTCGACGCGGCTCTCGGGCAGCTCGAAAACGAGTTCGTCATGCACCTGCAACAGCATGCGGACGTCGTGCAATCCGGCGTCAACCAGTGCGGGAAGCATCCGCGCCATCGCGCGTTTGATGATGTCGGCGCTGGTGCCCTGGATCGGGGCGTTGATCGCGGCGCGCTCCGACCCCTGCCGTTCGGCCTGGTTCTTCGAATTGATCCGCGGGAACCACGTCTTGCGGCCGAACAGCGTCTCGGAATAGCCCTTGGCGCGCACGCTTTCGAGCGTTTCCATGATGTAGCGCTGGATGCCGGGGAAGCGCTGGAAGTAAGTGTCGATCATCGCCTGGGCCTCTTCCGGCGGCACCTCCAGCCGCGCGGCGAGGCCCCAGCGGCTGATGCCGTAGAGGATCGCGAAGTTGATCGTCTTGGCCCGCGCGCGGGTATCGCGGGTGACTTCGCCGAACATCTCGCGCGCGGTGCGGGCGTGGATGTCCTCGCCGTGGGCGAAAGCTTCCTTGAGGCTGTCGACCCCGGCCATGTGCGCCGCCAGCCGCAGTTCGATCTGCGAATAGTCGGCGGCGAGCAACACGTTGCCCGGCTCGGGCACGAAGGCCTCGCGGATCTGGCGCCCGATGGGGGTGCGCACCGGAATGTTCTGCAAGTTGGGATCGGTGGACGACAGCCGCCCGGTCTGCGCGCCGACGAGGCTGTAGCTGGTGTGGACGCGGCCCGTGTCGGGATTGATCGCGGCCTGCAAAGCATCGGTATAGGTCGATTTGAGCTTCGAGAGCTGGCGCCATTCGAGCACCAGCCGCGCGACGGCTGCGCCTTCCGCCGCGAGCCGTTCCAGCACGGTAACATCAGTCGAATACTGCCCGCTCTTGCCCTTCTTGCCGCCCTTGTAGCCGAGCTTTTCGAATAGGATGTCGCCCAGCTGCTTGGGGCTGCCGACGGTGAATTCCTGTCCGGCGGCAGCGTGGATCTCGCCTTCAAGCCGTCCGATTTCGACCGCGAATTCCTCCGACAGCTTCGCCAGCCGCGCGCGGTCGACGCGGATGCCCTCGCGCTCCATGCGGGCGACCACGGGGATCAGCGGTCGGTCGACCCGCTCGTAGATACGCGTGCCGCCTTCCTCTGACAGGCGGGGTTTGAGCACGTTGTAGAGCCTGAGGGTGACATCGGCATCCTCGGCGGCATAGGCGGTGGCGCGGTCGAGCGGGACTTCGGCAAAGGAGATCGCCTTCTTGCCGGTGCCGCACAGGTCCTTGAAGGGGATCGGGGTGTGGCCGAGGTGGCGCTGGCTGAGCTCGTCCATCCCGTGGCCGCCCCCCATGCCCTCCTCGCCGCGCCCGGCATCGAGCGCGAAGCTGATCACCATGGTATCGTCGATCGGGTTGACCGCGATGCCCTGCCGGGCCAGCACGTTGAGATCATACTTGCCGTTCTGGAACACCTTGAGGACCGCCTCGTCCTCCAGCAACGGCTTCAATGCGGCGATGGCCTGATCCATCGGCACCTGCTGCGGCTTCTGCGCGAACATGTCGTCCCCTCCATGCGCCAGAGGGATGTAGCAGGCATCATTGGGGCCGAGCGCGAGGCTGACCCCGACCAGACCGGCGCGGATTGCATCGAGCGAGGTGGTTTCGGTATCGACTGCCACCACCTGCGCCGCGCGGGCGCGATCGACCCACTGTTCCAGCCGTTCGATCGTTTGCACCGTCTCGTAGGCGGCATGATCGATACGCGGCATCTCGGGCAGCGGCTGGCGGTTGGCGCTGCCGTCGCCTGCGCCGTTGCTGCCTGCGGTGGTGGGCTTGGCCGGATTGAGATCGGTCTTGCGCGCGGGGCTGCCGGTGCCGGTCTCCAGCCGCTTGAGCAGCGAGGTGAAGCCGTGCTTCGACAGGAACGCGGCCAGCGGTTCGGGCGGGACGGGGCCGAGCTTCATCTCGTCGAGCGGCTGGGGAAGCTCGCAATCCTCCTTGAGCGTCACCAGCACCTTCGACAGCTCGGCATCGCCGCGCCCTTCGATCAGGCGCTCCTTGAGCTTGGAGGGCTTCATGTCGGCCGCGGAATCAAGCGCGGCGGCGAGCGATCCGTGCTCGGCGATCAGCTTGCTCGCGGTCTTGGGGCCGATGCCGAAGATGCCCGGGACATTGTCGACCGCATCGCCCATCAGCGCCAGCACATCGCCGACCAGCTCGGGCGGCACGCCGAACTTCTCCTCGACCTCGGGCAGCCAGATACGCTGGTTCTTCATGGTGTCGAGCATGTCGATCCGCGCCCCGTCCACCTCGGAGATCAGCTGCATCAGATCCTTGTCGGAAGAGACGATGGTGACGTCCCAGCCCTGTTCCTGCGCGCGGCGGGCATAGGTGGCGATCAGATCGTCGGCTTCCAGCCCCGGCACTTCGATGCAGGGCAGGCTGAAGGCGCGGGTCGCGTCGCGGATCAGCGGGAACTGCGGGACGAGGTCTTCGGGCGGCTCGGGCCGGTTGGCCTTGTAGTGTTCGTAGATGTCGTTGCGGAAAGACACCCCGCTGGCATCGAGGATCACCGCGAGGTGGGTCGGCCCGTCGGCCTCGTCGAGATCGGCGGCGAGCTTCCAGAGCATCGTGGTGTAGCCATAGACCGCGCCCACCGGCGTGCCTTCCGGATCGGTCAGCGGCGGCAGCCGGTGATAGGCGCGGAAGATGTAGGAGGAACCATCGACGAGATAGAGATGCTGCTTGTCGGCCATGCCGTCTGCTAGCACCGGCATCGGCGCGCGGGTAGGGCTTAAGCACGCGCGCCGGCAGGGAGAAAATGTGGCGAAAATACGGCAGAATCGGGGCGAGGCGCCTCAATTCCGCTTGTGCTGCCTCAATTCCGCCACTATTTAGGCCCTCGAACCGGTACGAGAGAAGCCGGTCTCGACGCTCTCCGCCAAGGGGCGCGTGTCATTCGTTGAAGAAGGAATTCACACGATGCGTAAGATCATTCTGGCCGCCGCCATCGCCACCTCGGCCCTGGGCCTCGCTGCTTGCAGCGAAACCGCCGAAACCGAAGCCGGTGAAGCTGTCGACGCCATGGCTGCCGACGCCGAAGCCGCCACCGACACCGCCGTGGAAGGCGCTGAAGCTGCTGCCGACGCGACCGCCGAAGGCGCCGAAGCTGCTGCTGACGCCGCTGCCGACACCGCCGAAGCGACCGCTGACGCCGCCGCTGACGTGGCTGCCGAAGCCGAGAAGGCTGCCGAGTAATCGGATCTGATCGCACCCCGCTTGGTGCGGGCCGCGGTCAAACAGGAAGGGCGGTGCCGCAAGGCGCCGCCCTTTCCTTTTGCGTGCCGTCGATGCGGTCTTAGCCGCCGGTGTTGATGGTGTAGGGCGCGCTCGTCCAGTTGCGCACGGGGTTCTGCTGCGCGCGCACGGCGAACCCGTCATAGAGCGCGCGGGCAATCGCCGCGATCCGTTCCTCGCGGGCGAGCCTGGTGCCCTGCCCGGTGACATAGATCGCCACCGCGATTGCGCGGCCGTCGGGACATTCGATGATGCCGATGTCGCTCGAAGTGTTGCTGAGCGAGCCGGTCTTGTGGCTCACCCGCGCTTCGAGCGGGATATGCGCCGGGATGCGGCGCTTGCCGGTGACGGTGCGGCTCATCGCGCCGAGCAGCACGCGCCGGCTTTCATCCGACAGGAAATCGCCGCGATAGAGCCCGGCCAGCAGCTGCGCCATCGCGCGCGGGGTGGCGGCATCGCGCTTGTCGATATGATGGGCCGGATTGAATTCGCCGTCATCGCGCACCAGCGTGGCAATGTCGCGGTTGATGCTGAAATTCTGGATGCCCTGGCGCCGCACCCAGTCGTTGACCGCCGCAGGACCGCCGACGGCGGCCAGCAGCGCATCCGTGGCGGGGTTCGAGGAGCGGGTGATCATGATCTCGATCAGGTCGATCGCGGGCATGTACTGGCCCGGACGCACCGGTGCCTTGGCCGAGGAGAACCGCGCCGAGCGCTCCGGCAGCAGCAGCGGAAATTCCGAAGTCAGAGTGTAGCGGCCCTGTTCGACCATTTCGAGGAAGGTCGCGGCCACCGCGATCTTGCTGGTCGAGGCCATCGGGAACAGCTGGTCGCCCAGCACCATGATCTGCTCGCCGGTGGCAAGGTCGACCGCGGCCACGCCGATGCGGCCCTGCGAGGGATCGGCCAGTTCGGCAATGCGCTGGCCGAAGCTGGACGCATAGATCGCCTCGAAGCTCTGGGGCTGGCGCACCTCGGTGCCGAAGGCGCTGTCGAAGCTCGATTGCAGCTCGTTGGTCTGAGCGATGGCCGGCGCGGCAAGTGTCGCCAGACTGGCGAAAAGACCCGTAACGAGCAGGCGAAGGCGGGTGCGTGCCATAGGCGTAAGCTACTCCCTCAGGGTTTCACTGGGCTTAATACCTATCCTAGGCATGCACGATTCGCCGGGGCAAGGCTTCTTTTCCGTCAGCGCGACGAAAGGTGCGTGCCGCACGACCGGCCTGCCTGCGTGCCGGTGCATCGCGTTCCTCGGACAGGATCGTTTCTTCGTCGATAGGGGACTTGCGGAGCCATTCGTCCCCTTGACTGCCCGGCGCTTCGCGGCAGTCTGTCCTCACGACCATCCGGTTCGAAGGGACATCATGACCAAGACCTTGACCTCGCGCGCCCCGGGCGTGCTCATTTCCGCCTTGCTGCTTTCCACCTCGGGGCTGGCCTTGGCCCAGAACGCCGCGATCGTTCAGCCCGGTGCGCCGGGGCAGGCGAGCCGCACGCTGACCGCCGAGGAAGCGACCAAGCTGGCGCAGGCAAGCTACACCGCGTCGGATGTCGCCTTCATGCAAGCCATGATCGTCCACCACCAACAGGCGCTCGACATGGCGGTGCTGGTGAAAGAGCGCACCAACACCAAGGAGCTGGTGGACATCGCCGGGCGCATCGAAGCCAGTCAGGCCGATGAGATCGCCTTCATGAAGGGCTGGCTGGCCGAGCGCGGCGAGCCGGTGGAAGACCCCGCGATGAAGGGCCACGGCGCGCATATGCACCACATGATGGCGGGCATGGCATCGCCCGAGCAGATGAAGGCCCTGGCCGCTGCCAAGGGGATCGACTTCGACCGCCAGTTCCTGACCCTGATGATCGCCCACCACGAAGGCGCGGTGGAGATGGTCGAGAAGCTGCTCGACGAGGACGGCACTGCCGCCGACCCGGTGCTCTACCAGTTCGTCAGCGACATCGACAGCGAGCAGACTGGCGAGATCGAGCGGATGGACAAGCTGCTGGCCGGCCTGTCGGAAGACCCGCGCTCGGGCCTTGCTGCCGGGTTCGACAATGCCGGCGAGGCGATCCTCAATCTTGTGAAGGTGGCAAGCCTCGGCAAGCCCGCAGGCTTCTTCAACCCCGAAAACCCGGCCGACCTGCGCCCGCCGGTGCCCCCGAAGAACGACAAGGACGAGATGGCTAAAACCGAAGCCGAAGCGGTCGCCGCTGAAGTCGCCGCCGAAGCCGCCGAGGCCGAAGGCACCGTGCCCGAGCGCGAGGAGGAAGACCTCACCGAATTCGCCGAGCGTTCGCCGCTGCTCGACTTCGCCAACACCGACATCGCCTTCTTCGACGATGTGATGGTGGCCGGCTCCTACCACGGGTTCAACATCTACAAGCTGGGTGCCGACGGCGTGCCGAGCCTGATGAGCTCTGTCGTCTGCCCCGGCGGGCAGGGCGACGTTTCGGTGGTCGGCAAGATCCTCGTGATGAGCGTCGAGCAGACCCGCGGCCGCCTCGACTGCGGCCTCCAGGGGGCGCCGGGCAAGGTCAATGCCGAACGTTTCCGCGGCCTGCGCATCTTCGACATCTCCGATCTCGCGCGCCCGCGTCAGGTCGGCGCGGTGCAGACCTGCCGGGGGAGCCACACCCACTCGATCGTCAGCGCCGACGATACCCGCATCATCGTCTACAACTCGGGCACGGCCGGCATCCGCGAGGAAGAGGAACTGGCCGGCTGCATCGGCGAGATCCCGGGCGATACCCGCACCGCGCTGTTCTCGGTCGACGTGATCGAGATCCCGCTGGCCGATCCGTCCAAGGCGCGCATCGTCAAGAGCCCGCGCGTGTTCGCCGACACCGCCACCGGCGAGATCGCCGGGCTGTGGCGCGGCGGGGATCATGGCGACGGCACCCAGCGCACCGCGCCGACCGATCACTGCCACGACATCACCGTCTTCCCGGCCAAGGGCATCGCTGCCGGCGCGTGCTCGGGCAACGGCATCCTGTTCGACATTCGCGATCCGCTCAATCCCAAGCGTATCGATGCCGTGACCGACACCACCTTCGCCTACTGGCACTCCGCGACTTTCAACAATGACGGCACCAAGGTGATCTTCACGGACGAATGGGGCGGCGGCGGGCGGCCGCGCTGCAAGGCCTCCGATCCCAAGACCTGGGGTGCCAATGCGGTCTACGACATCGTCGACGGCAAGCTCGTGTTCCGCGCGCATTACAAGCTGCCCGCGCCGCAGAGCGACAAGGAAAACTGCGTCGCGCACAACGGCTCGATCGTGCCCGTCCCGGGCCGCGACCTGTTTGCGCAGGCCTGGTATCAGGGCGGACTTTCGGTGATGGATTTCACCGACAGCGCCGCGCCTAAGGAAATCGCCTATTTTGATCGCGGGCCGATCGACGCCAAGCAGATGGTGCTGGGCGGTTACTGGTCGGTCTACTGGTATGGCGGCCACATCTACGGCACCGAGATCAGCCGCGGGATCGACGTCTTCAAGCTGAAGCCGAGCGACTTCCTGACCGAGGCCGAGATCGCGGCGGCAGGCGCGGCGAAGTATGAGGGTGGCCGCTTCAACCCGCAGACCCAGACGCAAGTGACTTGGGACGCTGCGGTGGTCGAAGCCGCAGAGGCGAGCCGCAAGGGCGGCTGACCGCAAAAAAATGCCCCTGCCGGTAAGGCAGGGGCATCGAGTCCGGGGCCGGATAGGCCCCTCGGGTCGCAGGGCTGGTTTAGGCCGAACCCGGCAGCCATGCTCGTTACAAATGCTGTTAGGTGGCGGGCCTGACAAAGAAAAACCCCGGCGGATCGCTCCGCCGGGGTTTTTTTGTTCTGGTGCTTGGGCCGACTCCGGCAAAGCCGGAGTCGTCAGACGGGGCGCGGGGCGCCCCGCTGGCCGGCCTTGGGCGAGGCGGTGCGAGCGTGGCTCGCTCCGCCCGCCCTAGCGGCTTAGAAACCCATGCCGCCCATGTCGGGCATCGCGGGGGCGGCCGGCTTGTCTTCCGGACGCTCGACGATCGCCGCTTCGGTGGTGATCAGCAGGCCGGCGACCGAGGCCGCGTCCTGCAGCGCGGTGCGCACGACCTTGGTCGGGTCGATCACGCCGGCCTTCACCAGGTTCTCGTAGGTGTCGG
>VFQM010000212.1_pt1 | contig 71127 bp, 68 predicted proteins | sample 3512391 | NCBI WGS metagenome assembly VFQM01 (sample SAMN10412369, study PRJNA504923) | tailings metagenome | isolation source: Replicate 1 from Balatoc abandoned mine | place: Philippines | reverse complement strand
CCGACCACGCCGCCTGCCGCTGGTCGAGCAGCTGGCGGGTGATGTCCTCGAAGGTGATCACATGGCCCGAAGTGCCGGGGGCGACCTTGACCGCAAGGGTCAGCAGTTCGGTGCCCTTGGCGTGGGTGATGATGGCGCGCTCCTTGCCCTCGGCGATCATACGCACGATTTCGGGCGCGAGCTGTTCGAGCGACTGCCCGGTCATGTCCGCGCCATCGCTCCCGGGTGCGGAGAGCAGCGCCTGCGCGGAGGAATTCATCAGCGTGACGCAGTTTTCTTCATCGACCGAAACCACGCCGGCGGTGACGGATTCGAGCACCGCTTCCATGAAGGCGCGGCGATCGTCGATCTGACGGTTGGCGCTCACCAGCGCCTGGGTCTGCTTGTCGAGCTGCGCGGTCATGCGGTTGAAGGCGCGGTTCAGAAGGCCGATCTCGTCCGCTCCGGTTCGCCCTTCCAGACGCAGCGCAAAGTTGCCCTGCCCCACCTTGCGCGCCGCGCCGACCAGATCGGTCAAGGGCTTGACCTGACGGTCGGCAAAGCGCAGCGCGAACCAGATCGCCACCCCCACCAGAAGCAAGCTGACCGCCACCAGCGCGATGTTGAAGCGCAATTGCAGCATCCGCGCGCTGCCGGTCAGTCGGTCATAGGCGGTCACGATCGACTGCGCGCGCGACCAGGAATTGAACATCGTCTCTTCGGTGGTGCGGGCATTGTAAAGGTAGATCCCGCTACTGGGATCGATCGGTGCAAGCGCCTCGATCCGCTCGGGGCTGCCCACCACCACCACGAATTCGCCCTGATCCAAACGCGGAAGCACCTTGGCGGCAAAATCGACCGGGCTGTTGGCCTCGGTGATCTTGAGGATCGCGGCGGTGCGCATCGAGCCGTCGGGCATCCGCTGAAGGATCGCGCTTTCGGAAATCTTCCGCCCCTGCGCCTGCAACGCATAGAAATCCGGGAAGTCCGCGTCGGTGATGTCCACCCGTTCGAGGATGAAGCGCATGTCGCTGGCCATGACCAACGACTCCTGCTGCACATCGCGCTGGTTGGCATCGTAGTAGTTCTGCGCCAGCGCGTTGGCGTTCTCCATCAGCCCGCGGGAATCGTCGGAGAACCAGAAGTCCACCCCGGTCTGGAACAGGAAGGCGGCAAAGCCTGCCACCAGCAGCGTCGGCAGAGCCGCGACCATCGAGAAGAAGAACACCAGACGCACGTGCAGCCGCGCGGTGCTGCCCGCCGCGCGCCGCAGCGCCACCCGGCGGCCGATCAGCACCAGCAGCGCCATTGCCGGAACCAGCGTCGCCATCAGCAGCACCGATACCTGCGCGGTCGGCAGCAGCGTATCGGGCGCCGAGGCGCGCGAATAGGTCAGCCATGTGGCCCCGATCGCCGCAAGCAGCGAGACGCCTGCGAACACCTCCAGCCAGCGGAAGATGTTGGCCCGGCGCGAAGCAACGATGAACCGCCGCCACCAATGCGGCGGTTGCAGCTGCCTCAGGCCTTTGTTGCGTGACTGCGGGGCATCCATCGTTGCCTCTTTACAACAATGGTGTGGCAAATGTGCAAGCCGAAACGGCTCCGTAATGCCCCGATTGCGTCAGGACGTTTGCGAATAGCGGTCAGGCTCCAGCCCCAGCTCGCCGATCCGCTTGCGCAGCGTGTTGCGGTTGATGCCGAGCAGCTCCGCCGCGCGCAGCTGGTTGCCGCCGGTGCGACCGAGAGCGTGTTCGATCAGCGGCTTTTCGAAGGCTGCCAGCGCGCGATGGTAAAGCGTGCCCGAGGGCGGCGCCTCGCTTGCCAGCCACGCCGCCAGCGCCGGGCCGAAGCCATCCTCCACCGTGCGCAGCCCGCCGGTCGCAGGGATGCTTTCCTCGCCGATGATGTCGGTCAGGGTCTCGACATCGATCCGCTCCTCGCGCGCCATCAGCGCAAGCCGGTAGACCACGTTGCGCAGCTCGCGCACATTGCCGCGCCAGTTGCGCTGCTCCAACCGGGCGATGGCCTCGGGGGTGAGATGGCGCCGCGGCAACCCGTCCTCGGCGGCCAGCACCAGGAAGTGCTGCGCCAGCGCGCCGATATCCTCGCGCCGCTCGCGCAAGGGCGGAAGCTCGATCGGCACGACGTTGAGGCGGTAGAACAGATCCTCGCGGAAAGTGCCTGCGGCAATCATCGGGGCAAGGTCGCGATTGGTGGCAGCCACGATGCGGACATTGACCGCAATCTCCTGCCGTCCCCCGACACGCCGGATGCGCCCCGATTGCAGCGCGCGCAGCAGGCGGGTCTGGGCCTCGGGCGGCATGTCGCCGATCTCGTCGAGGAACAGCGTGCCGCCATGTGCCTGTTCGAACTTGCCGATCGCCTGGGCAATCGCGCCGGTAAAAGCGCCCTTCTCATGCCCGAACAGCTCGCTTTCGACGAGGTCGGCGGGGATCGCTGCCGTGTTGACCGCGACGAACGGCCCGGTGCGGCGACTGCCGAGTTCATGGATCGCTTCAGCCACCAGTTCCTTGCCGGTGCCGCTCTCCCCGGTGATCAGCACCGTCAGATCATTGCGCAAAACGCGGGTGATCATGCGGTAGACGGTCTGCATCGCCGGGCTGCGACCAACCAGCGGCATGCGGGCGGTCTCGCCCTCGCCCTCGGCCTCGCCTTCGCCCGGTTTCCCGCTCTCTTCGCTCGCAAGCTTGGCGTAGTGCGCCGAGGCCTGACGCACGGCGTGCACCAACTCGTCGAGATCGAAGGGCTTGGGAAAATACTCGAAGGCCTCGCTCTCGCTCGCGCGCACGGCGGTGTCGAGCGTGTTCTGCGCTGACAGAACGATCACAGGCAGGTTGGGGGCGCGCTCGCGCACATGGGCAAGGCTGGCAAGGCCGTCCCCGTCCTCAAGGATGACATCGGTCAGCATCACCCCGAACCGGCCCTCGCCCAGCAGCCGGTCCCGCTCGGCAATGCTGGCGCAATGGGTGATGGTGAAGCCCTCGTCCTCCAGCGCCGCGATGATCACCGTGGCGATCGCCGCATCGTCTTCGACCAGCAGGAGGTTGCGTGCGCTCTTGGGCATGGATCAGCTCTGACGGGTGGCCTGCGGCAGGTGCAGGCGGAAATGGGTGAGGCCGGCGCGGGCATCGCGCTCGTGGCTGACATTGCCGTTCATGTCGCCGACCAGTTTGCGCACCAGCGAAAGGCCGAGCCCCTGCCCCGAAGGCTTGGACGATACGAAAGGTTCGAACACATGGTCGCGCAGAGCCGGATCGATCCCCGGGCCATTGTCGCTGACGGTGATCTCGATCGGCAGCGGCACAGCCCGGCCCTTGCGGATCGCGCTGAAGGCGAGACCACTGACAAAACGCGTCTGCACCACGATCTCGGCCGTCCCACCCTGCTGCAGGGCGGCATCGCGGGCATTCGAGACGAGATTGATCAGCACCTGTTCGAGCGCGTCGCGGTTGGCGAGCACCGGGGGCAAAGAGGGATCGAACTCCTCGCGGATCTCGACCCCGTCCTGCTCGCCGCCCGCCGCCCGCATCGTGGCAATCGCACCGCGGATCGCCTCGTGCGGGTTGCACGGTTCGACCGGGCCGGTGCGGGTGCTGCCGAGCTGCTGCATCCGGTCGATCAGCCGCGCGATGCGATCGACCTCGTCGGTGATCATGCGGGCGAGCTTCTTGTCGGCCTCGGGCAGCTTGCGCAGTGCCAGCTGCCCCGCCCCGCGGATCGCGGCGAGCGGGTTCTTGATCTCGTGCGCCAGCACCGCAGGCGCGCTCAGCATCGCCTCGCCGCCTTGCTGGTGGACCGGATCCTCATGCCCGATCTCGGACAGGGTGACGACCCGCCATCCGGGAAAATTGCCGAGCGGGGAGACCGTCATGTTGACGCGGATTTCCTGACCGCCTGCGGATATCACCAGATCGCGTGCCACCAGCGCCTCGTCGGTCTGCTCGAGCCGCGCCGCCACACGCGCGTCGATCGGCCCGATGCGTTCGGTCAGCGACGTGCCCGTCAGCCGCGCCGCGCTGGTGCCGAGCAGGCTTTCGGCGGCGTGATTGACCTCGGCGATCCGGCCCTGTGCATCGATCAGCAGCACCGCGAAGATCATTCCGGCAATCTGCGCGCGCGGATCGGGCAGAACGACGCCCTGCCCCGCCCCTAGCGCATCGCTGGCGCCGGCCACGCGTCAGGCTGCCTTCTGAAGCAGGAACGGCTCGTAGAAGCGCGCGATCTCGCCCAGCACCTGATCGGGATCGTCGATGAAATTCGCCATGTTGCGGAACTCGGCCGAGCCGTGCAGGCCCTTGGTGTACCAGCCCAGATGCTTGCGGGCCATCTTCACCCCGGTCTCGCGGCCATAGTGATCGAGCATGCGGTGGTAGTGCTCGACCAGCACCGCATATTGTTCGTCCATGCCCGGGGTCGGCAGCGCCTCGCCGGTGCGCCACCAGTGCATCACCTGCCCCAGCAGCCACGGCTTGCCATAGGCGCCGCGCCCGATCATCACGCCGTCCGCGCCCGATTGTTCGAGCGCCTTGGCCGCGTCTTCGATGGTGCAGATGTCACCGTTGACGATGACGGGAATGTTCACCGCTTCCTTCACCTTGCGCACGAAGGCCCAGTCGGCATTCCCCTTGTACATCTGGTTGCGCGTGCGCCCGTGGACGGTGACCATCTGCACACCCAGATCCTCGGCAATCCGCGCCATTTCGGGCGCGTTGAGGCTGTCGTGGCACCAGCCCATGCGCATCTTGACCGTGACTGGCACCTTCACGGCCTTCACCGTCGCTTCCATCAGCCGCACGGCGAGCGGCACTTCGCGCATCAGCGCGCTGCCCGCAAACTGGCCGACGACCTTCCTTACCGGGCAGCCGAAATTGATATCGATGATCGCCGCGCCATTGCCTTCCTGGATCTTCGCCGCCTCGGCCATGCTGGCGGGATCGCAGCCGACCAGCTGCATCGAGACCGGCTCCTCGATCCGGTCCCACGCGGTCTTCTGCGTGCTGACCCGGGTCTCGCGGATTGCCGCCTCGCTCGCCACCATCTCGGTCACGTTGAGTCCCGAGCCATAGCGCCGCACCAGCGTGCGGAACGGCATGTCGGTGACGCCCGTCATCGGCGCGAGCACCACCGGCTCGGCGATGGTGACAGGGCCGATCGCGATCGGCTTCAGAGCCGGAGGAGTGGGAAGCGTGGTCATGTCGGAGGGTGTGCCTAATAATTGGGCAGGCGCATAGTGGATTGCCGAAAGCCCGTCCAGACCTTAAGCGCTGCCCCTGATGTCGCGCTCCTGCCCTCTCCCCGCATTTGCAGCCATTGTCGTCGCGGCGGGCAAGGGCCTGCGGGTGGGCGGCGATGTGCCCAAGCAATTCCGCCAATGGCGGGGCAAGCCGCTGGTGCGGCACTCGGTCGAGGCGCTGCTGGCGGCGGGCGCCGATCCGCTGGTGGTGGTGATCGGCACGGATACACAGGCTAATGCCGAGGCGGCGCTGGCTGGGCTGACAGGTGTGCGCTTCGTCACTGGCGGAGCATCGCGGCAAGACTCTGTTCGCAATGGCCTTGAAGCCCTCGTCCCCGACGCGCCTGCGCGGGTGCTGATCCACGATGCCGCCCGCCCCGATCTGCCCCGCAGCGTGATCGCACGGCTGCTCGAAGCGCTCGAAACACGTCCCGGTGCGATCCCCGTTCTGCCGGTGGTGGACAGCTTGGCGGTGGCGGGCAGCGACGGCGCAATGGCCGGCAAGGCCGAGCGCGAGGCCCTGCGCCGCGTCCAGACCCCGCAGGCCTTCCGTTTTCCCGAAATTCTCGCCGCCCACCGCGCGTGGAACGGCGCGACCGATGCGGGCGACGATGCGCAGGTGCTGGTTGCAAGCTCAGGTTCAGTTGCGCTGGTCGATGGAGACGAGTGCCTGAAGAAGATCACCTTTGCGGAGGATTTCGTGAACGCCGCCACCTTGCCAGCCTTCCGCGTGGGACAGGGCTATGACGTCCACCGCCTCGAAGCGGGCGAGGAGCTGTGGCTGTGCGGGGTGCAGATCCCGCACGACAAGGGGCTCTCGGGGCACTCCGATGCCGACGTTGCGCTGCACGCCATAACGGATGCCGTGCTCGGCGCGATCGGCGAGGGCGATATCGGCACGCATTTCCCGCCGAGCGATCCGCAGTGGCGCGGCGCCCGCTCCGACCGGTTTCTTGCGCATGCGGTGACCCTCGCGCGCAACGCTGGCTATGACATAGGCAATGTCGATCTTACCCTCATCTGCGAGGCGCCCAAGATCGGCCCGCACCGCCCCGCCATGCGCGCGAGCGTTGCCCAAATCATGGGCACCAGCGAAAGCGCGGTCAGCATCAAGGCGACCACCACCGAGAAACTCGGCTTCACCGGCCGCGGCGAAGGCATAGCCGCGCAGGCCATCGTTCTGCTTACCCTTGCCTGAGAGGACTCCCTGAGATGACCAAGCGTGTTCTTGCCCCTGCTCTCGCCTTCGTTGCCCTCGCCACGGCCACCACCGCCCAGGCCCAGCAGCAGACCTGCGTCGCCGCCGCCGATCTAGGCGATACGGTGCTCTATGCCATGCCGATCGCCTATGATGCGGTCAGCACTGCCTGCGCCAGCCAGCTGGGGCGCGACGGTTTCATGGCCAAGGGCGGCGATGCCTTCATCGAGAAGTTCCGCGCGCGCCAGAACAGCGCTTGGCCCGGCGCGTTCCGCCTGCTCAAGACCTTCATGGCGAAGGATGCCGCAGGCGAGGCCAAGTCGGGCACCGACATGACCGCCATGATCGCCGCCCTGCCCGAGGAATCGCTGCGGCCCTTCGTCGATGGCCTCGTCGGCCAGATGATCGCGGGCGAGATCAAGCCTGACAGCTGCGGCAAGATTGAGCGCGGGATGGAACTGCTGAGCCCGCTGCCGGTCGAGAATGTCGCAGGGCTGATGACCTTCATCGCCGAGGTTGCCGATCTCAAGGAGCCGGCAATCTGCGGCGCTGCTCCGGCACGCAAGAGCAAGTAGGCGCGCCATGCTCCTGCCCGACGATATCACCAGCCTTGCCGCCCGGGTCGTGGCCGAAAACGCCGCGGCCGGGCGCAAGCTCGCCACCGCCGAAAGCTGCACCGGCGGTCTGGTGGCCGGCGCAATCACCGAGATCGCGGGTTCCTCGGCTGTGCTCGATCGCGGCTTCGTGACCTATTCCAACGAAGCCAAGATGGAGATGCTGGGCGTCGCGCAGGACATCATCGAGACCTTCGGCGCGGTCTCGATTGCCTGCGCCTGGGCGATGGCGAAGGGTGCGCTGGACCGATCCAAGGCCGATGTCGCGGTGGCAATCAGCGGGGTTGCCGGGCCCGGCGGCGGCACCGCGCTGAAACCGGTCGGCACCGTGGTGTTCGCCCGCGTCGTGCGCAATGCCGACGGCGAGCCGGAGGGCGAGCTCAAGTTCTTCGAGGGCGGCGAGGGGCCCGAAGGCCGCGCCGAAATCCGCCGTCAGGCCACGCTCTGCGCGCTGGAGCTGCTGTTGCCGTAAAGCTCGGCCGCGCGCTTTTCGAAGGCCTCCACCATCTTGCGGAAGGCCTTGTCGAAATATTGCCCGGCGATCTTCTCGAACAGGCGGTTCTTGAAGGTGAATTCGACGAGGAAGTCGATCTCGCAGGTGTGATCGTCCACGGCGCGGAAGGTCCAGACATTGTCGAGATCGGAGAGCGGCCCGTCGACGTAATGCACGTCAATCTCGCGCGGGCGATCCTTCTTCACGCGCGACGTGAAGCTTTCGCGCAGGGATTTGAACCCCACCACCATGTCGGCGACCATCTCGGTGTCGGAGTTGGAGCGCACGCGGGTCGCCACCACCCAGGGCAGGAATTCGCCATAGCGGCCGACATCCGCCACCAGATCGAACATCTGCTCGGCGCTGTAGGGCAGGCGGCGGGTTTCGCGGATGCCAGGCACTAGAGCTGAGCCTTGGCTCCGGCCCGCGCGAGCTTTTCCTCGCGTGCGGCACGCATCACCGCGAAATCCTCGCCCGCGTGATAGCTAGAGCGCGTGAGCGGGCTGGAAGCGACTTGCAGGAAGCCCTTGGCCCGGGCGATCGCGCCATAGGCGGCAAAGGCCTTAGGCGTGACGAATTCCTCTACATTGGCGTGCTTGGGCGTAGGCTGGAGGTATTGCCCCATGGTGATGAAATCGACCTCGGCCGAGCGCATGTCGTCCATCACCTGATGCACTTCGAGCCGCTGTTCGCCGAGGCCGAGCATGATCCCCGACTTGGTGAAGATCAGCGGATTGTGCGCCTTCACCTCCTCCAGCAGGCGCAGCGAGGCATAGTAGCGCGCGCCCGGGCGGATGGTGGGATAGAGCCGGGGCACGGTTTCGAGGTTGTGGTTGTAAACGTCCGGCCCCGCCTCGCAGATCATCTCCACCGCGCGGCGCATCTTGCCGCGGAAATCGGGGGTGAGGATCTCGATCGTGGTCTTGGGCGTCGTGCGACGCAACGCCTCGATCACCTTGACGAACTGCATCGCGCCGCCGTCGGGCAGATCATCACGATCGACCGAGGTGATGACGATGTGCTCGAGCCCCATCTTGGCTGCGGCGATCGCGGTGTTTTCCGGCTCCATCGGATCGACCGCGCGCGGCATCCCGGTCTTGACGTTGCAGAAGGCGCAGGCCCGGGTGCAGACATCGCCGAGGATCATCACCGTCGCGTGCTTCTTGGTCCAGCACTCGCCGATGTTCGGGCAGGCGGCTTCCTCGCACACCGTGTTGAGGTTGAGGTCGCGCATCAGACGGCGCGTTTCGTGATAGCCCTCGCTCACGGGGGCGCGCACACGGATCCAGTCGGGCTTGCGCTGGCGTGCGGGGCGCGGCGCGACAGGATCGGACGGCGGGGTGCTGGCGAGGTCGTTCATAGGGGGCCATTTAGGCGCGCCAGACGGCTCCCGCAAGCGTGGGAGAGCCTCGTCACATCGATAGGGCTTCGATCAACAAGAAAGGGCGGCAGGCCAGTGCCCGCCGCCCTCCTTCACGTTTGGCCGAAGGCTTGTCAGGCGGCCGGCGCGGTCGCGGCGGCAGCCTGCTGGGCCGCAAAGGCCGACCACAGCTTGGCGATCGGCGCACGCGCACCGTCAACCTGTGCCAAAGTCGCCTGTGCGGCGGCGTAACTGCCCATCCCGATCTGTGCGATGCCGAGACGGGTGAGCGCGGTATTGCGCTCGACCCCGGCCATGCCGAGGCTCTTCTCGTAGAAGCCTGCGGCCTTGGCATACTCGCCATAGCTCAGGAAGGCATCGCCTGCGGCAAACACGGTGCGCACACCGGCAGAGGCAGCATTGGCGTCCCGCTCCAGTGCCGGCAGTTCGGCCTGGTCGGTCTTGATGCGGCTATTGGCGGTGGCGAGCGAATCGGCAACGAAGATATCGTCCTTGCTCACCGCGTTCTTGGCATAGGCCTCGGAGATCACGTCCTTGACTTCCTTGGGAAGACGACGCGCATCGGCGGCCTCGATGTAGTAGATGTAGTCGGTCTTGTCGGCCAGCACGCCGGCGGTGCGCGACAGGCGGAGCAGATCGAGGATTTCCGGGCCTTCGTAGTTGTTGAGATTGCGGGTGAGGTTGATCCCGTCACGCCAGTTCTCGCTGGTCGGGTAGTCGGCCAGCCAGACAACCACCAGATCATAAATCTGCGGCACAACCTGGTTGTTGTAGGCAACGGTGATTCCGCGGCGATACCACTGCGCATCGACCGGCTTGCCCGAGGCCTTGCGGGCCTTGATCGCCTTGTCCAGGTATTCGAGACCGGCAACGAATTCATTGGCCGAGAAATAGCTTTCGGCCATGGTGATTTCGAGGTCGGCGGTGCTGACCGTTTCGGTCGCGAAACCGCCATCGATCGCCTTCTGGAGATAACCGCGCGACTTCGGGTAATCCTGCAGCGCATTCGCGAGCTGGTAAGCCACGAAGTTGTAACGCGCCACTTCCGCCGGGGCGAGCTTGCCGCTTGCGAGCATCATCTCCATGCCCTTGAGCTGGAGGGTGCGGTCGGTCAGCTTGTTGCCGGCGTTGTAGGCAAGACCACCGGCGGCGAGCTTTTCATCGGGCGAAACCGCCTGGGTCAGCAAGGCTTCGACCTGCGGACGCAGCGCGTTCACATCCGTCCCCTCGGCCGACAGCGCGGTGTTGAGCGGCTGGAAGGCAGCGACGAATTCCTTGGAATACTCGGCCTTGCCCTCGTCCTTGTCCTTCTTCTTGTCCTTCCTCTGGGCATGGGCCGCATCGGTGAAGGCGGGCGACACCAGCAGCGCGCCGCCGCTCGCAAGCGCGATCGCCAGAGCAAGGTTGCGCGCAAGACCGGCGCGGTTCGGACGGGTCGCAGACAGGTTGGTCAATTCTTCCTCCAGAGTATCGCTCGGCCCGGGGTCTGCCCCCTGAAACCGGGTGAAAGGTTGTGCTGCCTTTGAACGGCTCGCACGCAATTTGCAATTCCTGCTAGGCGAGCCGTGCTGAACGGCTTTTGAATGGTGCCGCGCGCAGCAGCGCGACCCTTTTGCGAAATGTGGAAAAAGGCACGGTGTTCGCGCTGTGTTCGCGTGCAGAGGTGGCGAAAGCAGCCACCGGGCCCTACATAGGCGAACAGTTCCGGCCGCAACGGCCATTGCCCCCGTGCGGGGCCTCATGAACACTAGCAGAAACGGCCCCGATCTTGAGCGACGACAGCGACATTCTCGATTCCCCTCCGCCTTCGCCGATGGGCGTGTTCGACCGGATCGACATCGTCGACGAGATGAAGTCGAGCTATCTCGACTATGCGATGAGTGTGATCGTCAGCCGCGCGCTGCCCGATGTGCGCGACGGGCTGAAGCCGGTCCATCGCCGCATCCTGTTCGCCAGCCAGGAAGGCGGGTTCGTCGCGGGCAAGCCCTATCGCAAGAGCGCCAAGATCGTCGGCGACGTGATGGGCAACTACCACCCGCACGGCGACAGCGCGATCTATGATGCCCTCGCGCGGATGACGCAGGACTGGTCGATGCGTGTGCCGCTGATCGACGGTCAGGGCAATTTCGGCTCGATGGACCCCGATCCGCCGGCTTCGATGCGCTACACCGAGGCGCGTCTGGCACGGGTGGCGAACAGCCTGCTCGACGATCTCGACAAGGACACGGTCGACTTCACCGACAACTACGACGGCAGCCGGCAGGAGCCGACGGTGCTGCCCGCGCGTTTCCCCAACCTGCTGGTCAACGGCGCAGGCGGGATCGCGGTCGGCATGGCGACCAACGTGCCGCCGCACAATCTGGGCGAAGTGATCGACGGGTGCCTTGCCTATATCGAGAACCCGCACATCACCTCGGAAGAGCTGATCCAGTTCATCCCCGGCCCCGATTTTCCCACCGCCCCGCTGATCCTCGGCACGCACGGCGCGCGGCAGGCCTACACCACCGGGCGCGGGTCGGTGCTTATGCGCTGCCGCCACGAGATCGAAACCGCGCGCGGGGATCGCCAGAGCATCGTCTTCACCTCGATCCCCTACCAGGTGGGCAAGTCCAACCTCGTCGAGAAAATCGCAGAGGCCGCCAAGGACAAGCGGATCGAGGGCATTTCCGACATCCGCGACGAAAGCTCGCGCGAGGGCGTGCGGGTGGTGATCGATCTGAAGCGCGATGCGACGCCCGAAGTGGTACTCAACCAGATCTGGCGCCACACACCCGCCCAGTCGAGTTTCCCGGCCAATATGCTGGCGATCCGCGGTGGCCGCCCGGAAACCCTGACGCTGCGCGACATCATCCAGAGCTTCATCACCTTCCGCGAGGAAGTGATCACGCGGCGCACCAAGTACGAACTCAACAAGGCGCGCGAGCGGGCGCACCTCTTGCTCGGCCTCGTCGTCGCGGTCTCCAACCTCGACGAGGTGGTGGCGATGATCCGCACCGCCGCGAACCCTGCCGAGGCGCGCGCGCGGCTGCTCGCCAAGGAATGGCCGATCGGCGACATCGCGCAATACATCCGCCTTGTCGAAGCGATCGAGCCGTCCGCCGACGAGAGCGGCGGCACCTATCGCCTGTCCGAACGGCAGGTGAAGGCGATCCTCGAACTGCGCCTCCACCGCCTCACCGCACTGGGCCGCGACGAGATCGGCGACGAGCTCAAGGGGCTGGCCGCCGCGATCGAGGAATATCTCTCGATCCTCGCCGACCGCGTGAAGCTCTACGGCGTGATGCGGGCCGAGCTGGAAGAGATCCGCGCCACCTACGCCACGCCGCGCGTCTCCGAGATCGCGCCCGCATGGGACGGTCTGGAAGACGAGGACCTGATCGAGCGCGAGGAGATGGTCGTCACCGTCACCCATGGCGGCTACATCAAGCGCACCGCGCTCGACACCTTCCGCGCGCAGGGCCGCGGCGGCAAGGGCCGCTCGGGCATGGCGACCAAGGACGAAGACGCCGTCGTCGAACTGTTCGTCACCAGCACCCACAACCCGGTGCTGTTCTTCACCAACACCGGGCGCGTCTATCGCATGAAGGTGTGGAAGCTGCCCGAAGGCGGCCCCACCACCAAGGGCCGCCCGATGGTCAACCTGCTGCCGCTGGGCGAGGACGAGCGCGTCACCAACGTGCTGCCCCTGCCCGAGGACGAGGCGACCTGGGGCGGGCTCAACATCGTCTTCGCCACCGAACAGGGCATGGTCCGCCGCAATTCGATGGACGCCTTCGCCAACATCCCGACCGCGGGCAAATATGCGATGGGCTTCGTCGAGGGATCGGGCGACCGGCTGATCGGGGTGCAATTGCTGACCGAGGAGCAGGAAATCTTCCTCGCCAGCGACAGCGGCAAGGCGATCCGCTTCGCCGCCACCGACGCGCGCGAGACCAAGAGCCGCACCGGCATCGGCGTGCGCGGCATGAGTCTCAAGAAGGGCGGCAAGGTCGTGAGCATGGCGGTGCTCGATCCGCTCACCGCCGACATGGAAACGCGCGAAGCCTATCTGCGCGCGGCGGCATGGAAGAACAATGACGCCGAACCGGCGCTGCCCGCCGAGAGACAAGCAGGGATGGCCGACGCGGAGGAATTCATCCTCACCATCACCGCCAACGGCTACGGCAAGATCTCCTCGGCCTATGAATACCGCACCACCGGGCGCGGGGGTCAGGGGATCACCAATATCGGCACGCCCGAAAGCAACCCGGAACGCAATGGCCCTGTCGTCGCAAGCTTCCCGGTGCGCCACGGCTCGCAGCTGATGCTGGTGACCGATCAGGCCAAGCTGATCCGGCTCGGCATCGACTTCCGCCACCTGATCGAAGGCGGGTTCGAGAACCTCAAAGGCTTCGCGATCTCCGGGCGCGGCTCCTCGGGCATCCGCATCTTCGATGTCGCCAAGGACGAGCACATCGTCGGCGCGGCGCTGATCGACGAGACCGAGGAACCGGAAAACGCCGCCGAGGAAGCGATCGCCGCGGAGCTTGCCGGTGGCAGCGCGCCGGACGCCCAATAGGCCGCTTGCAGGGCAGGTGATAAATGAACGGGCAGCCGGCCAACCCGCCGGCTGCCCGTTTCCTCATGGGCCCCAAATTCGGGCAGCGCCCTATCTGACCGGCTGTTCGCCGCGCATGCATTGGACGATGCCGGTCGCGATCATCACCTGTCCGGCATAGTAGAGCGGCCAGATCAGCAGCGTGTTGGCAGGCTCAAGGTCGATCGGCCCTTCCCGCGCGAAGATCAGCCAGTCGCTCAGCACGAACAGCACTGCCCCGGTGCCGACGCGGTAGCGCGGGAAGCGGCTGTACCACGCGCTCGCAGCCATCGCGCCGAGGAAGGCGGCGTAGATCGCAATCGCCACCTCGCCGCTCAGCAGGAAGCTCACCAGCGGCGTCCCGATCAGCAGCGCGAGGCTAAGCAACCGCTGGCTTGGCGAATGGCGCGCGCGCGGGTTCCGGAGATAGAGCGCCACCGCCACGCAATGCGCCGCCGCGAACATCGCGCCGCCGACCTCGAACCACAGCTCGATCGCGACATCGCCCGCCGCCGCCAGCACCAGCGCGGCCACCAGCAGCAGCCCGTCGGTGCGGTGCCGGTCGTGCGGCACGCGCAGCAGCGCATAGAGCGCGAGCAACCCCACAGATGCGCCCTTGGCCAGCAGCCCCCAGGTGCCTTCGAACACCGGCTGGTCGCTGAGGAAATAAAACGCGGTCGCCGCAGCGATACTCGCCAGCAGCCATGGCCTCTGTTCGATCAGCGCCTGCTTTGCCATTCACCGCCCTTCCCGTCTGCCCGCCTTGGGGCTTGCAGGCGAGCTATCACGCATTTACCTGCCCCGCCATGAGCGCAAATGCGACTATGCACGATGTCCACATCATCGGCGGAGGCCTCGCGGGCAGCGAGGCGGCGTGGCAACTGGCGCAGCGCGGAGTGCGCGTGCGCCTGTCGGAGATGCGCGGGTCGGGCGAGATGACCCCAGCGCACCAGACCGATGGCCTCGCCGAACTGGTGTGCTCCAACTCCTTCCGCTCGGACGACGACACCAGGAACGCGGTCGGCCTGCTGCACCACGAGATGCGGCAGCTCGATTCACTGGTGATGCGCGCCGGCCATGTCGCGCGCGTGCCTGCCGGCAGCGCGATGGCGGTCGACCGTGACGTGTTCTCCGCCGAGGTCGAAAAGGCGCTTCAAGCCCACCCCAATGTGACCATTGTGCGCGAGCGGGTCGACGCCCTGCCCGCCGCCGGCCTCACCATCGTCGCCACCGGCCCGCTGACTGCCGAGGCGCTCGCGGGCAGCATCGTCAAGGCAACCGGCAGCGAACGGCTCGCCTTCTTCGATGCCATCGCGCCGATCGTCCACCGCGATTCGATCGACATGAGCAAGGTGTGGATCCAGTCGCGCTGGAACAAGCGCACCGATGCCTCGAACGAAGGCGGCGACTACATCAACTGCCCGATGACGCAGGAGCAGTATCTCGCCTTCCACCGCGGCCTGATCGAGGGCGAGAAGACCGAATTCAAGCAGTGGGAAAAGGACACGCCCTACTTCGACGGCTGCATGCCGATCGAGGTGATGGCCGAGCGCGGGGTGGATACGCTGCGCTTCGGGCCGATGAAGGGCGTGGGGCTCGACAATCCCTTCGACGTGACGCCGGAGTTTCCGCAAGGCCGCTGGCCCTATGCGGTGGTGCAATTGCGGCAGGACAACAAGCTTGGCACGCTGTGGAACATGGTCGGCTTCCAGACCAAGCTGAAATATGCCGCGCAGGTGGAGCTGTTCCGCACCATTCCGGGGCTGGAGAACGCCGAATTCGCCCGGCTTGGCGGCCTGCACCGCAACACCTTCCTCAATTCGCCGCAGGTGCTCGATCGCCAGCTGCGGCTCAGGGCCGCGCCGCATATCCGCTTTGCCGGGCAGGTGACGGGCTGCGAGGGCTATGTCGAGAGCGCGGCCATCGGCCTTGTCGCCGGGATGATGGCCGCCGCCGAACTCGCCGGACGCGACTGGCAGCCACTGCCCGCCACCACCGCGCTGGGCGCGCTGCTCTCTCACATCACCGGCGATGCAGAGGCCGAGACCTTCCAGCCCATGAACGTCAATTTCGGCCTGTTCCCGCCGCTCCACGAGGTCGGCAAGAAGGTCCGCAAGGAAGCCTATACCGCCCGCGCCAAGGCCGATCTCGCACGCTGGATCAGCGAGACCCGCGAGACGGTTCCGGCCTAGTGCCCTAGCACTTGCACGCCGGCTTCTTCGCCACCGGCTTGGGCGCGGTGGTCGCAAACTCCCTCGGGGTGAGCCGGCCGTCCCCATCCTTGTCCGCGCCCTCGAAGCGCTCGACCGTGGTCACCGCCCATTCCTCGAAGGTCAGCAGGTTGTTGCCATCGGCATCGAGCGCGCGGAAGCCGTCCGAGCGGGTCGAGAGCATCTCGTCGCGGGTGATCAGACGGTCGCGGTTGCGGTCATAGCGGAAGAAGCGCTGCTCCTCGCGGGTGAGTTCGCTCACCTCGGGCGGCGCGGGGCCCTTCAACGTGCCGGGATCGGTGATCGGCAAGGCGGCCGGATCGGCGGCCAGCGCCTCGGGCGACGGCGGCGGCGCGCCCGCTTCGACCTCGGCGCGGCCCTGCCACCAGAACAGCCCCACTCCGGCGAGCGCCAAGGCTGCCAATCCACCTGCCAATGCCTGTCGCAACGGTCTGCCCCCCTTGCTGCAAGCCAGAGGGAATATACGCAATCAGCTCAAAAAGATAGCGGCCCGCAGCGCGGTGAGCGACGCGCCGCGCCCGGCCATCAGCGGTTGCCCGCCGCGCTTCAGCGACCGCAGCGCCAGCGCTTCGAGCACAGCCAGGCCGCGAAGGTCGCGCGGGAACGATCCGCCGGAATGCGCGCGCGCCAGACCGACGCCGACCAGCACATCGCGCTCCTCGGAGTGGGAAACCGCCGCGGCCGCATCGGCCAGTGCCCAGCGATAGCCGGCTGCAGCGAGCCGGTCCTGCCCGGCGCTATCATCCCGCCAGTCCAGCGCCGCGAAGAAGGCCCCCCGCCCTGTCCCAAGCACCCGCGCCTCCTCGATCCCAATAGTCTCGGCCGACACCAGCACTTCCCAGCCATCGACCATCGCCACCAGCGCGCTTTCCAGCCCGGCCCAGTCCTGCCCGATCGCATCCAGCACCCGGTCCCCGCGCGGACGCTGCGCGACAGGCTTGCCCAGCGCCTCGCGCCACCAGGCGAGCCGCATCTGCCCCAGCATCGGCTCGGTGGTGCGCGCCACGATCCGCGCAAGCCGGCGATCAAGCTGAAGAGCTGTGGTTAACGGCGCGCGAACCTTCGGCGCGCTCCAGGCGATGGCCAGCTCCGCTTCAGGCGGGAGATGATCGTCGTTCGCAAGCTCCATGACTGGGCGCGCCCCTAAACCGCGTGCTTGCCGATTGGCAAGGAAAGTGTCCCGCGCCGGCACGCGGCAAGCCCCGGGAAACCTCTGGAACAGCATTAGGAAGCCGTTAACCACGCTCTTTCGCATTCCGCTTACCAGACCTGACATATGCCACCCGCTGCATCTGGAAATTCCCGTAATCCGGGGGGAAGATTCAGGGGAAGGACGCGCACCCTATGAAGCGAGACAACCACGAGCGGCAGTCGTTTCTGCGCTCGCTCCTGCATGACAGGACCGCGAACACCATCGTCATTTCGGCAGCGGCGATGATCCCTCTGATGGCGATGGTCGGCGGCGGCGTCGATGCGAGCCGCTACTACATGACGGCCTCGCGCATGCAGGCCGCGTGCGACGCCGGGGCGCTGGCCGCCCGCCGGGCGATGACCACCGACACCTTCACCACCGAGCACCGCAACATCGGCCTCGACTTCTTCGACCAGAACTTCTCGCAAGGGATGTTCGGCGTCGAGAACGGCCAGCGCAACTACACGAGCGATGGCGAGGGGACTGTCACGGGCACGGCCAGCGGCACCCTGCCGACCAGCATCATGGGCGCCTTCGGTTACGAATCCTTCCAGATCGAAGTGAGCTGCACCGCCGAGATCAACATCTCGAACAGCGACATCATGTTCGTGCTCGACGTCACCGGCTCGATGGCGGATTGTCCCGACAACTCGGATTGCGATTCCGGCCCCGGCTCCAAGATCGTTGCCCTGCGCGCGGCGGTGATGAACTTCTACGACACCGTCGAAGCGGCCACCTCCGACAGCGCACAGGTGCGTTACGGCCTGGTGCCCTATTCGCAGCAGGTGAACGTCGGCCTGTCGATCCCCGACAGCTACATGGCGACCCGCAACACCTATCAGTCGCGCGTCGCGCGGTTTGAAAACCAGCCCATCATCATTCCGGAAGTCCCCGGCAACGGGATCGAGCCCGGCGACGAGATCGTCATTTCCGATCAGGTCGAATGGCTGCCGCGCAACACCGCCAATTTCGGGTCGACAAGCACCGACCACTACCGGTTCCGCAACAGCGGTTCGAGCGCCCGGAGCCAGGCGGAGAACTTCTGCTGGAACACCCTGCCCGGAACCTACACCATCGGCGGCCAGACATGGCAAGTCTTCGACAGCACCGAGTATCGCACCGGCGTGTGGAGCGGCGGCAATTCCAACAACCGCGCGGGCTGCCGCGGACGCGTGCGCAAGACCCGCATCGCGACCCAGGCTGACGTGATCCCCTATCAGCCCGAGCAGATCATCCCCAACATTGTCTGGAAGGACTACGTCTACTGCCCGGTCGACACCGACGATGCGACGCCGTGCAACGTCGAGAATCCGGCCGGCAGCCCGCCGGGATGGGAGACGGTGGATCTCGCCACCCTATATGACGACAACCAGATCCAGATGCCGACCGGCACCAACGGAGCGATGGTGAACCACACCTGGGGCGGCTGCATCGAGGAACCCTCGACCGTGCTGACGGACACCTACAGTCCGATCCCGGCCGCGGCGCATGACATCAACATCAACCTCGTTCCGATAAACGAGGAACAGCGCTGGAAGCCCGCACTCAACAACGTGGTGTGGAAGCGCGAGGATGGCAGCACCAACGTGACCAGCTGGCTCTACCAGACCGGAAACGAAAGCCGCCCGGGGTGGACCTGTCCGCGCGCCGCGATGCGGCTGTCGGAGATCGCCCGCACCGATCTGCAGAACTATGTCAACAGCCTGTGGGCGAGCGGCAACACCTATCACGATATCGGGATGCTGTGGGGTGCGCGCTTTATCTCCCCGCGCGGCATCTTCGCTGCCGACAACTCGAGCGCGCCCAATGGTGACGCGATCGCCCGCCACATCGTGTTCATGACCGACGGTGTGCAGGTCAACAGCACCGAGAACTATTCGACCCACGGCATCGAATGGTGGGATCGCCGCATCACCGGCGATGGCAATTCGAGCCGCGAGTTCAGCCGCCGACGCGACCGTCTCCAGGCCATCTGCCGCGCAGCGCGCCAGGAGAACATCACCGTCTGGGTGGTCGCCTTCGGCACCTCGCTGACCCAGAACCTGATTGACTGCGCCTCGCCGGGGCGGGCCTTCCAGGCCAACGATTCCGAAACGCTCAACGATCGTTTCCAGGAAATCGCCCAGAAGATCGCTGCACTGAGGCTCACGTCATGATCCGCAACGCTGCCTACCGCTGCCGTGCCCTGCTGGCCCGCCTGCGCGGCGACCGGCAAGGGGTCACCCTGGTCGAATTCGGCTTTGTCGCACCGGTGCTGTGCGTGCTGGTGATGGGCATCTTCGACATGGCCCACACCCAGTACACCAACTCGCTGATCAACGGCGCCCTGCAGAAGGCAGGCCGCGATCTCACGCTCGAGACCGCCGGCAGCCAGCAGGGTGCGATCGACGATCGGGTGCGGGTCGAGGTCATGAAGGTCGTGCCCAACACCGCGACTGTCACGTTCGAGAAGCTTTCGCACTTCGACTTCAGCGACATCGGCGAGAGCGAGGAATACGAGGACGACAACAACGACGGCGAGTGCAACGACGGCGAGCTCTACGTCGACGCCAACGGCAACGGACAATGGGATGCGAACCGTGGCCGTGACGGGATCGGCGGCGCGCGCGATGCGGTGCTCTACACCGCGGTGGTGAGCTATCCCCGCCTGTTCCCGATGTACGGCCTGGTGGGCATGAACAACACTGTCACGCTGCGAGCCTCGACCGTGCTGCGCAACCAGCCCTTCGACGAACAGGACCGCTCGACCGAGACGGGAAATTGCCCATGATCGCTGCACCCCTCGCCAAAATCCGGACGCTCGCTGGACGCGCTGCAACCCTGCGCCAGCGGCTCAAGGGCGACACCTCGGGCGTGGCCTTTGTCGAGTTCGCCTTCACCGCCCCGATCGTGCTGGCGATGGGGATGCTCGGCACCGAGACCGCCTATTTCGTCATCACCCACATGCAGGTCAGCCAGGTGGCGATGCAGGTGGCTGACAACGCCTCGCGTGTTGGCGAGCAGGACGTGCTGACGGCGCGCAAGGTTTATGAAAGCGACATCAACGAATCCCTCGTCGGCGCGGAAAAGCTGGGCGAGACCTTCGGAATCTTCGAGCGCGGGCGGGTGATCATCTCCAGCCTCCAGCGCAATGCGCAGGGTGGGCAGTGGATCGCCTGGCAACGCTGCCGCGGCGCCAAGGTGTTCAATTCAAGCTATGGCACGCAAGGCACCGGCGCCACAGGCACCAGCTTCCAGGGCATGGGCGAACCGGGCAATCTCATCACCGCCAGCAACGGCACCGCGGTGATGTTCGTCGAGATCGCCTATGACTACGATTCGCTGACCCCGTTCGACATCTACGACGGCCGCACGATCCGCTACACGGCGGCTTTCAATGTGCGCGATTCCCGCGACCTGACGCAGCTCTACAACGACGGCCCCGCCGCCAGCTGCAACACCTATTCGGCGGACCGCCCGACCTGATTGCGGGCGGGCGGCCCTGCCGTTCCTACTTGTAGCAGACCTTGCGCGCCGCCGCGGCAATCCGTGCGGCGTCGATCAGCGCGAGCTTTTCGAGATTGGCCGCATAGGGCAGCGGCACATCCTCGTTGCACACCCGCATCACCGGCGCATCGAGGTGGTCGAAGCCCTCCTCCATGCAGATGCTGACGATCTCGGACGCGATCGAGCAGGTCGGCCAGCCTTCCTCCGCCACGATCAGCCGGTTGGTCTTCGCGAGGCTGGCAAGCACGGTCTCCTTGTCGAGCGGACGTAGGGTGCGAAGGTCGATCACTTCGGCACCGATCCCCTCGTCCGCCAGCGTCGCCGCCGCTTCCAGAGCCATGCCGACGCCGATCGAATAGCTGACGATGGTGACGTCGCGCCCCTCGCGCATGATCCGCGCCTTGCCGATGGGCAGGACATAGTCCTCGATGTCCGGCACATCGAAACTGCGGCCGTAGACCAGCTCGTTCTCGAGGAAGACCACCGGATCCTCGCAGCGGATCGCGGCCTTCATCAGGCCCTTGGCATCGGCGGCATCATAGGGCGCGATGACGATCAGGCCGGGGACGCTGGCATACCATGGCCCGTAGTTCTGGCTGTGCTGGGCGCCAACCCGGCTGGCCGCGCCATTGGGACCGCGGAACACGATCGGACAGCGCATCTGGCCACCGGACATGTAATTGGTCTTGGCGGCCGAGTTGATGATGTGATCGATCGCCTGCATCGCGAAGTTGAAGGTCATGAACTCGACGATCGGCCTGAGGCCGCCCATGGCCGCACCGGTGCCGATCCCGGCAAAGCCGTATTCGGTGATCGGCGTGTCGATCACGCGCTTGGGCCCGAATTCTGCCAGCAGGCCCTGGGTGACCTTGTAGGCGCCCTGATACTCGGCCACTTCCTCGCCCATCACGAAGACGCGGGGATCGCGGCGCATTTCCTCGGCCATCGCGTCGCGCAGCGCCTCGCGCACGGTGGTGCTGACGAGGCTGGTGCCGGCCGGGATCGCAGGATCGGCAGCGGCCGCGGCAACCGGCGCCGGCTTCTCCGCCTTGGGTGCCGGGGCCGGGGCGGGCGTCGGTGCAGGTGCAGGCTCGGCAGCAGGAGCAGGCGCAGCCGCCTCCCCTTCCCCCGCGATGAGCGCGATCACCGCGCCCACGGCCACGTCCTCGGTTCCGGCGGGCACGAGGATCTTTTCCAGCACGCCTTCATCGATCGCTTCGAATTCCATCGTCGCCTTGTCGGTCTCGATCTCGGCGATGATGTCACCCGGCTCGATCCGGTCACCCTCGGCTTTGAGCCACTTGGCGAGCGTGCCCTGCTCCATGGTGGGCGAAAGCGCCGGCATCTTCAGTTCGATCGCCATGGCTCAGTACTCCCCCACCAGAACATCGGTGTAGAGTTCGCCCGGCGCAGGCTCGGGCGAGGTTTCGGCAAAATCGGCCGCCGCGGCCACATCGGCGCGGATCGCCTTGTCGATTGCTTTCAAGTCATCCTCGGTCTTGCCGGCTTCGATCAGGGTCTTTTTCAGCCCTTCGATCGGATCATGATGTTCGCGCTGTTCCTGCACTTCCTCGCGGGTGCGGTATTTGGCCGGGTCGGACATCGAATGCCCGCGATAGCGGTAGGTGTTGCACTCCATCAGCACCGGACCCTTGCCGGCGCGGACATGGGCAAAGGCAACTTCGGCCGCGGCGCGCACTTCGAGCACGTCCATGCCGTTCACTTCCATCCCCGGAATGCGGAACGCCGTGCCGCGGCGGTAGAAGCGGGTTTCGGCGGACGAGCGCTTGGTCGCGGTGCCCATCGCATACTGGTTGTCCTCGACCACGAAGACGATCGGCAGGTTCCACAGGGCGGCCATGTTGAAGGTTTCGTAGACCTGACCCTGGTTCGCCGCCCCGTCGCCGAAATAGGCAAGGCACAGGCCCCCGTCGCCGCGATACTGGTGCGCCAGCGCGAGCCCCCCGCCGAGCGCCACCTGAGCGCCGACGATGCCATGTCCGCCGTAGAACTTGTGCTCGGTCGAGAACATGTGCATCGACCCGCCCTTGCCGCGCGAAATGCCGGATTCCCGGCCCGTCAGCTCGGCCATGATGACCTTGGGATCGATCCCGTAGGCGAGCATGTGGCCGTGGTCGCGGTAGCCGGTGATAACGCTGTCACGTTCGGGATCCAGCGCGGATTGCAGACCGATCGCGACCGCTTCCTGACCGATGTAGAGATGGCAGAAACCGCCGATCAGCCCGAGCCCGTAAAGCTGGCCCGCCTTCTCCTCGAACCGCCGGATCAGCAGCATCTGGCGGTAGAACTCGAGCATCTCCGCCTCGCTCGCGGCGTAGCGCTTCCGGGCTTCGAAGGCCTCTTGCAGCGAATGAAGGATGAAGTCGCCATCGTCCGGTGCGGGCGCGGCTTTTGCGGGCTTTCTGGCCAAGATAAGTATCCCTCTCTCTGGCGCGCTCATGGGGAGGAGAAGCGCCGTCCAATGCCTCACTCTATAGGCAGGCAAACGGGGATGACGCAACGGCAAGCCGTTGCAGAAAACCGAACGCGCATACGAAATCAGAGCAACCGGCAAGCCCTTGCGGGATCACTCGTCCTCAAGCGTGATCACCACTTCATCCTCGTGGATCACGCCCAGCTTCTCGCGCACCAGCTCGCTGGCCAGATCGGGATCGGCCGCCTCGGGGTCGAGCAGCTTGACGCGGTTGCGCAGGGCATCGCGCTCGGCGCTCAGCTTGGCGATTTCCTTCTCGCGTTGTTCGAGTGCGGTGGCGTTCTCGCTCCAGGCGAGCAGACCCGTGGGCCCCGCAACCGCAAAGCCGGCGAGCGCCAGCAGCACCACCAAGGCAATCAGCTGCTTGCGCCTGTCGCTTGAAATCGCCCTGCGCATGATGGCCACGAACCCCTTCAACCTGTCCCGTTAATCGACAGTCTCACAGAATCACACTTGGCCCCGCGCCGCAAGAGCGTTGCGCAAATAATCCCTTTGGACGGGCGCTGGACAAGCTGTCTGGCAATCCCGTTTCGATCTGATACTGAACTGCCGACGAGCGAGGAGAACCCATGCACATCATCGCACACGATCCGGCCCGCTTTGCGGGCCTGCCCGGCTATCCCTTCGCAGAGAACTGGCTGACCATCGATCTGGGCGAGGGCTTTTCGGGCCGGATGCACTATCTCGACGAAGGCCCAAAGGACGCGCCGCCGCTGCTGTTGCTGCATGGCGAACCGTCCTGGTCCTACCTCTACCGCAAGATGATCCCGCCGCTGGTGGACGCGGGCTTGCGCTGCCTTGCGCCCGATCTCATCGGCTTCGGCAAGAGCGACAAGCCCGACGATCAGGCCTTCTACACCTATGCCCGCCATGCCGACTGGCTGCGGCAGTGGCGCAATGCCGTGGTGCCGCAGGTGGCCGGGCTGTTCTGTCAGGACTGGGGCGGGCTGCTCGGCCTCAGGCTGGTGGGGCAGGAACCGGAACGCTTCGCCTTCGTGGTCGCCAGCAACACCTTTCTGCCGACCGGTGGCGGCAAGGCCTCGCCGGGCTTCCTCGCATGGCGCGAATTCGCACGCTCCTCGCCCGATTTCCGCATCGGCGGGATCATGGATCGCGGCTGCCAGACACCCCTGAGCGCAGCCGAAATTGCCGCCTATGACGCCCCCTTCCCCGAAGAAGCGAGCAAGGCCGGCGCGCGCGCCTTCCCGCAGCTGGTGCCGATCGAGGACGACAAGCCGGGGGTGGCCGACAACATCGCCGCATGGGAGGGCCTTGCCGGTTTCGACCGGCCCTTCCTCACCCTGTTCGGCGAGGATGATCCGGTGCTCGGGCAAGCCGGTTCGCTGCTGGCGAAGCGCATCAAGGGCGCCGAAGGGCAACCCCATGCGATGCTTTCCGCCTGCGGCCACTTCAGTCAGGAAGACCGACCGGCAGAGCTGGCCGAAGGCGTGATCGCGATGGCGCGCAAGGCGGGCGTCATCGCTTGAGGGACACCGCCGGCGCTCCCCTTCCCCTGGCCCCTTCTCCGGCCTATCTCACCCGCACGCAGGAGCGGGCGCTGGCGCTGACCATCGCGGTGGTCACCGCCAATGCCTATTACATCCATCCGATCATCGGCGACGTCGCGCGCGGGTTCGGGGTCGGCGAGGCCGAGATCGGGCTGGTGCCGGCCTTGAACCAGCTGGCGCTGGCGCTGGGTATCCTGCTACTGCTCCCGCTGGGCGATTTCACCTCCAACCGCCGCCTGTGCCTGATCTTCGTCAGCGGGCAGACCTTGTGCCTGCTCGGCATGGTGCTGGCCCCGGGCTTCATTGCCTTCACTGCCGCCTCGACGCTGCTCGGCTTCTGCACGATCGCGCCCTATCTGATCCCCGCCTTCGCTTCCAAACGGGTCGCGCCCGAGCGGCTGGGCCAGGTGACCGCGAAGCTCACCGCCGCCGTGATCTTCGGTATTCTGGTGGCACGGGTAAGCGCCGGAATCATCGCCGCGCACGCCGACTGGCACACGGTCTATGTCTGCGCCTTCGTGCTGATGGCCGCGGTCACCGCCTTCCTTCCGGTGGCGATGCGCAGCGAAGTGGCCCCCGTCAAGCAGCCGCAGGCGGGTTATGGCGCCTTGATCCTCTCGGTCTTCACGCTCGCGGCAAGGCACCCGGACATGCGCATTTCCGCCGCGATCCAGGGGCTCAATTTCGCGATCTTCACCGCCAGCTGGCTGGCGCTGGCGCTGCATCTCACCAGCGCCGAGCTTGGCTATGGCACCGATGACGTGGGCTATCTTGCCGGGGTCGCGGCGATCAGCATTTTCACCACCCCGCGACTGGGACGCTGGGCGGACAAGGTCGGCCCGCGCCGGGCGCGGCTGGTGGCTGCGGTGGTGCAGATGACAGGCATCGCGCTGTTCTATCCCTTGGGCTTCAGCATCTGGACGGTGCTGGTGCCGCTGCTGATCACCAACATGGTCGGCCCCACGGTGGATGTGACGGGGCGCATGACGCTGTTCACCCTCGCGCCTGAAATCCGCACGCGACTGACCACCACCTACATCGTGACCATGTTCGTCGGCGGCGCGGTCGGCAGCGCGCTTGGCACGGCGGTTTATGACGCTGGCGGGTGGCGCGCGACCTGTGTCTTGTTGCTGGTGATGTCGGCGGGAGTGCTGACGCTGGCGGCCCATGCCGAGCGGTGGTGGAAGCGGCAGCAGGGGTAATGGTGACCCCGGCGCGATTCGAACGCGCGGCCCTCAGATTAGGAATCTGATGCTCTATCCGGCTGAGCTACGGGGTCCCGAGCCGCTTCATAGCAGCCGGACCCTTCCAATCAATTCAACTTTTCGGGCGGGGCCACCGGGAATGGCAGCGGGACGACCGAAACGCCTTCCTCGATCAGCGCCTTGGCCTCGGCAAGGCTCGCCTGTCCGTGGATCGGGGCGGCATCGCGCTCGCCATAATGCATCGCGCGCGATTCCTCGGCGAATTTCTCGCCCACCCAGGTCGAGTTCTTGAGCGCCTCGGCCTGCGCCTTGGCGAGTGCGGCGAGCGCCTGCTGAACCTGCGGCGGCAGCGGCGAGTTGGCCACCGGTCGCGGGGCTTCGGGCGGCAGAACTTCCTGCCGCTGGTTGCCCTTGGCCGGAACGGCAGGCGCCATCGGGGCCTTGGCGACATCGGCCGAGCCGCAATGCGGGCAAGCGATGAGCCCGCGCGCCTGCTGGTCATCATAATCCGCCGAGGAGCCGAACCAACCCTCGAAGCGGTGACCGTCGGCGCAGGAAAGATCAAACACGATCATGATGCATCACGATTTGGGGATTTCGCGGCGGTTGGCAAGAGACGGCACCTGCGCACGCACCGCGTCGATGCGGGCAAGATCGATCTCGCAGAAGGCGAGGCCCGGTTCCTCTCCGCCCATGTCGAGCAGCACCTCGCCCCAGGGATCGACCACGAGGCTGTGGCCATAGGTTGCGCGTCCGTCGGCGTGAGTTCCCACTTGCGCCGCCGCGATCACGAAGGCGGATGCCTCGATTGCGCGCGCGCGCAGCATGACGTGCCAATGCGCCGCGCCGGTCGGACGGGTAAAGGCCGCCGGCACCGCAATCGCATCACAGCGCCGGTTGCCGAGTTCGCCGAACAGGGCAGGAAAACGCAGATCGTAGCAGATCGTCAGGCCAAGCCGCCCGACCGGCGTATCTTCGAGCGTCACCACCGCGCGGCCCGGTTCATAGGCGGCGCTTTCGCGCCAGCTCTCGCCGCTGGCGAGTTCGACGTCGAACATGTGGATCTTGTCGTAGGTGACCGGACCATCGCTGTCCGGACGGAAACAATGCGTCCGGTTAGCCCATTTGCCGCCGCTGGTCGCCACCGGCATCGATCCGATCACAAGGTCAAGATGGGTCTCGGCAGCCACCCTCGACAGGCGCTCGATCATGTCGGCAGGCGCATCGCTTTCGATCCATTTGCGCGCACGGGCACGGTCGCGATCGAGCAGCAGCGACATTTCGGGGGTGAACAGCATCTGCGCCCCGCGCTCGGCGCATCGCGCCGCAGCATCCGCGATGACGCGCAGATTGTGATCGGGATCGATCCCCGAGCACATCTGCAGGACACCGATAACCGGCATCAGCCAGCCAGCAGCGCGTCGAGCTTGCCCGCAGCCTCCAGCGCGTGAAGATCGTCACACCCGCCGACATGGACCGCGCCGATGAAGATCTGCGGCACCGTCATCGCGTTCGGCGCGCGCGCCAGCATCTCGTCACGCTTCGGTCCGCCCAGCGTGATGTCATGTTCGGTGAAGGCTGCGCCCTTCTCGCTCAGCAGGCGTTTGGCCCGCACACAGAAGGGGCAGGCGAACTTGGTGTAGATGTCGATCTGTGGGCCAGCCATCATGTCCTCTTGAAAGCATGCTGCGGCAAACCAGATAGAGCCTGTTGCAACGTTCCGCCAGTCTCGGGGATCGCACGGCAACAGGCGGGTGCTGCATCCGGCAGGCCCGCGTCAGAACCAGATCGCTCGACCAAGAGGATTTGCATCTATGTCGCGTTTCGATTTCACGCCCTATCGCCGCTCCACCGTGGGCTTTGACCGCCTGTTCGACCTGCTCGAGAACCAGGCGCGGCTCAATGCGGGCGACAATTACCCCCCCTTCAACATCTCGCGCAGCGGCGAGGACAATTACCGCATCACGCTCGCAGTGGCCGGTTTCCGTCCCGGTGACATCGACATCACCGCGCAGCAGAACCTGCTCGTCGTGCAGGGCCGCAAGCGCGAGGACGTGGCCGATGGTTCGGAACTGATCCATGTCGGCATCGCCAACCGGGGCTTCGAGCGCCGCTTCGAACTCGCCGATTTCGTGCGCGTGGAAAGCGCCGATCTGGCCGACGGGCTGCTGACCATCGATCTTGTGCGCGAAGTGCCCGAGGCAATGAAGCCCCAGAAGATCGCCATCAACGGCGCGGCCCGGCTCACGGCGGTTCCGCTCGATAACGACAGCAACAGCGGCGACCAGGCCAGCGCGGCCTGAGCCTTGGGCCGGTCCCCGGGGATGTGACGCTTCGGGGAGCTCAAATCAAAGGGGGCGGATTTCGCAATCCGCCCCCGCGGCTTTCGCCGCCCTGCCTCGTCCTGTCCGTCCGGGTCGCAGAAGACGGACAAAATTCGGCAAGCTCTCTAAGCCGGCGAGGGTTCCCGAAGAACGTTAACAACCGTCAAAACCCGTTGCGGTGTCAGGCCGGTCTAGACCGGCTCGCCCTTCCCAAATCCTCTCTATGCCCCTGCGTCTAATGCGGAAACGCAATCTCACGCAAGGGTAAACTTACAAACTTGTAAGGATACGACACGGTCGCCCAAATCCTTGTAACAAAACGGTGCGGACACCCGTCAAACAAGGCTGGAAGGAAGCGCGCGACCCCCCCAAAAAAACCAGCGCCGGGCCGGAATCAGACGAGTCGCGACTGTTCCAGCGCGGCGGCGATGAAGCCGGCGAACAGCGGGTGCGGGTCAAAGGGACGCGATTTCAGTTCGGGGTGGAACTGCACGCCCACGAACCACGGGTGATCCGGCCGCTCGACGATCTCCGGCAGAAGGCCATCGGGGCTCATGCCGGCGAAGATCAGGCCCTGCCGTTCCAGCGGCTCGATGAAGGCGCTGTTGACCTCGTAGCGGTGGCGATGGCGTTCCGAGATCATCTCGGCCCCGCCATAGATGCGCGAGGTGTGGCTGTTGGCCGAAAGCTTCGCCGGATAGGCGCCGAGCCGCATCGTGCCGCCGAGGTCTCCGCCCGCTTCGCGCTGCTGGAGGCCTTCCTTGCTCATCCATTCGCTGATGATGCCCACCACCGGCGTGTCGGTCGGGCCGAATTCGGTCGAGGAGGCGTGTTCGAACCCGGCCGCGCGCGCGCCCTCGATGCAGGCCATCTGCATGCCGAGGCAGATGCCGAAGAACGGCACCTTGCGTTCGCGGGCGAAGCGCACGCTGGCAATCTTGCCCTCGCTGCCACGCTCGCCAAAGCCGCCGGGCACGAGAATGCCGTGCATCGGTTCCAGCTGGGCGATGATCTGGCTGTCGTCGTCGCCCTCGAAGATCTCGGCGTCGATCCAGCGGATGTTGACCTTGACCCGGTTGGCCAGCCCGCCGTGCACCAGCGCCTCGTTGAGGCTCTTGTAGGCATCGGGCAGGCCAACATACTTGCCCACCACCGCAATGGTGACTTCGCCTTCGGGGTTGAAATAGCGGTCGGTCACGTCGCGCCAGGCCGACAGATCGGGCTCGGGCGCATCGGTGATGCCAAAGGCACGCAGCACTTCGGCATCGAGCCCCTCGGCATGATACTGCAAGGGCACCGAGTAGATCGAGGGCGCATCCAGCGCCGGGATCACCGCTTCCTTGCGCACGTTGCAGAAATTGGCGATCTTCTGGCGCTCGCCTTCCGGGATCGGATGTTCGGCGCGGCACAGCAGCAGATCGGGCTTGATGCCGAGGCTGGCGAGTTCGCGCACCGAATGCTGGGTCGGCTTGGTCTTCAGCTCGCCCGCGGCCTTGATGTAGGGCACCAGCGTGACGTGGACCGAGAGGGTCTGGAGCGGTTCGAGCTCGTTCCTGAGCTGGCGGATCGCTTCCATGAAGGGCAGCGATTCGATGTCGCCCACTGTCCCGCCGATCTCGCACAGGATGAAATCGTGATCGCCCTGATCGGCCAGCGCGAATTCCTTGATCGCGTCGGTGACGTGGGGGATCACCTGCACCGTCGCGCCAAGGTAGTCGCCGCGGCGTTCCTTGGCGATGATGTCGCGATAGACCCTTCCGCTCGTGATGTTGTCGCTCTGGCGCGCGGAAACCCCGGTGAAACGCTCGTAATGCCCGAGATCGAGATCGGTCTCGGCCCCGTCATCGGTGACGAACACCTCGCCGTGCTGATAGGGGCTCATCGTGCCCGGATCGACGTTGAGATAGGGATCGAACTTGCGGATGCGGACCTTGTAGCCACGCGCCTGCAGGAGCGCCGCCAAGGAGGCAGCCATGAGACCTTTGCCGAGCGAGGAGACCACGCCGCCGGTGATGAAAATGAACCGCGCCATGGGAGTCGGGCCTTAAGCAGCGAGAGGGATTCGGGGCAAGCGAATTGCGTGCGCGCGCGCGGCTCCATCCACAGCAATCGCACGGGAGCGCGGCAAAGCGGTGCCGCGCGGGCGGATTACTCCGCGGCCGGTTCCTGTGCCGGAGCCGGGCTTTCACCGGCAGCCGGCGCCGCCGGAACCGGTGCCACCGGCTGCTCGGCCAGCAGATCGGGCACGGGCGCAGCCGCCGGCGCACCGTTGGCGCGTTCCAGCGTCGAGGTCACCGCACCCACCCGGCTCTCGCGCACCGCCAGCGCGGCGAGCACGATCGACAGCGAGACGAAGGCAATCGCCAGCCACTTGGTCGCGCGGGTGAGGAAATCCGCCGCGCCGCGCGCACCGAAAGCGCCCGAGGGGCTGCCGCCGATGCCCAGCCCGCCACCTTCCGAACGCTGCATCAGCACCACGCCAACCAGCGCGGCGGCCACGATGGCCTGGATCACGGTGAGGAAGATGAACAGCGACATGGACGAATCTCTTGTGAGGGACGCGAGGCGCGTCCGGCTTCAATACTGGCGGGCCATGTAGGCGCGCGCGGGGGAATCGGCAAGGGCGAGCGGCAGGCCGCCCTGACCGCTCAGTGGTCGGACGGCTCGCCGGCGGCGAGCGCGATGCCCATGAAGCTGTCCGCGGTCAGGCTCGCCCCGCCGACCAGCGCCCCGCCCACCTCGGGCACGGCGAAGATTTCGGCCGCGTTCTCGGGCTTGACCGAGCCGCCGTAAAGGATGCGCACCTCGCGCCCCTGTGCCTCTCCGTATAGATCGACCAGCAGCTTGCGGATGACGGCGTGCATTTCCGCGATGTCGGCGGTGGTCGCGACATTGCCGGTGCCGATCGCCCAGATCGGTTCATAGGCAACCGTGATGCGCTCGGCCACGTCGGCAGGCGCGTCGGCCGGGGCCGGAAGCGAGGCCTTGAGCTGCTTCTTCACGAAGGCGACGGCCTTGCCTGATTCGCGGGTCTGGGCGGTTTCGCCGCAGCACATGATGATCCTGAGACCCGCCGCCAGCGCCGCCTGCGCCTTGGAACGCACCAGCGCGTCGCTCTCGCCGTGGCCCTGCCGCCGTTCGGAATGGCCGAGGATCACGAACTTCGCGCCCGCATCGGCAATCATCGCGGCCGAGATGTCGCCGGTGTAGGCGCCGCCGTCGGCCTGGTGGCAATCCTGCGCCCCGACCGAGATCTGCTCGGCCTCGCGGTGGATCGGGTGGATCAGCGTGAAGGGCGGCGCGAGCGCGACTTCGACCTTCATGTGGCGCTGGGCCGCACGGTCGATCGCGCGCGCTTCGGACAGCATCGCGCGGGTGCCGTGCATCTTCCAGTTTCCGACGATGTAGGGTCGGCGTGTCATGCTTTTGTCCTGCACCTGAATGATTCGAGAGGTTTGCTTCACCGGAGCGGTGATTCTGTGGTTGCTGTATCGCCCCGGGGCCGCGTCCGCTAGCCGAGGACGGCCCTGTAGTCAAAAGCGGCGGTGACCTGTTGCCGCGCGGTCGCATGGCCTATAAAGCGCACGCCGCACCGCCTGTGGCTGGCGGTGCGGCAGGGCTGCGCGACGGCTCCTGCTCTCTGCCTGTTTTCCGCTCGGGGTCACGACCACAATGCTCACCTTCTTCCGCCGCTTCTTCCAGTCGAAAATCGGCCTGCCGATCTTCCTCGGCTTTCTGGTGCTGATGGCGCTGGCCTTTGCAGCGGCCGACATCACCGGGACAACGACCTTCGGCGGTGTGTCCGGCGGTGACCGCGTGGCGGTGGTCGACGGCGAGCCGATTGCCAGCACCGAGCTCGTGACTGCGGCCAACACCGCGCTCAATCAGGTGCGCCAGCAGCAGCCGACGCTCACCATGCCCGAATTCATCGCAGCCGGCGCGCTCGACGAAGTGATGCGCCAGCTGATCGATCGCAACGCCATCGGCTCGTATGCCAAGAAATATGGCCTCAGGGCCGGAGACAACCTCGTCAACAGCGAAATCCTGCAGATCGAGGCCTTCAAGTCGCTGAGCGGGCAGTTCGACGAGCAGACCTATATCGCCGCGCTGCGCCAGCAGGGGCTGACCGATGCCGTGTTCCGCCGCGATCTTGTGAACGGCTTGCTCGAAGACCAGCTGCTCCGCCCCGCGCTCGCCGCGCCGCAGATGCCTGCCAAGATCGCGCGCCAATATGCCGCGCTGGTGCTGGAACGGCGCAAGGGCGAGATCGCGCTGATCCCGAGTGCCGCCTTCGCCCCCGCCGGCGATCCGAGCGAGGCGCAGCTGGCCGAATGGTACGGCAAGAACCGCGCCCAGTTCATGCGGCCCGAGCGCCGCACGCTGCGCTTTGCGGTGTTCGGTGACGACACGCTCAATGTAGACGCAGTCCCGACCGAGGCCGAGATCGCCGCCCGCTACAAACGCGACGCTGCGCAGTATCAGGCAACGGAGCGGCGCGCGGTGACGGCCTTCGTGGTGCCGACCCAGGACGCCGCTCGCGCGCTTGCCGCCCGCATCAAGAGCGGCACCCCGCTTGAAGTTGCCGCGCGCGAAGCCGGCTTCACCGCCTCCCCCGCCCCGCTGCGTGACCGCGAAGCGATGGCCAATGCCACCAGCTTCGCCTTTGCCCAGAGCGCCTTCAAGGCTGCACAGGGCGGCGTGGTCGAGCCCGCGCAGGGCACGCTCGGCTGGTATGTCGCCCGGGTCGACACGATCGAGCGCATCCCGGCGCGCAGCCTTGCCGAGGTCCGCGCCACCATTGCCGAGGCGCTCTCGGTCGAGAAGCGCAACGCGGCGATCGCCGATCTGGTGGCCGAGATCGAAGGCGAGATCGACAGCGGCACCGCGCTGGCCGAGGTCGCCAAGGCCTATGGCCTCAAGGTCGAGACCACGCCGGCCCTGCTCGCCGATGGCAAGGCCTTTGGTCGCCCCGATGTGCAGATCGTCCCGCAGCTGGTGCCGGTGCTGGCGACCGCCTTCCAGATGGAGGAAAGCGAGCCGCAGCTGGCCGAGGTTGTGGCCGGCAGGCAGTTCGTGGTGTTCGAGGTCGCCCGTGTCGACGAGGCTTCGGCCCCGCCGCTGGCGGAGATCAAGCCGCAGGCCGTGGCCGGGTGGAAGCGTGCGCAGGGCGCGATCCTTGCCAAGGCTGCGGCTGACCGGATCGCCGCCAAGGCGCGCGGCAGCGCCGATCTTGCCGCCGCGCTGGCCGCGGAGAACAAGCCCGGCTTCGAGCGCGAGGTGATTGATCTCGAACGCCGCGCCCTGCTGGCCCAGCGCGGGCGCAACATCCCTGCGCCGCTGGTGCTGATGTTCAGCATGGCCGAAGGCTCGGTGAAGGTGCTCGAAGGGCCGCGCAACATCGGCTGGTATGTGGTCAGCCTCGACGACATCAGCACCGATCCGGTCGAAGGCGAGCCGGGCCTGCTCGAACAGACCCGCCGCCAGCTCGCCCCGACCCTGACGGAGGAATATCGCCGCCAGGCCGCCGCCGCGATGCGCAAGGAACTCACCACCACCCGCGACGAGGCGGCGATTGCGGCGGTGCGCAAGCAACTGGCCGGCGAGCAGTGAGCGCAGGCGCAGCCGCTTCGTGAGCAGCCGACCCGACAGTCCCGCCGCAGGCCTGCCCGAAAACGCCGCCCCTGCCGCCGCCGCGCTGGCCGCGGGGCAGCCGGCGCTGGTGTGGCGCCGGATCATTGCCGACAGCGACACGCCGGTGGGCGCGGCGCGGCGGCTGATGGTGCCCGGGCGCGGCGATTTCCTGCTCGAAAGCGTCGAGGGCGGCGAGGTGCGCGGGCGCTACAGCCTGCTCGGGCTCGATCCCGATCTGGTGTTCCGCGCCAGCGGCAACGCGGCGGCGATCAACCGCGACTGGCGGCACAACCGCGAGGCCTTTGTCCCTTGCACAGGCGAGGCGCTGGCCGAACTGCGGGCGCTGGCTGCGGCCTGCCGCATCGATCCCCTGCCCGAAGGCCTGCCACCGGCGCTGGCCTGCCTCGTCGGCTATCTCGGCTATGAAACCATCGGCCTCGTCGAGCGCCTCCCGCGTGCGCCCGACAGTGCGCTGGCCCTGCCCGACATGCTGTTCGTGCGGCCTGCCGTCATTCTGGTGTTCGACGGGCTGACCAACGCGCTCTATGCGGTCGCGCCGATCTGGCAGGCGGATGATCCCGCGGCCGCCGTTGCCCATGCGGGCGAACGGATCGATGCGGTGCTGAGCCAGCTGGGCGAGGCGATGCCGCGCGAGGGCGGTGCCGATCTGCCGGATGCCCTGCCCGATCTCGCCCCCGTCATCGCGCCCGATGATTACAAGGCGATGGCGCTCAAGGCAAAGGACTACATCCTTGCAGGCGACATCTTCCAGGTGGTGCTGGCGCAGCGCTTCACCTGTCCCTTCCCGCTGCCACCGCTGGCGCTTTACCGCGCGCTGCGGCGGGTGAACCCTTCGCCCTTCCTCTATTTCCTCGATCTGCCGGGCTTTGCGCTGGTCGGCTCCAGCCCCGAAATCCTCGTGCGGGTGAGAGAGGGCGAAGTCACGATCCGCCCGATCGCCGGAACACGGCCTCGCGGGGCCACGCGCGAGGAGGATATCGCCAACGAAGCCAGCCTGCTGGCCGATCCCAAGGAGCGCGCCGAGCATCTGATGCTGCTCGATCTGGGGCGCAATGATGTGGGTCGGGTGGCGGCGGCGGGCACGGTCGAGGTCACCGACAGCTTCACCATCGAGCGCTACAGCCACGTCATGCACATCGTCAGCAATGTCGTGGGCCAGCTCGATGCCTCGAAGGACGCGCTCGATGCGCTGTTCGCAGGGTTCCCGGCAGGCACCGTCTCGGGCGCGCCCAAGATCAGGGCGTGCGAGATCATCGCGCAGCTGGAGCCCGAAACGCGCGGGGCCTATGCCGGCGGCGTGGGCTATTTCGCGCCTGACGGCAGCCTCGATTCGTGCATCGTGCTGCGCACCGCGGTGGTCAAGGACGGGGTGATGCACGTGCAGGCCGGCGCGGGGATCGTCGCGGATTCCGATCCCGATTACGAACTCGCCGAATGCCGCGCCAAGGCAGGGGCGCTGATCGCCGCCGCGCGCGAGGCGGTGCGGGTGGCGGGCGAGCCGGGATACGGCCAGTGATCCGCCGCGCCGCTCTCCTTGGCGCCGCGCTGCTGGCGCTCGCGGCCTGTTCCGAGCAGCCCGCCGGCGAGCCGCTGGTGCGTGCGCGGCTTGACGGTTCCGAGCCCGCGAGCAAGCCCGAGCCCGCCCCGACGCCGAGCGTCGCCGCCGACAGCGCCTGCCGCAAGGTCACCTTCGAGGACGTCCCCCTCACCCACTGCACCGCCGATCCGTCGAAGCACCGCATCGCCATGGCGAACCTCGGCGCGGACAAGCAGCCCTTCGGCTCGCTGTCCGCCTTTGCAGGCACTGTCGATCCGGCCGCAATCGCCTTTGCCGTCAATGGCGGGATGTATGGCGATGATCTGAAGCCCCTCGGCTACTATGTCGAAAAGGGCGAGCGATTGAAGGAGCTGGATCGCGGCACCGGAGCGGGCAATTTCTACATGAAGCCCAACGGGGTGTTCTTCGGCAGCGGCGGCAGCTGGCGCGTGCTGGGGAGCAACACCTTCTTCGAGACTGTGGGCGACCGGCCCGAATTCGGCACCCAGTCCGGTCCGTTGCTGCTGGTGGACGGCAAATTGCACCCCGAAATCCAGGACAACGGCCCCTCCAGGGCGATCCGCAACGGTGTCGCAGTGGACGCGGGTGGACGCGCGCATTTCGTCATTTCCGATGCGCCGGTCAGCTTCGGCCAGCTGGCGCGCTATTTCCGCGACGTGGTGAAGGCGAGCAACGCCCTCTATCTCGACGGGCAGGTGTCGAGCCTGTGGGACCCGGCGAGCCAGCGGCTCGACAAGGGCCGCACGGGTCCGATCATCGTGGTGATGAAACGCGAAGGAGCAGGCGGGTGATTCTCGTCATCGACAATTACGACAGCTTCACCTTCAACCTCGTCCATTACCTGATGGAGCTGGGGGCCGAAGTGCGGGTCGAGCGCAATGACGCGCTGACCGCGGCCGAGGCGCTGCGGACCAATGCTGCCGGGTTCCTGATCTCGCCCGGACCCTGCACGCCCAACGAGGCCGGGATCAGCCTCGATCTGGTCGCCGCCTGTGCGGACGCGGGCAAGCCCCTGATGGGCGTGTGTCTCGGCCATCAGGCGATCGGCCAGCATTTCGGCGGGCGAGTGCAGCGCGGCGGGCTGATGCACGGCAAGACCTCGCCCGTCACCCATGACGGGAGCGGGGTCTTCGCCGGCCTGCCCTCGCCCTTCATCGCCACGCGTTATCACAGCCTCGAAGTGGTGGACGTGCCCGACGATCTGGTCGCCAATGCCCATGCCGAGACGCCGGGCGCGGATCACCCCTCGGTCATGGGCTTCCGCCACGCCTCGCTCCCGATCCATTCGGTGCAGTTCCACCCCGAAAGCATCGCCACCGAGCACGGCCACGCGCTGCTCGCCAATTTCCTGGCGGTGTGCGGGCTGGAGCCGGTGCTGCCGGCAAGGCTGACGGTATGAACCTGCTGCCCGACATCACCGCTCCGCTTTCCGAAGCCGAGGCGGAAAGCGCCTTCGGCGTGCTGCTCGACGGCACGCCTTCGGAGGAGGAGATCGCGACCTTCCTCGTCGCCCTCTCCGCCCGCGGCGAGACGTCTGACGAGATCGCCGGCGCAGCGCGGGCACTCAGGGCGCGGCTGATCCCGATTGACGCCCCCGAGGATGCGATCGACGTGTGCGGCACAGGCGGCGACGGACACCACACGCTCAACGTCTCCACCGCTGTCAGCCTCGTGGTCGCGGCCTGCGGCGTGCCGGTCGCCAAGCACGGCAACCGCGCGGCAAGTTCGAAGGCGGGCGCGGCGGACACGCTGGAGGCGCTCGGCCTCGACATGGACGCGGCGGGGCGCACGGCGGAAAAGACGCTGGCCGAAATCGGCATCTGCTTCCTCTTCGCCAAGAACCACCACCCGGCGATGGCGCGCATCCAGCCCATCCGCGTGCGGATCGGCCAGCGCACGATCTTCAACCTGATGGGCCCGCTGTCGAACCCCGCGAAGGTGAAAAGCCAGCTGATCGGCATTGCGCGGCCCGCCTATGTGCCGATCTATGCCGGCGCGATGGCGCGGCTCGGCACCGGCAAGTCACTGATCGTCTCGGGCGACGAGGGGCTTGACGAGCTGAGCCTTGCCGGCGGCAACGAGGTTGCGGTGGTGACCGGCAACGCCTTCCGCATGGAGCGCGTCGATGCCTCCGCGGCCGGCCTGCCCCATGCCCCGATCGAGGCGATCCGCGGCGATGATGCGAGGCACAACGCGGCGGCGCTCAAGGCGCTGCTGATGGGCGCCCCCGGCCCCTATCGCGACGCGGTGCTGTTCAACGCGGCCGGCGCGCTGCTGGTGGCAGGGCGCGGCGCGGACTGGCAGGAGCGGGCTGCGATGGCCGCCGAGGCGCTCGATTCGGGCGCGGCGCTGGCCCTGCTCGACAAGTGGATCGCGCTGGCGAAGTGAAAGACATGAACAAGCTCGAAGAAATCTGCACCGCCAAGCGCGAGATCGTCACCGCCCGCAAGCGCGCCATCCCGGACGAAACCCTTGCCCGCGCCGCGCGGACGCAATCCGTCCCGCGCGGGTTCGAAGCCGCCCTGCGCGCGCGTGCCGCCAACGGCTATGCCCTGATTGCCGAGATCAAGAAGGCCAGCCCCTCCAAGGGGCTCATCCGCGCCGACTTCCGCCCCGCCGAGCACGCCGCCGCCTATGAGGCGGGCGGTGCGGCCTGCCTCTCGGTGCTGACCGATGCGCCCTATTTCCAGGGACACGAGGACTATCTGGTCGAGGCCCGCTCCGCCTGCACGCTGCCGGTGCTGCGCAAGGATTTCATGGTCGATCCGTGGCAATGCCTCGAAGCCCGCGCGATCGGGGCCGATGCGATCCTGATCATCGTCGCCGCGCTGGAGGACAGCGCCATGGCCGAGATCGAAGCCGCCGCCCGCGAGCATGGCATGGACGTGCTGGTCGAGGTGCATGACGAGGCCGAGGTGGAACGGGCCGCCCGCGTGCTCAAATCGCGCCTGATCGGGGTCAACAACCGCGATCTCAAGACCTTCACCACTTCGCTGGCCGTCACCGAGCGCCTCGCCCCGCTGATGCCCGAAGGCACGCTGATCGTCGGCGAGAGCGGGATCAATTCCCATGCCGATTGCCGGCGGCTCGAAGCGGCCGGCGTGCGCACCTTCCTTGTCGGGGAAAGCCTGATGCGCGCGGACGATGTCGCCGCCGCCACCCGGGCCTTGCTCGAAGGCGCGGACTGATCAAAGCGCTGGCTGTCCTACCTTGCGAGAATCGGGCAGAAGTCGCGGCATGACACTCGCCAGCCCCCTTCCCCGCGCACATCCGGTGACGGGCTGCGAAAGGCACGGTTTTCTGTTTCAGGACAGTGTCTCCTGTGTCTCCAACATGGGCCTTCAGCAAGGAAAGGGGCGCGCAGGATGAACGAAGCGACCGGGCGACTCACCCACCTCGACAGCGAAGGCGCGGCGCACATGGTCGATGTCGGCGGCAAGCCCGCCACGGCGCGGCGCGCGGTTGCGAGCGGGCGGATCACCATGTCGGCTGACGCGCTGGAGGCCATCCGCGCAGGGAACGCGCCCAAGGGCGATGTGCTCGGGACGGCGCGCATCGCCGGGATCATGGCCGCCAAGCGCACCGGCGAGCTGATCCCGCTGTGCCATCCGCTCGGGCTGGAGGCGGTCACCATCGACTTCGCCTATGAGGAAGGGGCGATCCGTGCCACCGCCACAGCCTCGCTGACCGGAAAGACCGGGGTAGAAATGGAAGCGATGACAGCGGTTTCGATCGCACTCCTCACAATCTATGACATGGCAAAAGCGATCGACAAGGGCATGGTGATCTCCGAAGTGCGCCTGATCGCCAAGTCCGGCGGCAAGTCGGGTGACTGGAAGGCCGAGAGCGCATGAGCGCGCTGCTGACGCTGGAGGAAGCGCAGGCCCGCCTGCTGGCGCTGGCGCCGCAGACCTGCACCACCACCGTCGGCCTCTCGCAGGTGGCCACGCCGGACTACCTCGCAAAGGACCTTGCAGCACTGCGCAGCCAGCCCGCTGCCGATCTCTCTGCGATGGACGGCTATGCGATCTGCGGGACCGGCCCGTGGCAGCTGGTGGGTGAAAGCCGCGCGGGCGCGCCCTTCGGCGGCGCACTCGCCCCCGGGCAATGCGTGCGGATCTCCACCGGCGCGATCGTGCCCGAAGGCGGGCACAGCATCCTGATCCAGGAAAACGCGGTAGTGAGCGCGGGCACCGTGGCGCTGGCCCCCGGCGAAGCGCACCCGCCCGAAGGCCGCCACATCCGCCGCGCGGGCTTCGACTTCCGCAAGGGCGACACGGTGCTGCGCAAGGGCGCGCGCCTGACCCCCGCCGCCGCAGCGCTGGCCATCTCTGCCGGACACAGCGGCGTTCCGGTCGTGATGGCGCCCTCGGTGGCGGTGCTCGACAGCGGCGACGAGCTGGTGCCGGCGGGCAAGCCCCTTGCCGCGCACCAGATCCCGGCCAGCAACGGCGTGATGCTGAGCTGGATGCTGGCGCCCTACATCGGGCTGGTCGACGCGTTCCTCGGCCCGGTTGCCGATGATCCCGCGGCGCTGGCTGCGGCACTGAAACGTGCCGAGGATTGCCACATCCTCGTCACCAGCGGCGGGGCCTCGGTGGGCGATCACGATCTGATCCAGCAGGCGCTGAAGGATTGGGGGGCGCGTATCGACTTCTGGAAGGTCGCGATCAAGCCGGGCAAGCCGCTGATGGTGGCGACGCGCGATGCCGGATGGGGCAGGCAGGTGATCCTCGGCCTGCCGGGCAATCCGGTGTCGAGCTTCGTCACCGCCTTCCTCTTCGCCCTGCCGCTGGTGCGCGCGGCGATGGGCGCGGCCGATCCGCTGCCGCGCGCCGTGACGATGATCGCGGGCGAGGCGCTGCCCGCGACGGAAAAGCGCCGCGAGTTCCTGCGCGGGGTCAGCGACGGGGCGAGCGTGCGGCTTGCCGGATCGCAGGATTCCTCGGCCCTCTCGGCGCTGGCCGCAGCCGATTGCCTGATCGATCGCCCGGCCGGCTCGCCGGCCGTCGCTCCGGGCGATCCGGTGCGCGTGTTCCTGCTCCGGAACGGCTGAAATGCGCGGGTCTGGTAAGGGCGACGCTTGACTCGTTCCGGCGAGTTGCCTAATTGTTCCTCGTTCGTTCACCATAAAGACGGACATGCCATGCACCCGGCCGCATCGGCGCGGCACGGACATGACCATGGGAGACCTGATCAATGCTGACCGCAAAGCAGCACGAGTTGATCCGCTTCATCCAGCAGCGTCTGGAAGAAACCGGCATCTCGCCCAGTTTCGAGGAAATGAAGGAAGCGCTCGACCTCAAGAGCAAGTCGGGCGTGCACCGGCTGATTTCCGCCCTGGAAGAACGCGGCTTCCTGCGTCGCCTGCCCAATCGCGCGCGTGCGCTCGAAGTGGTGCGCCAGCCCGAGGACGTGACGCCCGCGCGGGCCGCTGCCACGGGCGGCAATGTGGTGCCGATGCCGGCCCAGCGCAGTGCAGCGACCGAGCCGGCCAACGACGTGATCGAACTGCCGCTGCACGGCCGGATCGCGGCCGGCGCTCCGATCGAGGCGCTGGAAGGACAGAGCACGCTCCCCGTCCCTGCCGCCCTGCTCGGCCCGGGCGAGCATTACGCGCTTGAGGTGTCGGGCGATTCGATGGTCGAGGCAGGCATCTTCGATGGCGATTTCGCGCTGGTTCGCCGCACCGACAGCGCCCGCGACGGCGAGATCGTGGTGGCGCTGGTGCGCGGCGAGGAAGCAACGCTCAAGTATCTGCGCAAGGAAGGCGGGCAGGTGCGGCTCGATCCGGCCAATGCGGCCTATGATCCGCAATACTACCGCCCTGATGAAGTGCAGGTGCAGGGCAAGCTTGCAGGGCTCCTGCGCCGCTATCACTGACGGCTTTCGGTCGCGCGCGGGGGTGAGGCAGCACCGCCCTCCCCGCGCCGCCAGCCCCCCGCCACCAGCCATGGCTCCCCTCGCCTTCGGCGACGCTGTCGATCCGCTCAGTTGCGAGATGGATCGACAGGCCGCCGCCGCGCTCCAGCAGCTTGCGATCGGCCTTGAGCCAGCGCGGACGGCAGGAACGGGGAAGGAAGCGGTCGGCAATGACGATATCAGAGCGCGCGCAGGCGGTGGCGAGCGCGCGTTCCTCGATGCGGTCGCGGCTGCGGGCCATCAGGATCGTCCAGTCGCGCCCCTCGCGCCGGATCGCCAGAGTGCAGAATGCGCTCGAACAGCGGGCGCCAGGCCAATCAGCCAACGGCACCGGCTCGGCCGCGACACCGGCCAGTTCGAGCAGATTGTCACGGGCATAGCTCGACCGGCTGTCGCGCAGTGACAGCAGGCGTCGGGTGCCGTCGGATGCGGTGAGAGTGATCCCCACCTGCCGCCCGTCGTCCGCCACCAGCAGATCAGGCACGGGGGTAAGCGCGGCAAGCACGCTCGCCAGCACGACCGGCACCAGCCCCAGCAGCCGTGCCCGCCCGCTCCACAGCGCCAGCCACAGGCCACCGAAGGCAAAAAGCGCGATCACCGTCCCGCTGATCTGCGGCATCAGCTTGACCGCACCGGGCTGGCTCGCGGTGAGATGCGCGATGGCGAGCAGCAGATCGAGCGACTGGCGCACCGCCCACCAGAACGGCGCCCCCGCGCCCGCCAGATCGAACAGCAGCCCAAGCGCGATCAGCGGCATGGCGATGAAGGTTACCAGCGGGATCGCCACGACATTGGCGAGCGCCCCGTAAAGCCCGGCGCGGTGGAAGTGGAACAGCACCACCGGCATCAGCGCCAGCTCGATCACGATGCCGGTGACGAACAGCATCACCACCCGCCGCCCCGCGCGCCCCCACCAGGGCTCCTCGCGTGCGGCAAGGAAGGCGCGTACCGGAGCGCTGTTCGACAGGGCAATGATCGCCAGAACCGCCGAAAAGCTCATCTGGAAACTCGGCCCGATCGCGCTCTCGGGCCACAGCAGCAGCACAAGGCCCGCCGCCACCGCCACCATCCGCAGCGACAGCGCATCGCGCCCCAGCACCAGCGCGAACAGCACCAGCATCGCCGCGACACAGCTTCGCACGGTCGGCACCTCGGCTCCGGTAAGCAACGTATAGGCGATCCCCGCCAGCGCCCCGCCGGCCGCCGCCGCGACCGGCAGCCGAAGCCGCAAGGCCAGCCCAGGCCACAGCGCCAGCAGCCGCAACACAGCGAAATAGGCCGCCGCCACCACCGCGCTGACATGCAGACCACTGATCGAGAGCAGATGCGTGAGCCCGGAATCGCGCATCGCCACCTCGTCGCCCGCGCTGATCCCGCCGCGATCGCCGCTGGCAAAGGCCGCCGCGATGGCTCCGGCCGAACCATCGACCCGCTTGCGCACGTGACCCGACAGCGCACGTTGCAGCCGTGCGATCGTCCCGCCTTCGGGCGCAGGGCTGAGCAGTACGACCGGTCCGATCGCGCTGCCTGTGGCCGCCAGTCCCCTGAACCACGCAGCGCGGGCGAAGTTGTAGGCGCCGGGCAGCATCGGGCTTGCCGGCGGCATCAGGCGCGCGCGCAGCCGCACCACCGCCCCCTCGGCCAGCGCCGGTCCGGCTGCAGAACCCTCCAGCGCCGCCAACGGCACATTGATCCGCACCTTGTGCGCCTCGGGCGCCGACCCTTCCCCGGCGAACCGCACGGCCAGCGTCAGCCGGATACGCCCCTCGGCGGGCTGATCCTCGCGTTCCAGCACTCTCCCCTGCAACAGCTCGACCCGCGGCGCGGCAATCGCCGGGGTTCCGACGATCTCGGAGCGCGCCCAGACAACCGCAACACCGGCAGCAAACACCAGCCCGCCGGCCATCAGCGCAAGGCGCAGGTGAACACGCGCGTCACCCCTTGCGCTGCCTGCGGGCCACAGGAGCGCCGCTGCCAATGCCGCAGCGCAGCCCATGCCCATGGCCGCCACCCAGTGCCATGCCTGCGGCAAGGCGAACCACGCGAGGATCCCGCCCATGAACAGCACCGCCAGCCATGGCGCACGATCGAAACCGGCTGCAGCGAGAAACCGCTCCGCTGCGTCCGCCATCCGGCCGCCGAGCCCTGCGCCGGTGCTGGACAATCGCCCGCCGCTTTGCCAAGGCCGCGCCGACACGACGGGCCCGGCAGAAGCGCTGCCGGGATCGTCTCCCATCGGAATGATCGGCACATCGCGCATCGGATCGCCCCCCGACCGGCCCAGCGCCGGAAGATGCCCGCACCAAGCCGCTCAAAGTGAACAGGAATTGACAGTCCATGGCAAGCGAAAGCAGCAGCGACCTCCCCGCCCTTCCGGGCGAAGTGGTAACCCGCTTCGCCCCCTCGCCCACCGGCTTCCTGCATATCGGCGGCGCGCGCACCGCGCTGTTCAACTGGCTTTACGCCCGCCATCATGGCGGTCGCACCCTGCTGCGGATCGAGGATACCGACCGCAAGCGCTCCACCCAGGAAGCGATCGACGCGATCATCGAGGGTCTCGACTGGCTCGGGCTCGACTATGACGCGCCGCCGATCTTCCAGTCCGACCGCGCCGAACGCCATGCCGAAGTCGCGTGGCAGCTGCTGAACGCGGGCCACGCCTACAAGTGCTTCGCCACCCCCGAGGAACTCGAAGCGATGCGCGAGGAGCAGCGCGCCAACAGGAAGCCGCTGCGCTACGACGGACGCTGGCGCGACCGCGATCCGTCCGAAGCCCCCGAAGGCGCGCCCTTCACCATCCGCCTCAAGACGCCCAATGAGGGCGAAGTCACGATCCCGGACCGCGTACAGGGCGCGGTGACGGTGAAGAACGAGGAAATCGACGATTACATCATCCTGCGCGCCGATGGCACGCCGACCTACATGCTCGCGGTGGTGGTGGATGATCACGACATGGGCGTGACCCACGTGATCCGCGGCGATGATCACCTGAACAACGCCTTCCGCCAGCTGCCGATCATCCGCGCGATGAATGCAATCGAGCCGGGCAACTGGCCCGATCCGGTCTATGCCCATATCCCGCTGATCCACGGCGCTGACGGGGCGAAGCTGTCCAAGCGCCACGGCGCGCTCGGGGTCGAGGCCTATCGCGACGAGTTCGGCATCCTGCCCGAGGCGCTGTTCAACTATCTGCTGCGCCTCGGCTGGGGGCATGGTGACCGCGAGGAGATCACCCGCGAGGAGGCCGTGGCGCTGTTCGATCTCGACGGGGTCGGCAAGAGCCCTTCGCGCTTCGACATGAAAAAGCTGGAGAATCTCAACGGCCACTACCTGCGCGAGGCCGATGATGCCCGCCTTGCCGCACTCGTGGCGGCACGAATTGGCGAAGGGGCAGACGAAGCGCTGCTGGCGGCGGCGATGCCGGTGCTCAAAGTGCGCGCGAAGAACCTCAACGAAGTCACTGAAGGGGCTGCATTCCTCTTCGCCAAGCGCCCGCTCGCCATGACCGAGAAGGCAGCCCAGCTGCTCGAAGGCGACGCTCGCACGATCCTGCGCAGCATTTGCAATGCTTTTGCGGCGCAAAACGACTGGACAAGCGAGGCGCTCGAAGCCACTACGAAGGCGCTTGCGGAGAAACTGGGATTGGGCCTCGGCAAGCTGGCGCAGCCGATGCGCGCGGCGCTGACCGGGACGACCACATCACCCGGGATTTTCGATGTTCTGGTCCTGCTGGGCCGGGACGAGGCGCTTGCCCGGCTCGACGCACAGGCTGCGTAGGGGCGCACGGCAAGGGCGGGATTTTTGGACAGGAGACAGACCTTGGCAGACAAGCTGGCGAAACTCGAACTGGGCGGGAAAACCTACGAGTATCCCGTGCTCGAAGGCAGCACCGGCCCCGACGTGATCGACATCCGCAAGCTCTACGCGCAGACCGGTGCCTTCACCTTCGATCCGGGTTTCACCTCCACTGCCAGCTGCGAAAGCGCGCTGACCTATATCGACGGCGACGAGGGCGTTCTGCTGCATCGCGGCTATCCGATCGGCCAGCTGGCCGAGGATTCGAGCTTCATGGAAGTGAGCTACCTGCTGCTGAACGGCGAACTGCCGAGCAAGCAGGAACTCGACACCTTCACCTACACCATCACCCGGCACACCATGCTGCACGAGCAGCTGATGACCTTCTATCGCGGGTTCCGCCGGGATGCGCACCCGATGGCCATCATGTGCGGCGTCGTCGGCGCGCTGTCGGCATTCTACCACGACAGCACGGATATTGCCGATCCGCAGCAACGCATGATCGCCTCGCACCGCCTGATCGCCAAGATGCCGACGATCGCGGCGATGGCCTACAAGTATTCGGTCGGCCAGCCCTTCATGTATCCCGACAACCGTCTGTCATACACCGGCAACTTCCTGCGCATGACCTTCGGCGTGCCTGCCGAGGAATACGAGGTGATCCCGGCAGTGGAACGCGCGATGGACCGGATCTTCATCCTCCACGCCGATCACGAGCAGAATGCATCGACCTCGACCGTGCGCCTCGCCGGTTCCTCGGGCGCCAACCCGTTTGCCTGCATCGCGGCCGGCATCGCCTGCCTGTGGGGCCCGGCGCACGGCGGCGCGAACGAAGCGGCGCTCAACATGCTCAAGGAAATCGGTACGCCCGACCGCATCCCGCACTACATCGAGCGCGCCAAGGACAAGAATGATCCGTTCCGCCTGATGGGCTTCGGCCACCGGGTGTACAAGAACTACGACCCGCGCGCGACGGTGATGCAGAAGACCGTGCGCGAGGTGTTCGATGCACTCAAGGTCACCGATCCGCTGTTCGAAACCGCACTGCAGCTGGAGGAGATCGCGCTGAACGATCCCTACTTCATCGAGAAGAAGCTGTTCCCGAATGTCGACTTCTATTCGGGCATCATCCTCTCCGCGATCGGTTTCCCGACCACGATGTTCACCGCGCTCTTCGCGCTGGCCCGCACCGTGGGCTGGGTGGCGCAGTGGAACGAGATGATCTCGGACCCCGGCCAGAAGATCGGGCGCCCGCGCCAGCTCTACACCGGCCCGACGCAGCGCGACTACGTGCCGCTGAGCGCTCGATAAGCGATCGTAGCAATGGTCCGGACGGTGCTCAGGACCGCAGGGATGTTCTTGCTGGTCATAGGCACCCTCTGGGCGCTCCAGGGTCTCGGGGTCGTCAAGTGGCCGCCCGAGAGCTTCATGCTCGACCGGCGCGACTGGGCGTGTTACGGCGCAGTCATCGCGGCTGCGGGAGCGGTGCTGCTGTGGCTGGGGCGCAAACGCTAGCGCAGATCAGGCTGCCGGCAGCTCAAGTCGGAACAGCGCCCCGCCCCCTGCCGCCGTGTCGACGCTCAGCGTCCCCTCCATCGCCTCGGCCAGACGACGCGAGATGTAGAGGCCGAGGCCCGAGCCGCCGTCCTTGCCCCCGTCGCTGCCACGTCCAAGCCGTTCAAACTTGTCGAAAATGCGCTCCGCCTGTTCGGGCGTGATGCCCGGCCCCTCGTCGGCCACACTGACGCTGACCCTGCCGCCTTCAGCCGCACCGGCAGCAACCGTCACCGTGCTGCCGCTGGGCGAATAGGCGATCGCATTGCCGATCAGGTTGATGAGAATTTGCAGCACCCGGCGGAACTCGGCGCTGGCCACCGCCGTGCCGCGCTCGCCCGCAACTGTCAGAACGATGTCGCGGTTCCGCGCCCTCACACCCAGAATTCCCGCTGCCCGGCTCGCCGCATCGGCCAGATCGACCCGCTCGCACACGGTCGAAAAGCCCGGGGTTTCGACCACTTCGAGATCGGCGAGATCATCCAGCATTGCCGCAAGGTGCTGCCCGGCGCTGGCGATGGTGCCGGCATAGTCGCTGTATTCCTCGCGCAACGGCCCGGCGAGGCGGGTGCGGATGGTCTCGGCATTGGCGATGATGCGCGCCACCGGCTGTCGCAGAACGGGGGCGAGCGCGCTGCCGATCAGACGGGTGGGCGTGGCCTGCGCGCTGCTGTCCGCCGCGTCATCCGCAGCGCCAACCGCCAGCGGCTCGTCGGCAATCAGAAGCAGTTCGAAGCCGGTCGGGCTCTGGCTATCGGGGCCAAGCGGGATCAGCCGCACCCGCCAGTGCCGCGCCGATCCGGCAAAGCGGCAAGCCGCTCCGTCGAGCAGCCGCCAGTGGAGCGGCTGGTGATGGGTGACGTCGCCCAGTTCGACAAGATCGCTCCACACCTGCCCGGGCCGCGCCATCGCGGCGGCCTGCAGCGCGGCAGCATCGGGCGCTAGCGCGCTCAGAACTTGCACTTGCTGGCGGGCATCGAGCCGCGCACTGACCTCTGCGGTCGCGCGGTCGATCGCGTCGAGCCGGTCGGCAAAGGCCCGTCCTTCAGGAACGGGCGGAAGGCTGCGCTGCCAGTTCTCCACCAGCACCTCGCAGCCGCCCGCCGCTGACATGGCCGTGGGATCGATCCGCGCAAACCCGCTGACCACCGCCTCGCCATCGAAGGCGGTAAAGGCCCGCGCAATCCTGAGGCCCAACTCGCGCGCCTGCTGCACCAAGGCGAGCAGTTCGGGGATCGCCAGCGGCCCGGGCACCCGCCCGCCACAGCGCGCCTGCAACTCGGCCAGCGTCTCGTCGGCGCCTGTCAGCCAGTCGCGCGCATCGGTCAGCCCACGGGCGCCAAGCAGGGTATCGCGCGGGTCCATGGTGTTCAGCGATCCACGTCCGCGGCCAGCAGCAGCCGCGCCCGGTCAGGCGGGAGCAGCGCCAGATCGCGCGACAGAGGTGCGGCCGGATCGAGGGCGAGGAACTGCCGTTCGATCGCTTCGGGCGCTAGGCCCGTCGCGCGCAGCGCCAGCCCAAGCCGCATCCCCTGCCCTTCGTGGCAGGCCAGCACGGCATGAGCGCGTGTCAGGCCGGCGAGCGCTGAAAGCGCGCTGGCGAACAGCGCCGATCCGGCATGATCGAGCGCGAGCGCCGCCACGGCTCCGCGCCGCATGGCGGCCACAAGGCGTGCAAGCAGGCCGAGCCGGCTTGCTCCCTCATCGTAGGCTTGCTGAAGCCTCGTGCGCGCCGCACGGTCAAGGCCCGTACCCAGCACCGCATCGAACAGCTCGGCCGGCAATTCGCCCAGCGGCAACTGCATCCGGCGTTGGCTCTGGATGAAGCGCGATTGCGCGGCGAGCGCGTTCATCGCCAGCTCGGCAATCGCCGGGATATCGGAGGCGATCAGCTCCTGCAGCAGCGGGCTGAGCACCGGGTCGATGCCGCGTTGCTGGTGAAGCCGTTCGGCAAGATGGCTTTCCGCCGCCAGCGCATGGCAGAAGGCCAGCAGCGCGGGATCGGCGGCGAAGGTCTCGGCCAGCGTCTCTTGCGGCCCGGCATGGCCTGCCGCGATCAGCTGCGCGGCAAGATCGCCCAGCATCCCGCGCACCCGCGCAAGGATCGCATCGCTCACCAGCCTCTGCCCCTCGCTGGCGAGCAGATGGCGCAGCACCGGCACGACCGAACCGAGCGCGCGGGTCTCGCGTGCCAGCTCGTCCCGCAGGTTCGCTTCGGCGGTGGCCTCGTCAGCCGGATCCATGGTGTCGTCGCCCATGATGCGCGCATAACCCGCGCATAGTTAAATCCGCGTTAGTTCAATCGACCGGCTTTCGCAGCAGCATTCCGCCCAGCAGAACGAGCGCAAACAGCGCGGTGGCATGGGGCAGCAGGCCGAAAGCCCCGGCAATGGCGAGAGCGGTGGGCAGCACCGCCCGGTCGGCCAGCGCGGCCAGCGGCGCAGCGGACGGAGTCAGGCGCGCAAGGCCCACCAGCACCGGGCCAAGCATCGCCAGCGGGGCAAGCGCTCCAGACGGCGACAGCACGATCAGCAAGACCGCCGCAGCGGCTACATCCACCACCATATCGAGCCATGCCAGACGCAAGAACCGCCGGTCTCGGCCAAGCAATTCGCCTGCCATGCGTCCGAGCGCCCCCGCCAGCGCCGCTGCAACTGCGCCGATGCCCGTCAGCGCCAGCGCCGCCGTCCCCGCGCCCCACACCGCGGCACCCAGCGCGCCGAGATGCAGCGCGGCCGCCGCGCCCGCGGCGATCATCGGCCCCTTCTCCAGCCCCTGGGGCGCGAGCGCCTGCGCAGCGATGCGCCCGATCGCCAGCGACGGTCTGCGCCAATCGGGCATCCCCGCCGCACGCGTGATCAGTGCCTGCTCCTGCGCCGCCAGCGCGCTTTCGTCGGTAGCCAGCAACCAGCCCGCCGGAGCCGGATCCTCGCCCGGCAGCGCCCGGCACGGGGTTCCGGCCTGCAGCGCGAGCCGCAGCAGCAACGAGATCGCATCGGCATCGGGCGGGAAATCGGCCAGATGCTGCACTGGCGCACCGCGCATCATCAGCAGGCCTGCCCAGTGCTGCTGCGCATCGATCCGTTCGAAATCATCGGGGTGTTGCGCCACCAGCGGGCTGCTGGCGGGCAAGGCGGCCACGAAGCGCGTCGGGAGCGGGGCCTGTGTGAACACCGCCGCGCCAATCGCCGGATCGGGCAGCAGGCCGTCCGCGAGAATCACCAGCTCGTCATCGGCCCGCGCGAGCGCAGGCAGGTGGAGAAACCCGCGCAGGGCCTGAAAACTGCCGCCGGATGCTTCGACCTCGTGTTGCAGCCGCAGCACTTCGCCATCGACGCGCTCGCAGAGGCACCAGATGCGCTCGCAGCCGATGCTCCGCAGCCAGTCGACCTGCCGCGCCAGCACCGTGCGGCCTGCCAGCGACAGCTCGCCGCGCAGAGCGCCTGAGGGAGTTCGTCTGAGGGCCGCGATCAGGGCGGTGCGCATCGCCTGCCTTTCGCAAGGGGACTATGCGTCACGATTAGGCGCTTTGGCGCCGGGCGTTCAAGCTTTGCGAGGGGGCCTGTGCCCGCAAATCGGCGGCAGGCAAGGTGGATCAGCGACGCTGAGGCCGGGTGAAGCGAGCCAGCACCGCCTCGATCTCGCGGATCGCCATCGGCTCTCCGGGCGCGGAATTGAGCGCATGTTCGGCAGCGGCTAGCAGTTCCTCGGCATGGAAGCTTGCGGCCAGCCCCTTCAGTCGCATCGCCGCCACGGTCCAGTTGCCATCGCAGCGCGCGCGCTTGAGCAGGTCGAACTGGCGCAGCGCGCTTTCGAGAAAGGCCCCGCGCAGCTCGCGCATCAGTGCGGCATCGTCGCCCGCCGCAGCGGCGAGGGTCGCATCGAGAGCTCCGTTGTCATAGGCCATGGCGTGGGGGCTACCACGGTTTAGGTTAAAGCGGGGTTTATCCCGACTCCGCCTGTGGTATGAGACACCTATGGCAGGACGGCACCAGATGCGCGCCTTGGGGCGCAAGAGCGGCGCGGACGGCGCGGGCGAGACGGCTTTGACCGGCGAGGCGGCGCCTTCCGATGGCGGCGAGATGCTGCTGGAGGAAAGCTGGGCCGAGCCAGAGACAGAAGCGGATGCCTATGCAGCAGCGCCCGCGCGCTTCGGCTGGGTGGTGCCTGCCTTGGCGCTCGCGGCCATTGCCGGGTGGACCGGCTTTTTCGGCTGGACCATCAGTGCCGAGGTGATCGCTGGCCCCGCTCCCGCCGCATGGGCCGCGTGGATCGTCCAATGGTCGGTCCCGGTCGGACTGATCGGCATTCTCTGGCTTTTGGCCATGCGTTCCTCGCGCGCCGAGGCCAACCGCTTTGCCGCGAGCGCCGCACTGCTGAGCCGCGAGAGCGCCGAGCTTGAAGAGCGTCTCAAGGTGGTCAACCGCGAACTTAGCCTCGCCCGCGAGTTTCTGGCAGCGCAATCGCGCGACCTGGAGGCCTTGGGCCGGATCGCAGCGGAGCGGATTTCGACCCATGCGGCCGAATTGCAGCAGCTCATCACCGCCAATGGCGCGCAGGTCGAGGCGATTGCCGGAACCAGCGAGACGGCGCTCGCCAACATGAACCGGCTGCGCGGCGATCTGCCGGTGATCGCCAACGCCGCGCGCGATGTCGCCAACCAGATCGGCGGCGCGGGCAACAATGCACAGGAGCAGCTCAAACGGCTGACCGAGGGCTTCGAGCGGCTCGGCCAGCTGGGCGCCAGCAGCGACGTGCGCGTGCAAGCACTTGCCGCCACGGTCGGCCAGACGCTCGCCAGCTTCGAGGCCCAGGTGACGCGGGTCGAAGGGCTGGTGGCGAACCGCTTCATCAGCCTGCAAGGCGAGGCCGCGGCCTGGCGCGAGCGGCTCGATTCGCTCGAAACCGCCGCGATGGAGGCCCTTCGGACACAGACGGGCGTGCTGGAAGCCGAACTTGCCGCCGCCGCCGGGCGCCTGAGCGAGGCCGAGGCCGCTGCCCTTTCCAACACGCGCGAACGGGTCGCCGCGATCATCCAACAGGCAGACGCCATCGAAGCGCGACTCGCGGAGCGCGATCTGCGCTTTGCCGAGGCGATGGAACAGCGCCAGGCCGCCTTTGAAACGCGCGAGACGCAGGCCAGCGAAGTGCTCTCGCAGCGCCTCGCCGCGCTCGACGATGCCCTCGCCCAGCGGCGCGAGGCACAGATTGCCGATGCCGAGAAGCTCGTCGCCCAGGGCGAGGCGCTGGCTGCGCAGCTCGACCGCTTTGGCGCGCTGCTCGGCGACATCAGCCAGCAAGGCGAAACCGCACACAGCAGCCTGTCGACCGGGTTCGATGTCCTTGGCGACAAGCTCTCGGCCAAGCGCATCGCCCTTGCGGAGACCGAGGCGCGGCTGGCGCAGCTCACCGAAAGCGGAATCCGCCTGCTCGAGATCATCCAGTCGGGCGCACGCACGAGCCGCGAGGATCTGCAGCTTGCGATTGGCGAGGCAAGCGAAAGCCTGACGGCAGTCGAGAGCCGCGCAGACGAGATCAGCCAGCTGATGCTGCGTTCGAGCCAGAGCGGCACCGACCTTTCGGACTATCTCATCAAAACCCGCGATGAGATCGACGCTGCGGACGAGGCGATCGCGGGCCTGCGCGCCCGGCTGGCGGAGCAATCCGACGATGCGCTCGCCAAGCTGAAGGGCCTGCGCGGCGGCTTCGCCCGGCTGGCCGAGGAAAGCAGCACGCTGGCTGGCAACACGCAGGAACAGCTGCGCACGGCGCTGGCGGCGCTCGAAGGAGCGATTGCCCAGGCATTTGCCACGCTGGAGGAAGGTACCCGCGAAAAGGCCGCGGCACTGGCGGAAACCCTCGGCGGCGAAGCGGTCGGGGTGCTCGAAAAGGCGCTGCGCAACGAAGCCGCCGCCACTGTCGGCAAGATCGAGCAGGCCGCCGCGCACGCCTCGGGCGTCGGGCGCGAGGTGGTTATCCAGCTGCGCGACCAGCTCGTGCGGGTGAACGAGCTGACCGGGAACCTCGAACAGCGCGTGGCACGCGCGCGCGAGCTGGCCGAGGAGCAGGTCAACAACGACTTCGCGCGGCGCATGGCGCTGATCACCGACAGCCTCAATTCAGCGGCAATCGACATTGCCGGCGCGCTCGCGACCGAAGTCTCGGACACCGCATGGGACGCCTATCTCAAGGGCGACCGCGGGATCTTCACCCGCCGCGCGGTGCGGCTGATCGACAATGGCGGCGCCCGCGACATCGCCGAGCTCTATGCGCGCGACGAGACCTTCAAGGCGAATGTCAGCCGCTACATCCACGATTTCGAGGCGATGCTGCGGTCAACTCTGTCGACCCGCGATGGTCACGTGCTGAGCGTGACAATGCTGGGTTCCGACATGGGCAAGCTCTATGTCGTGCTCGCCCAGGCGATCCAGCGCTTCCGCACCTAGCGCGCGATCGTGCTGGCGGCAGCGGGTGGCTTGGGCAGCACGTCGATATCCGCAACCGTCACCCACCCATATTCGTAATTGGCCACGAACAAGGCGGTGCACATGGCCGCGATGATCGTTGCCCGCAGAGCAAGCTTGCCGGGCCGGAAGTTGACCGGCGCGCTGTCGGCCTGCCCGGGCACCTTCTCGACGCCCGCCTCGTCGGCGGTCTTGACGCCGAAGGGCAGCATGATGAAGGCGCTCATCACCCAGAACAGGAAGTAAATCGCCGCGATCGAGGTGATCTGCATTACTCGGCGCTTCCCGGCATAACCACCCGCACCTGCGGCTTCTTGCCCGACCAGCGCTGCGCCGCGCGGCGGGCGGCGAGACGCGCGGCCTCGTGCACCGCGGCCGGATCGCGCGCGTCCTTGCCCTTGAGCCGCGAGATAGCGTTCAGCACGTCCCTCGCAGCTTCATCGATGAAGGCCGGCATGTCCTCGTCGAGCGGAAGTCCGATCGCCTCGATCAGCGGCTTCTGCCCGCGCACCAGCACCACCACCATCACGCCTTCGGCCGCTATCCGGCGGCGCATGGTGATCGCCTCGCCATTGGCGGGCGCGATGATATCGCCATCGAGCACCAGACGGCCCGCGCGCACTTCGGCCAGCTTGCCCGGCTTGCCCGGCGCAAGGCGCACGATGTCGCCGTTCTTCTGCACCACCTGCGCCGGGATGCCGCAGGCCTTCCCGACCCGCGCCTGCTCGGCCATGTGCCGCATCTCGCCATGGACAGGCACGAGGATCTCAGGCTTGAGCCAGTCGTAGAGCGCCTCCAGCTCCGGCCGTCCCGGATGGCCCGAGACGTGGATGAAGGCCTGACGATCGGTCACCATGGCGATCCCGCGGGCTGCCAGCTGGTTCTGGATCCGCCCGATCGGGATTTCGTTGCCCGGAATCTGGCGCGAGGAGAACAGCACCACATCGCCCGCGGCCAGTTCGATCGGGTGATTGTTCTCGGCCATGCGGGCAAGCGCCGCACGCGGTTCGCCCTGCCCGCCGGTGGCAAGGATCAGCACCTGCCCGCGCGGCAGGCCCATCGCCGTGTCGAAATCGACCGGCTTGGGGAAATCGGCGAGATAGCCATTGTCCTGCGCCACCTCGATGATCCGGTCAAGCGAGCGGCCCGCGACGCAGATCTGGCGGCCCGTCTCCCGCGCCACTTCGCCCAGCGTCTGGAGCCGCGCGACATTGCTGGCAAAGGTGGTGACGACCACCCGTTTGCCCGCATGGCGTGCCACTTCCTCCATCAGCGCCTGATGCACCGCACCTTCGCTGCCCGAGGGGTTGGGGTTGAAGACATTGGTGGAATCGCACACCAGCGCCAGCACGCCTTCATCGCCGATCGCGCGCAGATCGTCCTCGGTCGCCGGCTCGCCGATGATCGGTTCTTCATCCAGCTTCCAGTCGCCGGTGTGGAAGATGCGCCCGTGCGGCGTGTCGATCAGCAGCGCATTGCCCTCCGCGATGGAGTGCGCGAGCGGGATGTAGGTGATCGTGAAGGGCCCGAGGTCAAAGGCGCCCTCGTCCTTCTCGATGATGTTGAGCTCGACCTTGCCGAGCAGCCCCGCCTCTTCCAGCTTGCGCGCCACCAAATCGGCGGTGAAGGGCGTGGCGTAGAGCGGCACGCCCAATTCGCCCGCAAAGTACGGCACCGCGCCGATATGGTCTTCGTGCGCATGGGTCAGCACGATCCCGATCAGATCCTCGGCCCGCTCTTCGATGAAGTCGAGATCGGCGAACACCAGATCGACCCCGGGATATTCGGTGCCCGAAAAGGTCATGCCGAGATCGACCATCAGCCACTTGCCCTGACAGCCGTAGAGATTGACGTTCATGCCGATCTCGCCCGATCCGCCCAGCGCGAGGAACAGCAATTCGTCTTCGGGGGTAAAGTCGTTCTTCAAGGTGGTTCCGGTTCTGGCTGGCAGGTCAGGCGCTCTCGGCCTGACGGGCAAGGATGGCGAGGCCATCGAGGGTGAGGTCCGCATCGACGTGATCGAAAATCTCGGTCGCGTCGTCGAACAATATGGCGAGCCCGCCGGTGGCGACAACCTTGGCAGGACGTCCGATCTCGGTCTTCATCTTGGCGACCATCCCTTCCATCATGGCGACATAGCCCCAGAACACGCCGATCAGCATCTGATCCTCGGTGTTGCGGCCGATCACGCTGCGGCTGTCGGGCGCGCGAATCGCGATGCGCGGCAGCTTGGCGGTCTTGCCCACCAGGGCATCGAGCGAAAGGTTGATCCCGGGTGCGATCGATCCGCCCTTGTAGGCACCGGTGAAGTCGACCGCCTCGAACTTGGTGGCGGTGCCGAAATCGACCACGATCAGATCGCCGCCATACTTGTGATGCGCGGCAAGGATGTTGAGCGCGCGGTCGGCCCCGAGCGAGGAAGGCTGATCGACGTCGATCTCGAACCGCCAGCGCGCCGCGCCCTGTCCTGCAAACAGCGGGGTGATGCCGAAATATTTCTGGCACAGCACGGTAAGGTTATGGTCGGCCCGCGGCACCACCGAGGCGACGATGATCTGCGTAATCTCGGAACGCTCCACGCCCTCGATCTTGAGCAATTGCAGTAGCCAGACCGCATATTCATCACCCGTGCGGCGCGGATCGGTGGCGATGCGCCAACGCGCGCGGATGGTGTGCCTGCCCTCCCCGTCATAGGTGAACAGGGCGAAGACGACATTGGTGTTCCCGACATCGGCGGCGAGCAGCATGGGTTGCAGTCCTTGGCTTAAGAAATGTCGCCTGCGCGAATGACACGTTCGCTGCCATCCGCCAAGCGCAGCCGCAAGGCACCGTCACTTTCCTCAAGCCCGGCAAAGGAGCCGCTCAGCACCGAACCATCGGTGTCGTGGACGGTCAGCGGGGAGCCCTGTGCGTGGATCGAGCCCGCGAGGAACGCCTGCAAGGTCGGCCCCAGGCCATAGGTGCGCCACGCTTGCAACCGGTGATCGAAAGCGGCGGCGAGGCTGGCGGCGAAGTCTTCGAGCAGCGGCGCGGTGATGACATCGGCCAGCGCGGCGGTCTTGCGGTCGGGCAATTGCGGCGCGCGGGCGAGGTTCACACCAATGCCGACAACGATGTTCCCGCGCACCATCTCCAGCAGGATGCCCGAGAGCTTGCCGCCGTCCAGCAGCACGTCATTGGGCCATTTGAGCGCAAGCGAGCCGGCATCGCCCAGCGCGGCGGCGGCGGCATCGTGCACCGCCAGCGCCGCCACGAAGCTGAGGGTGGCAGGCGGCGGTCCGCCCTCGCCCACCGTCACCACCGTCGAGCCCATGAAATTGCCCGCGCCGTCGAACCATTCGCGGCCCTGACGCCCGCGTCCAGCGGTCTGGCGGCGGGCGACCAGCCACGTCCCTTCCGTCCAGCCCTCGCCCGAACGCAGCTTTGCCGCAAGATCGGCGTTGGTCGAACCGGTCTGTGGGACGAGTTCGATCAAACCGCGAGGAACAGCGAGGCTGCGGCCTTGTCGGCCAGATCGGTCAGCGAGGGGGTGAGCAGGTAACCCAGCGGCGAGATGATCAGCGCGGTCAGGCCGAGCAGCGCCCAGTGCCCCGCCCCGCTCTTGCCGGTAACCACGCCCGCAGGTTCATCGAAGAACATCACCTTGACGAACTTGATGTAGTAGAAGGCCCCGATCACGCTGGCGGCAATGGCGATCGCACCGAAGGCGATCAGGCCCGCCTCGACGGTCGCCTGAAACACCACGAACTTGCTGTAGAAGCCGAGCAGCGGCGGGATGCCGGCAAGGCTGAACATGAACAGCAGCAGCGCCCAGGCAATAGCCGGACGGGTGACCGAAAGCCCGCGGATATCGGCAAAGGTCTCGAACAGCGCGCCCTCGTCATCGCGCAGCATCAGCAGCGCGACAAAGGAGCCGAGGCTCATGGCGACATAGATGAACAGATAGACCAGCATCGCGCTCGCCCCGTCCTGATTGGCCACAGCAAGACCGAGCAGGATGAAGCCGATATTGTTGATCGATGAATAAGCCAGCAGGCGCTTCAGGTTTTCCTGCCCGATCGCCCCCAGCGCGCCGAAAACGATCGAGGCGAGCGCGGTAAACATCACGATCTGCTGCCACGCGGCGACCTGTGCGCCGAACACCTCAAAGGCGACCCGCGCGGTCAGCGCCACGGCGGCAACCTTGGGCGCGGTGGCAAAGAAGGCCGTCACCGGCGTCGGCGCACCCTCGTAGACGTCCGGGGTCCACATGTGGAACGGCACGGCGCTGATCTTGAAGGCAAGGCCCGAGAGCACGAAGATAACCCCGAACAGCGCGCCGGTGCCCATCTCGCCCGTCAGCCCTGCACGCACGGCGGTGAAGGAAGTGCCGCCGGTGAAGCCGTAGAGAAGGCTCATGCCGTAGAGCAGGATGCCCGAAGCCAGCGCACCGAGCACGAAATACTTCAGCCCCGCCTCGCCCGAGCGCGTGTCCTTGCGCAGGATCGCCGCCAGCACATAGGCCGAGAGGCTGTTGAGTTCGAGCCCGAGATAGAGGCTCATGAAGTCATTGGCCGAGACCATGATGCTCATGCCGACGGTCGCGAACAGCACCAGCACCGGATATTCGGCCCGCATCACCCGCTCGGTGCCGGCCGCCGCGCTGTTGAAGAAGGCAGGCGCGACGATCAGCGCGCCAATGGCGGCAAGATAGATCAGCGCCTTGGCGAACAGCGCGAAGCTGTCGACCTTGATCAGCCCACCGAAGGCCAGCGTGGCCGGACCGTCGGTGCCAACGTGGAGGCCTGGCACCAGCAGCAGGCCCGCGCCGAACAGCGCGGCGGCAGCGGCAACCGCGACACCGCGCGCGGCCTTGTCGCCGCCCCAGGCAGCCACCAGCAGCAGCACAAGGCCAGCGCCGATCAGCAGCAGCTCAGGCGCGACAAGCGCGAAGGAAGGAACGAAATCCATCAGTGCGCGCCCTCCTTGGCGGCATTCTCGTGGTGAGGCAGCGCGTTGGCCGCCTCGGCACGCGGGGTGCCGGGGGCAAGCTGTGCATCGGATGCGGGGGCGGCTGAGGCAAGGCGGGCATCAAGCACCGCGATGTCGGCGCGCATCGGCGCCAGGAAGCTTTCGGGATAGACCCCCATCCACAGCACCGCGGCGGCAATCGGGGCCATCATCACCCACTCGCGCGCCGAAATGTCGGGCATCGCTGCGGCGTCTTCATTGGTCTGCCCGCCGAACGCCACACGGCGATAGAGGTAGAGCATGTAGGCCGCCCCGAGAATGATCCCGGTGGTCGACACCAGCGCGACCAGACTGGAGGTCTGGTAGATGCCGGCCAGCGCGAGGAACTCGCCGACGAAACCGCTGGTCCCCGGAAGGCCGATGCTCGCCATGGTGAACAGCAGGAAGAACAGCGCGTAATAGGGCATGTTCATCGCCAGCCCGCCGTAACGCGCGATCTCGCGGGTGTGCAACCGGTCGTAGATGACCCCGACACAAAGGAACAACGCCCCCGATACGAGCCCATGACTGAGCATGATGATCATCGCGCCCTCCAGCCCTTGCACGTTGAAGGCGAACAGGCCCACGGTGACGATCGCCATGTGCGCTACGCTCGAATAGGCGATCAGCTTCTTCATGTCGGCCTGCACCAGCGCGACCAGCGAGGTATAGACCACCGCGACCATCGACAGGGCGAAGACCAGCCAGGCGAAATGCGCGGAAGCCTCGGGGAACATCGGCAGGCTGAAGCGGATGAAGCCGTAGCCGCCGAGCTTCAGCAGCACGCCCGCGAGGATCACCGAACCCGCGGTCGGCGCCTGCACGTGCGCATCGGGCAGCCAGGTGTGGAGCGGCCACATCGGCACCTTCACCGCAAAGCTCGCGAAGAAGGCGAGCCACAGCCAGGTCTGCGCTTGCGGAGGGAAGTCGTATTGCATCAGCGTCGGGATGTCGGAGGTGCCGGCCTCGGCCACCATCCAGAACATCGCGATCAGCATCAGCACCGAGCCGAGCAGGGTATAGAGGAAGAACTTGTAGCTCGCATAGATGCGGTTGTCCCCGCCCCACACTCCGATGATCAGGTACATCGGGATGAGGCCCGCCTCGAAGAAGACGTAGAACAGGAACAGGTCCTGCGCAGCGAAGGTGCCGATCATCAGCACTTCCATGAACAGGAACGCGGCCATGTATTCGCCGACGCGCTTGTGGATCGCATCCCAGCTGGCGAGGATGCAGATCGGCATCAGGAAGACTGAAAGCATGATCAGCAGCAGCGCGATCCCGTCGATCCCCAGCGCATAGCTGAAGCCGGCGAACAGATCCGCCTTCTCGGTGAACTGCCACTGCGGGCCGCCGATCTCGTAATTGGACCACAGCACGATACCGAGCGCGAAGGTGACAAGCGTCGCCCCGAGCGCGACCCAGCGGGACGCATTCGCGCCCGCGAACAGGCACGCCACAGCCCCCGCCAGCGGCACGAGCATCATCAGCGACAGGATGGGAAGGCCTTCCATTACGAAGCGCGCTCCTAAAGCAGAACGTAGGTGACAGCGGCGACCAGCCCGAGCAGCATGATCAGCGCATAGGTGTAGACGTAGCCCGACTGGACCTGCTTGGCCGCAGTCGCACTGCGCTCGACCACCCAGGCGATGCCGTTGGGGCCGAAGCGGTCGATCGTGCCGATATCGCCGAGCTGCCAGAACTTGCGACCGAGCCAAAAGGCCGGCTTCACGAAGATCGCGTCATAAAGCTCGTCGAAGTACCACTTGCGATAGACGAAGTTGTGCAAGGCACCGAAGGTGTGCACGAACTTCCCCGGGATATCGGGCTTGGCGATATAGGCCACATAAGCCCCGGTGAAGCCGAGCAGCATCACGACGAAGGCCGAATACTTCACCCAGTAGGGCACGGCGTGCATCGCGTGGATCAGCGGCTCGTTGTAGAAGATCGAACCGGCCCAGAAGGCAGCGCTGTCGAGGAACTGCGGCGCGAAGACCTGCCCCGCAGCGACCGCACCGATGGTCAGCACCCCCAGCGGGATCAGCATCGGCAGCGGGCTTTCATGCGGGTGATAGCCGCCGGTGGTGTCCTCGCCCGCTTCCTCGGGGGTCTTGTGGACGGCGTGCTGGATATGCTCGCTCTCGATCCAGCGGGGCTTGCCCCAGAACGTGAGGAACAGCAGCCGCCACGAATAGAAGCTGGTGAGCAGCGCCGCGCCGACGCCCAGCCAGAAGGCGGTGACCGAGACCTGCGTGCCGCGCGCGAAGGCGACTTCGAGGATCGCATCCTTCGACCAGAAGCCCGCGAACCCGACACCGAGGTGATAGACCCCGAGGCCCGTGATCGCCAGCGTGCCCGCCAGCATCGCGTAGAAGGTCAACGGGATGTGCTTACGCAGGCCGCCGTAATAGCGCATGTCCTGTTCGTGGTGCATCGCGTGGATCACGCTGCCAGCGCCAAGGAACAGCAGCGCCTTGAAGAAGGCGTGCGTGAACAGGTGGAACATGGCCGCGCCGTAAGCGCCCACGCCAGCGGCAAAGAACATGTAGCCGAGCTGCGAGCAGGTCGAATAGGCGATCACCCGCTTGATGTCCCACTGCGTGGTGCCGATGGTGGCAGCGAAGAAGCAGGTGGCAGCGCCGACGATGGTGACGATGGTCAGCGCGGTCGGCGCGGTCTCGAACATCGGCGAGAGGCGGCACAGCATGAACACCCCCGCCGTCACCATCGTCGCCGCGTGGATCAGCGCGGAGACCGGCGTCGGGCCTTCCATCGCGTCCGGCAGCCAGGTGTGCAGGCCGAGCTGCGCCGACTTGCCCATCGCCCCGATGAACAGGAGGATGCAGAGGATATCCATCGTATAGAGGCGCATGCCGACGAAGGTGATCGTCGATCCGCTCATGCCCGGCGCGGCGGCCAGAATCTCGGTGATCGAGGTGGTCTGGAACACCAGATAGGTGCCGAAGATTCCGAGCATGAAGCCCAGGTCACCCACGCGGTTGACCACAAAGGCCTTGATCGCGGCAGCACCTGCCGAGGGCTTCCTGAACCAGAACCCGATGAGCAGGTAGGAGGCAAGGCCGACCCCTTCCCAACCGAAGAACATCTGCACCAGATTGTCGGCCGTCACCAGCATCAGCATCGCGAAGGTGAACAGCGAGAGGTAGGCGAAGAAGCGCGGCTGATCCGGGTCTTCCTCCATGTACCCCCACGAATAGAGGTGCACGAGCGCCGAGACCGAGTTGATCACCACTAGCATGATCGCGGTGAGCGTATCGACGCGCAGCGACCAGTCGAAGCTCAAGCTGCCGCTTTCGACCCACTTGAGCACGTCGACGACCTGCGCGGTTTCTGTGCCGCCGAGGAAGCCGAGGAAGATCGGCCAGCTGAGGCCCGCCGACAGGAACAGCGCAGCCGTCGTAACCGACTTGGCCGCCACATTGCCGATCATGCGGTTGCCCAACCCTGCAATCAGGGCAGCGACCAACGGCGCGAACACGATGATGAGGATGGGATGCACGAGCCTCTTACCCCTTCATCCGGTTGATGTCGTCGACCGCGATCGAGCCGCGGGTGCGGAAATAGATGACGAGGATCGCCAGGCCGATTGCCGCCTCGGCCGCCGCCACGGTCAGCACCAGCATGGCGAAGATCTGGCCGACCAGATCCTGCATGAAGGCGCTGAAGGCGACGAGGTTCAAGTTCACCGCGAGCAGGATCAGCTCGACCGCCATCAGGATGACGATCACGTTCTTGCGGTTGAGGAAGATCCCCAGCACCCCGAGCACGAACAGGATCGCGCCCACGGTGAGATAATGTTCGATGCCGATCACAGCTCGACCCCCTGCCCGACTTCCGGGTTCTTCATGACGGTTGCTTCCTCCGGACGGCGGCGGATCTGCTTGCCCACGTCCTGCCGCGCGCGGGCACCGGGCTTGGGCGGCTGGAAGGTCAGCACGATTGCGCCGATCATGGCGACCAGCAGGATGATCCCGGCGATCTCGAACAGCGCGATATACTTGCCGTAGAGCAGCGCGCCCAATGCCTCGATATTGCTCGCGTCCGCCGCCTGCATCGCCGAGCCGTCCGGCGTGCCGAGGGTGATGCCGCCCGCACTATAGGCGCCCACCGCCAGCAGCAGCTCTGCCAGCAGCACGGCGGCGATAAGCAGCCCCAGCGGCGCGTTGCGAGCAAAGCCTGCGCGCATCGCGGCGAAATCGATGTCGAGCATCATGACCACGAACAGGAACAGCACCGCGACCGCGCCGACATAGACGATCACCAGCAGCATCGCGATGAACTCCGCGCCCACCAGCACCATCAGACCGGCGGCGTTGAAGAACGCCATGATCAGCCACAGCACCGAATGAACGGGGTTGCGCGCCATGATCGTCATCACGGCGGCGCCGACCACGATGGTCGCGAAGAAGTAGAAGGCGATGGCCTGTATCATGATGCGTCTCCGCCGATCCGCGAGCCCCGGCGCGGGGGCCGGGTTCCAGAAAGCGGCATTGTGATCCCTAGTCCAAGTCGAGGTCCGGCGGCATGCCGTGACCGTGAATGCAATTGACCCCGTAACCGTCCGGCGCGCCCTAGCGATAGGGTGCGTCGGCTTCAAGATTGGCCGCGATGGCCCGTTCCCATTTGTCACCATTCGCAAGCAGCTTGGCCTTGTCGTAAAGCAGCTCCTCGCGGGTTTCGGTGGCGTATTCGAAATTCGGCCCCTCGACGATGGCATCGACCGGGCAGGCTTCCTGGCAGAAGCCGCAGAAGATGCACTTGGTCATGTCGATGTCGTAGCGGGTGGTGCGGCGGCTGCCGTCCTCGCGCGGTTCGCTCTCGATGGTGATCGCCTGCGCGGGGCACACGGCCTCGCACAGCTTGCACGCGATGCAGCGTTCCTCGCCGTTGGGATAGCGCCGCAGCGCGTGCTCGCCGCGGAAGCGGGGCGAGAGCGGGGCCTTCTCGAAGGGGTAGTTGATCGTCACCTTGGGCTTGAAGAAATACTTCAGCGTCAAGGCGTGCGCCTTGAGGAATTCCCAGAGGGTGAACGACTTGATGAGATGCGAGACGGTGGTCATGCGAAGTGCCCCGTGGCCATAAGGTAACCGGAAGTGGCAGCGACGAAGATCAGGCTCATCGGCAGGAACACCTTCCAGCCAAGCCGCATCAGCTGGTCATAGCGGTAGCGCGGCACGGTTGCCCAGATCCAGCTGAACATGAAGAAGAAGATGAAGGTCTTGACGAGGAACCACACGATCCCCGGCACGGCGTAGAGCGGTGCCCAGTCGATCGGCGGCAGCCACCCGCCCCAGAACAGCAGCGTGTTCAGCGAGCACATCAAGAGGATGTTCGCGTACTCGCCGAGCCAGAACAGCGCGAAGCTCATCGAGGAATATTCGGTCTGGTAGCCCGCGACGAGCTCGCTCTCGGCCTCGGTAAGGTCGAAAGGCGCGCGCGCGGTCTCGGCCAGCGCCGAGATGAAGAACACCACCCACATCGGGAAGAGCAGCGGATGCACCGCATAGGCGTTGATGAGCCCGAGGCCGAAGCCCTGCTGCGCGCGGACGATGCCGCCGAGGTTGAAGGTCCCCGCAAACAGCACCACGCACACCAGCACGAAGCCGATCGAGACTTCGTAGGAGATCATCTGCGCCGAGGCGCGCATCGCCGAGAAGAACGGGTATTTGGAGTTCGACGCCCACCCGCTCATCACCACGCCGTAAACCCCCATCGAGGAGATCGCGAGGATGTAGAGCAGGCCGACGTTGATGTCGGCGATCACCCCGCCGTCCCAGAAGGGAATCACCGCCCAGGCGGCGAGCGCCACCGTAAAGGTGATGATTGGCGCGAGCAGGAAGATGCCCTTGTTCGCGGCCGTGGGGATAATGGTTTCCTGGAGGAAGACCTTGAGCCCGTCGGCGAAGGACTGGAGCAGCCCGAACGGCCCCACCACGTTGGGCCCGCGCCGCAGCATGATCGCGCCCAGCACCTTGCGGTCGACATAGATCACCATGGCGACGCTGAACATCACGAGCAGCGACACGACCACAATGGCGACCACGGTGGCGACGGCCCACGCCCATTCGTAGGGCAGGCCGAGCGATTGGAAGAAGGCGGTCATTGGCGTGCCTCCAGATACCTGCGGAAATAGGTCAGGGCTGCGGCAGCCACGAGCAAATAGCTGCCGTGATACGCCTCGGCAGTGAAGTTCAGCCCACGGGCCACCGCGTTCAGCAGCACCAACACGAAAACTCCGATAAGGATCGCCGGGGTCAGATCGATCACTTTGTCAACAAGGCGGCTCATTCCGCGGCCTCCTTGACGTCAGCGCCGTGGAGCAATTCGTCCGAGCACTGCTGCATCACCGCGCTGGCGCGGGCGATGGGGTTGGTGAGGTAGAAGTCCTTGATCGGGTAGCCCGCGATTTCGCCTTCGAACTTGGCGCCGCTGTCGGCCTTGGGCAGCGCGCCGTAATCGGCGAGGCCCTCTTCGCCCAGCGCGGGGACGGCGGCGATCATCTTGGCCTGAAGCTGGTCGAAGCTGTCGAAGCCGACGGTCACACCCAGCGCATCGGCCAGCGCACGCAGGATCGTCCAGTCCTCGCGCGCGTCGCCGGGGGCGAAGACCGCCTTCTCGGCAAACTGCACCCGGCCCTCGGTGTTGACGTAGGTCCCGTCCTTCTCGGCATAGGACGCGCCCGGAAGGATGATGTCGGCGTGATGCGCGCCCTTGTCACCGTGGTGGCCGATATAGACCTTGAGGCTCCCCGCGTAGGGCGCATAGTCCATCTCGTCCGCGCCGAGGCTCAGGAGAACCTTCGGCGAAGCCGCGGCGATGTCGCCCATCCCGCCCGGCAGCGTGAAGCCGAGCATCAGCGAGGCCATGCGCGCGGCCGAGATGTGCAGCACGTTGAAGCCGTTCCAACCCTCACGCACCAGATCGAACTTGTCGACCAGCTTCAATGCCGCCGGAAGCGCGCCCTTGGCGAGTGCCGCCGCGCCGAGGATCACCGCAGGGCGCTTGGCAGACTTCATCGCATCACCCAGTTCCTTGGGGATGCGGTTGAGGATCTTCAGGTCATTGCCGAGGAAGGTCGCCGGATAGGTCGGATCCCATTCGGGGCCGATGATGTAGACCTTGGCCCCCGCCTTCACCGCCTTGCGCAGGCGGACGTTGAGCAGGGCTGCTTCCCAGCGGACATTGCTGCCGATGATCAGGATCGCGTCAGCGGTCTCGATGCCCGCGAAAGTGCTGTTGAAATTCACCGCCGCAAGGTTCGACACGTCATAGGTCATGCCGGTCTGGCGCGCCTCGGTGAGGTGCGATCCGCAGGCATTGACCAGCGCCTTGGCGGCAAACAACGTCTCGGCATCGAGCAAATCGCCCGCCACCGCCGCGATGCTGGCCTTGTCCTTGCCCAGCGCGCCCGCAATCAGGCCGAAAGCCTCGGTCCACTCGGCAGGCTGGAGCTTGCCGTCACGGCGCACCCATACGCGGTCGAGGCGGCGCTTGGTCAGGCCGTCGACCTGATAGCGGCCCTTGTCCGACAGCCATTCCTCGTTGACGTCGTCATTCACCCGCGGCAGCGCGCGCATGACTTCGCGGCCCTTGGAGTGAAGCGTGATGTTCGCCCCCACCGCATCCGAGACGTCGATCGAGAGCGTCTTCTTCAGCTCCCACGGCCGCGCTTCGAAGGCATAGGGCCGCGAGGTCAGCGCGCCGACCGGGCACAGGTCGATCACGTTCGCCGAAAGCTCGTGCGCCGCCGCCTGCTCCAAGTAGGTGGTGATCTGCATGTCCTCGCCGCGATACAGCGCGCCGATCTCGTCCACGCCCGCGATCTCTTCCGAGAAGCGCACGCAGCGGGTGCAGTGGATGCAGCGGGTCATGATCGTCTTGATCAGCGGACCCATGTATTTCTCGGTCACCGCGCGCTTGTTTTCCTGAAACCGCGAGCCGCCGCGGCCATAGGCAACCGCCTGATCCTGCAGATCGCACTCGCCGCCCTGGTCGCAGATCGGGCAATCGAGCGGGTGGTTGATGAGCAGGAACTCCATCACCCCCTCACGGGCCTTCTTGACCATCGGACTGTCGGTACGGATTTCCTGGCCCTCGGCAGCCGGCAGCGCGCAGGAGGCCTGGGGCTTGGGCGGCCCGGGCTTCACTTCGACCAGACACATGCGGCAATTGCCCGCAATGGAGAGGCGCTCGTGATAGCAGAAGCGAGGGATTTCCTTGCCCGCCAGCTCGCACGCCTGCAGCACAGTCGCGCCCGCCGGGACTTCGATTTCCTGACCGTCTACGGTGACCTTAGGCATTGCCGCTCGCGCCCTTCTTCTTGGCAGCACAATCGGGAACGGCCCTGCCGCTCCCCCTGATGGCGTCCTTCATCAACGGACGCACGCTATCGTCATAATTGCAGAACCAGTCGCGGATGATCCCGGGATGATCGCGCAGCAAGGCCCCGTGCTTGTTGAACTCGCCCTCGAAAATCTCGCGCCACTTGGCATCGTCATGCCGCAGCGAGAGGATTGCCTCCGCGGTATAGGCAAGCCGGTCAAAGAACCACGTGTAGCGGATCTTGTCCTCCGGACTCAGCGACTTGTAGTCGGCCCCTTCGGCAAACTCGGGATATTCGAGCGCCAGCTCCATGTAACCGGTCCACATGTCGTCATACTTCATCTCGCGCGTCAGATAGGTCTGCGCTTCGAGCTGGATTGCCTGCTGGGCGTTGGACACGTTCGAAAGATAACCCTGAAAGCCGAGCCCGACAAAACCGATCAGCACCGCGCCGAGCGTGGCGACGTTGCGAAACACATTGGACGCGACCAGCGGGTATCGCTTGTCCCACTGGTCAGGCGTCATGATCGGCACATGGGGCGACGGCGCGTTCACTCGGCCGCCTCCCGGACGTCTGGCGCGAACTGCGCGTTATGCTCGTTGATCCGCCGCTCCAGCTCGGGGCGGAAGTGGCGGATGAGGCCCTGGATCGGCCACGCGGCGGCATCGCCCAGCGCGCAGATGGTGTGGCCTTCGACCTGCTTGGTGACTTCCTGCAGCATGTCGATTTCCTCGATCGCCGCATCGCCCGTGCGCAGGCGCTCCATCATGCGCCACATCCAGCCCGTGCCCTCGCGGCAGGGGGTGCACTGGCCGCAGGACTCGTGCTTGTAGAAATAGCTGAGGCGGCTGATCGCGCGGACGATGTCGGTCGACTTGTCCATGACGATGACAGCCGCCGTGCCGAGGCCAGAACCCAGCTCCTTGAGCCCGTCGAAATCCATCGGCGCGTGGCGGATCTGTTCAGCCGGCACCAGCGGCACCGAGGAACCGCCGGGGATCACCGCGAGGAGGTTGTCCCACCCGCCGCGAATGCCGCCGCAGTGCTTTTCGATCAGTTCCTCGAAGGGGATGCTCATCGATTCCTCGACCACGCAGGGCTTTTCCACGTGGCCCGAGATCTGGAACAGCTTGGTGCCCTTGTTGTTCTCGCGCCCGAAGGAGCTGAACCACGCAGCCCCGCGCCGCAGAATCGTCGGCGCGACCGCGATGCTCTCGACGTTGTTGACCGTGGTCGGGCAGCCATAGAGGCCCGCGCCCGCCGGGAACGGGGGCTTGAGGCGCGGCTGGCCCTTCTTGCCTTCGAGGCTCTCGATCATCGCGGTCTCTTCGCCGCAGATGTAGGCGCCCGCGCCGCGGTGCATGAAGACGTCGAAATCATAGCCCGACTTGCAGGCGTTCTTGCCGATCAGGCCCGCGGCATAGGCCTCGTCGATCGCCTTCTGGAGCGTCTCGGCCTCGCGGATATATTCGCCGCGGATGTAGATATAGGCCGCGCGGGCACGCATTGCGAAGCCCGCGACCAGCGCGCCTTCGACCAGCTTGTGCGGATCGTGGCGGATGATCTCGCGGTCCTTGCAGCTGCCGGGCTCGGATTCGTCGGCATTGATGACGAGGAAGCTCGGCCGCCCGTCGCGCGATTCCTTGGGCATGAAGGACCACTTGAGCCCGGTCGGGAAACCCGCCCCGCCCCGCCCGCGCAGGCCGGACGCCTTGATTTCCTCGATGATCGCCTCGGGCCCGCGGGCGAGCAGCGCCTTGGTGTTGTCCCAGTCGCCGCGCGTCTGCGCTGCCTTCAGGCCCCAGTCCTGGAAGCCGTAGACGTTGGTGAAGATGCGGTCCTTATCCGCGAGCATCGCTGCTTTCCTTTGTCTTGGCGCGCTTCAGGCGCACCAGCGAAATCACCTGAAATACTAGGCCGAGACCCATCAGGATCACGCCCATCTCGATCATGCCGGTCGCGCTCAGCACCGCGCCGAGCGCAAAGCCGGAAAGGCCGAGGATCGCGAGGAGCAGCGTCAGCGGATTCATCCGATCGCCCCGGTGCTGTAGAGCCAGTAGAGCACCCCGATGATGAGCAGGATGACGCCGACGCGCACCATGCCCATCAGCAGCTTGTAGGCGATGAACGCCAGCACTGCCGCACCAAGGAAGTAGGCGACCGCCGTCACCTTACCACTCGCTCCGGTAATCGTGATTGGCTGCGACCATGTCCTTCAATGTGGTCGGCCCGCCCGAAGGCTCGGAGGTGTGACGGCCCGGCTCCTGCGTGCCGGTCTTGGGCTGCTGGCCCGCGGCGAGCGCATCGAGCACCGCGTCGAGGCGTTCGGGCGTCAGGTCCTCGTAATTGTCGTCGTTGATCTGGACCATCGGCGCGGTGGCGCAATTGCCCATGCATTCGACCTCGGTGAGGGTCCAGAGGCCATCCGCCGAGACCCCGCCCTTCACCATCCCGCGCTTCTTGCAGGCGGCGATGATGTCGTCCGAGCCGCGCAGCATGCAGGGCGTGGTGCCGCACACCTGCACGTGGAATTTGCCGACGGGCTTCAGGTTATACATGAAGTAGAAGCTGGCGACCTCGAGCACGCGGATCACCGGCATGTCGAGATACTTCGCGACATACTCGATCACCGGCAGCGGCAGCCAGCCCTGCGTATCAGTCTCCGCCCCGACCTGCCGCTGGGCGAGATCGAGCAACGGCATCACCGCCGAACGCTGACGCCCTGCGGGATACTTGGCGATGTGCCAGTCGGCGGTCTTCTTGTTCTCCGGCGTCCAAGCGAAGCCGCCCCAACGGGCGCGCAGTTCGGGAGTGTCGGGAGCGGGGGTACGGTCAGCCATTAGCGAATGAACTCCACGCGAGAGCACTTGTCGCCCTCGAAGGAATAGACAGCGATCACATCGAAGGGCTCGACCAGCGGCGAACCATCGGTCGCGGGGCCGCGCGTCACGTGTTCGCGCATCAGCACGTAATTGCCGATGGCCTGCGCATCCACGATTTCAGCCCGGTTCTGCGGCCAGCGCGCAAAGGCGGCGGCGAGGCCGGAGCGGGTGCCTTCCTTGCCTTCGCGCACGACATCGCCGCGGTAATTGGCCTCGCAGGCATCGTCGGTCATGAAGGCGACATAGGCATCGACGTCCTGCGCGTTATAGGCGTCGATCATGGCTCTGGCGGTGTCGAGGTGGCTCACAGGGCGCCCTCCCCCGTTCCGCGTTCGGCCCGGCGGGCTTCGATCCGGGGATAGGCAAAGCCCCACCACAGCGCATTCCACAACACCACCGGCACGAAACCGAGCCATTCCGACAGCGGCAATTCGACCGGCAGCTTGATGAACCCGGCATAATCGGCACAGGTCGCCACGAACCACGCCACGCTGACGGCCGAAATGACGGCCTTCCAGCGGGTGGAGAACGCATCGGCCCGGTCGATCATTTCGTCGATCACCGGTCGCACTCCCCGAACACCACGTCGATCGCGCCGAGAATGGCGGTCGCGTCGGGCAGCATGTGGCCGCGGCTCATGAAGTCCATCGCCTGCAGGTGCGAGAAGGCCGTGGGGCGGATCTTGCAGCGGTAGGGCTTGTTGGTGCCGTCGCTGACCAGATAGACGCCGAATTCGCCCTTGGGGCTTTCGGTCGCCACATAGACCTCGCCCGCGGGCACGTGGAAGCCTTCGGTGTAGAGCTTGAAGTGGTGGATCAGGCTTTCCATCGACTGCTTCATCTCAGCCCGCTTGGGCGGCGAGACCTTGCCGTCGGTGCTGGCGATGGGGCCTTGGGGCATATCGCGCAGGCACTGCTTGATGATCTTCGCGCTCTCGTAGACTTCCTTCACGCGCACCATGAAACGATCGTAGCAGTCCGAATTGGTGCCGACGGGGATGTCGAATTCCATGCGGTCGTACACGTCGTAGGGCTGGCTCTTGCGCAGGTCCCACGGAATGCCCGCAGCGCGGATCATCGGGCCCGAGAACCCCCACGCCACCGCGTCCTCGCGGCTGACGATGGCGATATCGACATTGCGCTGCTTGAAGATGCGGTTGTCGACCACCAGGCTCATCGCGTCGCCGAACAGCTGCGGCAGACGGTTGTCGAGCCAGTCGCCGATATCCACCAGCAGTTTTTCGGGCACGTCCTGATGCACGCCGCCCGGACGGAACCACGCCGAGTGCATGCGCGCGCCGGAGGCCCGCTCGAAGAAGTTGAGGCAGTCCTCGCGAAGCTCGAACACCCACAGGTTGGGCGTCATCGCGCCCACATCCATCACATGCGCGCCGATGTTGAGCATGTGGTTGCAGATGCGGGTCAGCTCGGCGAACAGCACGCGCAGATATTGCGCGCGGATCGGCACTTCGAGGTTCAGCAGCTTCTCGATCGCGAGCACATAGGAATGCTCCATCGCCAGCGGCGAGCAGTAGTCGAGCCGGTCGAAATAGGGCAGCGCCTGAAGATAGGTCTTCTGCTCGATCAGCTTCTCGGTGCCGCGGTGGAGCAGGCCGACATGCGGGTCGATCCGCTCGATCACCTCGCCATCGAGCTCCATCACCATGCGCAGCACGCCGTGCGCCGCCGGGTGCTGGGGGCCGAAATTGATGGTGTAATTGGAGATCACCTCACCGGTGGTGGTGAGCGATTCCTCGCGGGTCATGCTCATTTCTTGGCCTCCCCTTGCGGAGCGGCAGGCGCCTTCTCGTCACCGGGCAGCACATATTGCGCGCCTTCCCAGGGGCTGAGGAAATCGAAGCTGCGCATTTCCTGCGCGAGTTCGACGGGTTCGTAGACCACGCGCTTTTCCTCCTCGGAATAACGCAGTTCGGTGTATCCCGTCATCGGGAAGTCCTTGCGGAACGGGTGCCCTTCGAAGCCGTAATCGGTGAGGATGCGGCGCAGGTCGGCATTGCCGGCAAAGGTCACGC
>VFQM010000211.1_pt1 | contig 71849 bp, 62 predicted proteins | sample 3512391 | NCBI WGS metagenome assembly VFQM01 (sample SAMN10412369, study PRJNA504923) | tailings metagenome | isolation source: Replicate 1 from Balatoc abandoned mine | place: Philippines | reverse complement strand
TGGCGACCGAAGCGTTGTTGCGGTGGCGGTGGAAGCCGTCAGCGCCGCGTCGGTGGAGCCCATCTATGAGCGCTTCGTGATTCGGTCAACGCCTTTTTGCAATTTTATTTCAGGGGCGCGCAAGAATGGCAGATTTTTCCATTTTCACAGTGGGTTAGAATGCGAAAAAGGCGCTCCGACAGCCCTGATGCCGGGTTTCAGGAGCCCGAATCCGGTGCTGTGCGGCCCTTTTGAGGGCGGTGAATCGCGGTTCGGGAACGCTGGAGCGGCATTCCCGTGCCGATTGGGGGTGAATCGGGTTGGACGCCCTGCCCGCCCAACACACCCCGGAATCACGCGCTGACTTGGGGGTGGCCGGATTCGATGGTATTCTGCCTTCCGCGCACGCGCCCTCCATAAGGTGCGGCCATTGGGAGAGAGATGCAGGTTCTCGCGTTCCGTCGGCTGGCCCTCGCCGCTGTCCCCGCCGCTCTTGCCGCTGGCGCCATCCCCGCCGCCGCGCCTGCCACCGCGCGGACCACGATTGCCTCGGCCCAGGCCCCAGCGCCCGCGGCCGACCCTGCGCTGATCGATCCGGCCGCCGCCGAAGTCCTCGCGCTGGAGGAAGACCGCAACCGCCGCATGACCGTTCCGGTGCGGATCGACGGCAGCGGCCCCTACGACTTCATGATCGACACCGGCAGCCAGGCCACCGCCGTCACCCGCGAGATCAACACCCAGCTGGGCCTTCGCCCGGCCGGCACCGCAATGCTGGTGGGCATGGCCAGCCGCCGCGCGGTGGAGCTGGTCGAGGTCGCGCGGCTCGATATCGGCAGCCACACCATCTCGGGGTTTTCCGCCCCGGTGCTTGAGCGCGAGCACGTCGGCGCGGATGGTATCGTCGGGCTGGATTCGCTGCAGGACTTCCGGGTGATGCTCGACTTCCGCGAGCAGACCATCGCGCTCGAGGATACCCGCGAGAAGCGTGACGCCAGCCGCCGCGGGTTCGAGATCGTGGTGCGCGCGCGAGCAAAGTTCGGCCAGCTCCTGATCACCGATGCCGTGGTCGAAGGGGTCCGCGCCACCGTGATCATCGACACCGGCGCGCAGACCAGCCTTGCCAATAACGCCCTGCGTGAACGCATCCGCACCAAGCGCGCCGCGGAAGTCACCACCACCGACGTCAATGGCGTCGATCTCGTCGGGCAGATGTCGCTGATGCGCACGCTCACGATCGAGGGTCTGTCGCTTACCAATGTCCCGCTCACCTTTGCCGATACCCCTGCGTTCGAGGCGCTGGGTCTGCAGGACACGCCGGCGCTCTCGCTCGGGATGCAGCATCTGGCGCTGTTCGACCGGGTGGCGATCGACTTTGCCAACCGCCGGGTGCTGTTCGACGTGCCACCCGATGTGGCGCGGGCCATGCGCGGGAGCCGCATCCGGGGTATTCGCACGCCTCTATAGCCAGGCGGCGCGCCTCGCGCCTTGCGCACCGGGCCTGCTGCGCCCACATGGGTCGCCATGCCGCCCGACAGCCAGCAACCCGCCGATCCCGACAAGAAGAGCCGCGATGTAGAGAGCTGGCCGACGCTCAAGCGCTTCCTGCCCTATCTCTGGCCGCGGGATAACCCGCAGCTGCGCATCCGCATCGTGGCGGCGCTGGCGCTGGTGCTGGTGGCCAAGGGTGTCACGCTGGCCCTGCCTTTTGCCTATAAGGGTGCCGTCGATGCGATGGCGGCCACCGGCAGGGTCGATGAAGGGCTGATGGTCGCGCTCGCCTTCGTGGCGGCCTATGCGCTGGGGCGCTTTGCCGCCGTCGCCTTCGACAACCTGCGCAACATCGCCTTCGAGCGCGTGGGACAGGTCGCCACCACCAATCTGGCCGAGGACGTGTTCCACCGGCTCCACCGCCTGTCCCTGCGCTTCCATCTGGCGCGGCGCACCGGCGAGGTCACCAAGATCATCGAGCGCGGCACCAAGAGCATCGACCAGATGCTCTATTTCCTGCTGTTCAACATCGGCCCCACCATCATCGAGCTGATCGCCGTGGGCGTGATCTTCTACGTCAAGTTCGGGATCGAGCTGGTCGCAGCGACTGCGCTGACTGTCATCGCCTATGTCTGGGTGACCCGCGCGATCACCGAATGGCGCACCAAGCTGCGTCGCGAGATGAACGATCTCGACGGCAAGGCGCTGCACCGCGCAGTGGATTCGCTGCTCAACTTCGAGACCGTGAAATACTTCAACGCCGAACAGCGCGAGGAGGCCCGCTACGCGCAGGCCGCGCGGGCCTATGCCGAAGCCGCGATCAAGTCCGAAAACTCGGTCGGCCTGCTCAACATGGCGCAATCGGTCATCACCAATGCGCTGGTGGGCGCGGCGATGGCCTATACCGTGTGGGGCTGGAGCACCGGGGCAATGACCGTGGGCGATCTGGTGCTGGTCAATTCGCTGCTGATCCAGCTGTTCCGCCCCCTCGACGTGCTCGGCTGGGTCTACCGCACGATCCGGCAGGGGCTGGTCGACATGGCCGAGATGTTCCGCCTGATCGACACCGACATAGAAGTGAAGGATGTGCCGGGCGCGCCCGCACTGATCGTGCGCACTCCCACGGTGGTGTTCGACAATGTCACCTTCGGCTACGAGCCGGGGCGCACCATCCTGAACGGCCTCAGCTTCGAGGTGCCGGCCGGCTCCACCACCGCGATTGTCGGGCCTTCGGGCGCGGGCAAGAGCACCATCGGGCGCCTGCTGTTCCGCTTCTACGATCCGCAGGGCGGGCGCGTGCTGGTCGGGGGCGAGGATATCGCCAAGGTGACGCAGGATTCCTTGCGCGCGGCGATCGGGATCGTCCCGCAGGATAGCGTGCTGTTCAACGAAAGCCTCGCCTACAATATCGCCTACGGGGCGGAAGGCGCGGACATGGGCCGGGTGGAGCAGGCCGCCCGCGATGCCGCGCTGATGCCGCTGATCGGCCGACTGCCCGACGGCTTCGAGACGATGGTGGGCGAGCGCGGGCTGAAGCTCTCGGGCGGGGAGAAGCAGCGCGTCGCCATCGCCCGCACCCTGGTCAAGAACCCGCCGATCCTGCTGCTGGACGAAGCGACCAGCGCGCTCGACACCCGCACCGAGCAGGAGATCCTCGGCACGCTGAAGCGGCTGGAAGAAGGGCGCACCACCATCGCGATTGCCCACCGCCTGTCGACCATCGCGGATTCGGACAACATTCTGGTGCTCGATCACGGAAGGCTGGCGGAAAGCGGCACCCACACCGCACTGCTGGCCAAGGCCGGGCTCTATGCCGAGATGTGGTCGCGCCAGCAGAGCGAGCAGCGCGGCGACATCGCCGTGGCCAGCGAAGCGGCGGAGTAGCCCCCGGGGCGCGGCATTGCGCGACATTGCGCGACATTGCGCGGCATTGCTCTGGGCCCTGCGGCTGGTTAGTCCTGCTCCCTCAAGCCCCTGCTGCGGGGCCGCTTCCCATGGAGAGAGACCCCCGATGCGTCACGCCCGCCTGTTCGCCCTGCTGCTTGCCACTGCCGCCGTTCCCGTCCCTTTTGCCGCTACAGCGCAGACAACCCCCGCTGCCCCCGAAGCCCCCGTGGTGCCTCTCCCCGCCGCACTCACTGCCGAACAGATGCCGCCCGTGCCGCTGGTGCTGGCCGAGCAGGCGCGGCCCTATCTCGAAGCACGCGGCGCGGGGTTTGCCGGGTGGGATCCCAACAGCCGTGCGGTGCTGATCACCACCCGCTTCGCCAATGTCAGCCAGCTCCACCGTGTCGCCACGCCGATGGGCGCGCGCACCCAGTTGAGCTTCGAGGCCGAGCCGGTGCGGGGTTCCTTTGCTCCGGTGAAGGGCGATGTCATCGTGGTGATGAAGGACAAGGGCGGGGACGAATACTACCAGCTTTACACCCTCAAGGACGGGCGGCTGGAGCTGCTGACCGACGGCAAGAGCCGCAATTCGATGAACGCGTGGAGCGCCGACGGGCAGCTGGTCGGCTTCACCTCGACCCGCCGCAACGGGGTGGATGCGGATGTCTATGTGATGGACCCGCGCGATCCGGCGAGCGTCAGGATGGTGCATGAAAGCCAGGGCGGCGGCTGGGCGCTGATCGGCTTTGCGCCGGACAAGCGCACCGCCTATCTCGCCGATTACCGGTCGGTGGAGGACGTCGATCTCTACACCCTCGACCTTGCCGGCGGAGCGATGACCGCGATCGGCGATCCGGCCGCCAAGGTTGCCTTCAGCGGCTTCAAGGTCGGCCCTGACGGGACGATCTGGGCAACCAGCGACATCGGCTCGGACTTCCAGCAGCTGGGCCGGCTCGATCCGGCCACCGGGGCCTTCGCCCCGGTCAGCCGCGAGCAATGGGACGTCGACGGCTTCGATCTCTCGGCGGACGGCAAGACCATCGCCTATGTGGTCAACGAGGCCGGATTCGATCGTCTGCGCCTGCTCGATGTCGCCAGCGGCAAGGTACGGCGGGTCGACAGCCTGCCCGCAGGCTCCATCGGCGGCGTGCAGATCGCGCCCTGGGGCGAGATCGGCTTCTCCTTGAACAGCGCCAAGAGCGCGGCCGACGTATGGTCGCTTGACCCCAAGACCATGCAGCTCACCCGCTGGACCCGCAGCGAGACCGGCGGGCTTGACGCCAGCGCCAATGTCGAGCCGCGCATCGTCACCACGAAGAGCTTCGACGGCCTGGAAGTCTCGGGTCTGCTCTACCAGCCCGATCCGGCCAGGTTCCCGGGCAGGCGGCCGCTGATCGTCAATGTCCATGGCGGCCCCGAAGGCCAGAGCACCGCAGGCTTCATGGGGCGGCTCAACTTCTACCTCAACGAGCTCGGCATAGGGGTGTTCTTCCCCAACGTCCGCGGCTCGACCGGCTATGGCAAGACCTTCGTCAGCCTCGACAACGGGCCGTTCCGGCGCGAGGATTCGGTGAAGGACATGGCCGCGCTGATCGACTCGGTGGCGGCGGACAAGGCGGTGGATGCCGCCCGCATCGGGCTGACCGGCGGCTCCTATGGCGGCTACATGTGCTATGCCGCAGCGGTGCAGCTCAAGGACAGGATCGCCGCCACCCAGTGCACCGTGGCGATCAGCAACTTCGTCAGCTTTCTCGAAAACACCAACCCCTACCGGCAGGACCTGCGCCGGGTGGAGTATGGCGACGAGCGCGATCCGGTGCAGCGCGCCAAGCTGGCCGAGATCAGCCCGCTGACCCGCGTGAACGAGATCACCAGGCCGATGTTCGTCATCACCGGCGCCAACGATCCGCGCGTGCCCAAGTCCGAGGCCGACCAGATGGTCGCCGCGATCCGCGCAAACGGGGGCGAGGCATGGCACCTTGTCGCCGCCGACGAAGGGCACGGCTTCGCCAAGAAGGCCAATTCCGACTACGCCTTCCTAGCCCAGCTGATGTTCTGGCAGGAACACCTGCTCGGCCAGTGACCCATCGCGTCTCGTGCTGTTGGAGACACATGAGACACTGTCCAGAAAGCGAAAAACCCCGCCCCCGAAACCGCGCATGAAAGCTGTCTGGCCAAGGGGGCGGCCCTTGTCATGGCCGCAATACTGCCGCGGCCGGACGGTGTAGGAAAGCGCCCGATCAGGGTCCTGCCCGGGAAGCCATTGCCTTCAGGATAGCCAGCGCCTCCTCGCGCCGGTCCCATGGCACGAACAGGTGATCGTGGTGGTATCCCGCCACGACATTGCAGGCGATCCCCGCGCCGGCGAGCGCGCCCGAGACCGCTGCGGTCAGCCCCACACCTTCCAGTGCCGAGTGCACCGTCAGCGTGATGCGCGCAAACGGCGCGCCTGCGCGCTCTCCCGGGACAATCGCGGTTACACCCTCGTCCTCGCGGATCACGGCGAAGGCGTCTGCGGGCGGATCGCCCTCCACCACCACGAAGAACCACGCCCGCGCATCGAGCACCGGGGCCATGCCCGCCAGCATCGCCGAAAGCTCGCTGACCGGGCCGCCGCCCGTCACAGGATATACTTCGACAGATCGGTGTTCCCGGCAAGGCCCGCAAGCCGCGCCTGCACATAGGCGGCATCGATGGTGATCGTCTCGCCCTTGTGGTCCTCGGCCTCGAAGCTGATCTCTTCCAGCAGCCGTTCCATCACCGTCTGCAGCCGCCGCGCACCGATGTTCTCGACGGTGGCATTCACCTGCGCTGCGATGCGGGCGATCTCGGCGATGGCGTCATCGGTGAAGGTGAGCGTCACTTGCTCGGTGCCGAGCAGCGCCTTGTATTGCGCCACGAGATTGGCGCGGGTTTCCGAGAGGATCCGCACGAAATCCGCCTCGGTCAGAGCGCGCAGTTCGACCCGGATCGGCAGGCGCCCCTGCAGCTCCGGGAGCATGTCGGAGGGCTTCGCGACATGAAACGCGCCGCTCGCGATGAACAGCACGTGGTCGGTCTTCATCGGGCCATATTTGGTGGCGACGGTGGTGCCTTCGATCAGGGGCAGCAGATCGCGCTGCACGCCCTCGCGGCTAACGCTGCCGCCGCGCACGTCGGAAACCGCGATCTTGTCGATCTCGTCGAGGAACACGATGCCGTTGGTTTCGGCGTTATGGAGCGCAGCGCGCGCGACATCGTCCTGATCGAGCCGCTTGTCGGCCTCTTCATCCACCAGCCGGTCCCATGCATCGGGCACGCGCAGCTTCTGGCGCCGCGTCGCCTTGCGCCCGAAGGCCTTGCCCATCATGTCGCTGAGGTCGATCATCTGCATCGCGCCGGGCATGTTGCCCATGTCGAAGGGCGCAGACGGGCTGTCGGCGACCTCGATCTCGACTTCGACATCGTTCATCGCGTTCTGGGTGATGCGCTGGCGGAAGGCGGCGCGGGTCGCTTCGGAGGCGTTGTCGCCCACCAGCGCATTGAGCAGGCGCTGCATCGCGGCCTCGGAGGCGGCCTCGCGCACCTTCTCGCGGCGGCGCTCCTTCTCCAGCCGGATCGCCTCTTCCACCAGATCGCGGGCGATCTGTTCGACATCGCGCCCGACATAGCCGACCTCGGTGAACTTGGTCGCCTCGACCTTGATGAAGGGCGCTTCGGCGAGCTTCGCCAGCCGCCGGCTGATCTCGGTCTTGCCGCAGCCGGTCGGGCCGATCATCAGGATGTTCTTGGGCGTCACCTCGTCGCGCAGGTCGCTGCCTAACCGCTGGCGACGCCAGCGGTTGCGCAGCGCCACGGCAACCGCGCGCTTGGCGTCGGCCTGGCCGATGATGTGTTCATCAAGCGCTGCGACGATCGCCTTGGGGGTGAGGGTCTGGAGGTCGGTGGTGGTCATCGTGTCCCGTATCAGGCTGAAGTCTGATCCCCATGTGGCGAGCGCGCGAGCCGGTTCAAGGCTGCTGTCAGCGGACGCTCCACCAGCACGAAGAACAGCCAGCCTGCCACACAGGTCGCGGCCAGCGCGGAGACGAGGTAATCCCACGCGCCGGGATCGAAGAAAGGCAGGCGTCCCCACAGCCACAGCCAGAACCATGCAAGCGGCACATGCAGCAGATAGATCGCGTAGCTCGCATCACCGGCGCGGTTGACGAGGCCGGTGGCCGGCAGGGCGAGCGGCCCGGCGAGCGCGGCAAAAGCGATCAGCAGTGCGGGCACTGCCGCCCAGAGGACATAGTCGAGGCCCATCATCCCGACATTGTCCGGCGTCGGGGCCAGTGCCGTCACCGCGATCGCCGCCAGCAATGCCGCCCAGCGCAGCCAACCCGGCGCGCGCGATCCCCGGTCGCGCCACAGGGCCAGCACCATGCCGGCGGCAAAGATCAGGATCACCGGCCGGGTGGCGGCATAGAGCGGCGCGGAGACCGGCGGCACCCAGAAGCCTGCCACCGCCGCCACGCCCAGCACAGCGACAACGCCCGCAACCGCCACATCGCGCCGCCACCCGATCATCAGGCCGAACAGGGCATAAAAAACATCTCGTAGAACAGGGTCCAGCCGACCCACAGGACCGGCAAGGGGCGCAGGAATCCGCGCTCCGGCCAGTAGGGAACGAGCATCAGCGACTGCGCGAGCTTGAGCGGATCGACCGGCTGGGGGAACAGGGTCAGGAAGATCAGCACCAGCAGCCCGGTGGCGATCCAGTAGGGCGGCATGATGCGGATAATCCGGCGGGTCCAGAACGCGCGCCGCGCGCCGGGCCGTCCGAACAGCGGCTTCGAGGACACCACCATGACATAGCCCGAGACGATGAAGAACAGCATCACCGCGATCTGTCCCGCGGCGCCGTCGGTGGGCACAAGGCCCAGCCCGCTGCCGATGTGTTCGGCAAATGCGAAGGCGATATGTCCCGCGGCCACAGTCAGGGCTGCAAGCGCGCGAAGCAACTGGATCGAGGCAATCCTGCCGTCCGGTTCCTGCGCCATCGCTTGCCCCGCTGCCCCCTGCGCGCCCGCCCCGCGCCCGCCACACAGGCGGACCGGATAGGGCTAAACGGTCTCGACGGTCAAATTGCCGTTGGTGAAGACGCAGATTTCGGCCGCGACCGCCATCGCCTTCCTCGCGATGGTTTCGGCATCACCCTCGTAATCGGCCAGCGCACGCGCGGCGGCGAGTGCGAAGTTGCCGCCCGATCCGATCGCGGCGATATCGCCCACCGGCTCCAGCACATCGCCATTGCCGGTCAGCACCAGCAGCGTGTCCTTGTCGGCGACGATCATCAGCGCTTCGAGATTGCGCAGATACTTGTCGGTGCGCCAGTCCTTGGCGAGCTCGACGCTCGCGCGCATCAGCTGGCCGGAATATTGCTCGAGCTTCTTTTCCAGCCGCTCGAACAGAGTGAAGGCATCGGCGGTGGCGCCCGCGAAACCTGCGATAACCGAGCCGTCGCCGATGCGCCGCACCTTGCGTGCATTGGGCTTCATCACGGTGTTGCCCATCGACACCTGCCCGTCACCCGCAATGACGGTAATGCCGCCGCGCCGGACGCCGATAATGGTGGTGCCGTGCCATGGCACGAGCCCGTGGGCCGAAGGATCGCTGCTCATGAACACGAATATGGCGCGCTGGCGCGCAGGATCAAGCGCCAGTCAGTGGTCAGCGGCGGACTATGGCCCGCCCGGACCGCCTGCGCCCGGCAGGCCGGCACCGCCGACCTGGCCGATATTGCCGAACAGGTCTTCAAGGAAGCCCCGCTCGCGGCCGAGGGTCGGGGTCTTGTCGCCATCGGGATCGAGATAGACGACCTTGTCGACACCGCTGCGCTCGACCGCGATAACCTTGCCAGCCGCATCGAAGCGCACCGCGAGCACCGAATGCTGGCGGATCTTCGGCCGGGTGAAGGGCCGCTGGCCGGTGACGCTGGAGACGTAGTACCAGGTCGGCGCGCCGAACTGGCTGGTGAAGGTCGGGCGGCCCAGCGCGCCTTCGACCGAGCGCTGGTTGTCGAGCCCGGGCTGGACCACGTCGCTGAGCAGCGGATCGGTGATGTATCCGCGCGATTCGCGGATCGCCGAGCAGGCCGGCAGCAGCGCCGCCACACCCAGCACCAGCCCCGCGCGCACCGCAGCGCGCCGGCGGCGGCTTTCGGGCTTCATTCTCGCCATCTGCGTCAAACTCTGTCCGTCCCGTATCTCTGTCCGCGATAGGCGGCTGTGTCATATCCCTTGGGTCTTGCGCTTTAAGGGGCTAGGCACAAGCTTGCAACGCACCATCTGCGCGCGGCGGTGGAGCAGCGGGCTTGAACCGTGCTTGAACGCATCCGCGCTTTGTGCGTTTGCGTAAGGTTGCACACCATTGTCCGGCACCCGAAAGGCCCGTTTGTCATGTCCTTCCTCTCCCGACTGCTCGGCACGGCTCCCGACCCGCGCGAGGAGGTGCGCCCGCTGTGGCACCGCGTGGTCGAGCTGGCGCGCGATCCGGCCTATTATGCCGAATGCGGCGTGGCGGATTCGGTCGCTGGACGGTTCGATCTGATCACGGCAGTGCTGAGCGTGGTGATGGTGCGAATCGAGGCTTCCGAACTGCGCGCCGAGAGCGCCCTGCTCGCCGAGCTTTTCGTCGAGGACATGGACGGGCAGCTCAGGGAATTCGGGGTCAACGACGTCGTCGTCGGCAAGCGCGTGGGCAAGCTGATGAGCGTGCTCGGCGGCCGGCTGGGCGCCTATCGCGGGGCGCTCAATGCCGGAGACCGCGAAAGGCTGACCGCGGCCGTCGGCCGCAACGTAACCTTCGCCGAAGGCGCGGACGAGACCGCCAGCGCCGCCGCCGTGGCCGACCGTCTGATGAAGCTGTCCGAGCGCCTCGCCCGCTTCAGCGATGCCGAAATGCTGAAGGCGAGCGCGATCTGGTGAGCACCCCCCTGCCCCCGTCCGAACTCAGCCGCATGATCAAGGCGCGCGCGCTGCCCGGTGCCGCGGTCGTGATCGAAGCCGACGCAGCCGAACGCGCGGCGCTGGCCCGCCGCTTCGGCCTCGGCGCGGTCGAGAGCCTGCGCGCCGAAGTCGCGCTCGAAGCCAGACCGCGCGCGATCCGCGCAACCGGCCGGCTGGTCGCCGCGATCATGCAGCCTTGCGCGGTGAGCGGCGAGGACTTCCCCGTCACCATCGACGAGCCCATCGACCTGCGCTTCGTCGAGGACAGCGCCCGCGCTCTGCCCGACGACGAAGACGCCGAAATCGAACTCGAAGCCGATGACTGCGACGAGATCGAGTTTGCCGGCGAGATGTTCGATCTGGGCGAGGCGGTGGCGCAGACGCTCGGCCTCGCGATCGATCCCTATGCCGAAGGGCCGGATGCCGACGCCGCGAGGCTGGCCGCCGGGATCGTCGCCGAAGGCGAGCAGGAAGGGCCGCTTGCGGCGATGCTGGCAGCGCTGAGGAAGGACTGACCGGCGCCGGGCGGCAAGCCCGCGCGGCCTATTTCCGGCGTGCTCGCGCTGCCGCCCTTGCATCACGCGCCAGCGCGGCAAGGCGCGCCTTGCTCGCAGCCGGTCCGGACAGCGCCGCAACCAGTTCTGCCGTGCGCGTGGTGCCGCGCAGGTAATTGACCGTGACGCGCCGGACGTAGTGGCCAAGCTCGGGCGCGTAATCCCACTCGCGCTGTTCGAGCAGCCGCATGGTGGTGGGCGAATAGCGGTCGCACTTGACGGGGATGGTGTCATAGGTGCCGGCAGCGACGGTGAACTGCTTGGGCCTGGCGGTCTTGCACTCCCACAGGCTGACCGAGCGCTTGACCGAGGCCTGCGGATTGGCCCGCGTCTCGGTGATCACCCGGAACCGCGCCGACTTGCTCTTGCCGATCGGCCACAGCGCATCGGGATTGCCGCGCACCTCGCGCTTGCCGGTGCCGCGTCCGCTGCGCCATTGCAGCACCGGCACGACGAAATTGCGGCTGCGCCGGTAGCTCGATCCGCTCAGGCCGGCCCAGATCAGGCGCTTGCCATCATCGGCGATGACCCGTTCGACCCGTCCGTCGGAAAAGATGAAGGCATCGCCCCGCTGGTAGCGCGGCATTTCGACAGGCGCGACGAAGGCGGCGGCAGCGAGCAGGCCCAGCATCACTCGCTCCCCCCGATCAGCCCGGCACCATAGATCGGGTCGCGCCCGCGCGGACCAAGATCGCGCGCTTCGGCCTCGAGCGCGCGCAGCGCCGCCTGCGAGCTTGACGGATCGGGCCTGCGCATCCGCGCCGCAAGCCGGGCGGCAATGACAGGAGCGGCAAAGGATGTGCCGGTGGCATCGCGCACGTCACCCTTGGCATCGATCGCCGCAACCGCCACACCGCGCGCGGAAAAATCGACATGGGCGCCGCGATTGGCATAGCGGTAGACACGGTTCTGCGCATCGACCGCCGTCACGCCGACCACGCCGTCATAGGCTCCGGGGAACACCGGCGGTGCCGCCGGGCCGTCATTGCCGGCGGCAGCGACGATGATGTGGCCGCGCTTCGTAATGCGCGCGATGGCACTCGCCACCGCTGGATTGCGTGGGCCGGACAGGCTGATGTTGATCACCGGCACGCCCTGCGCCGCGAGCCAGTCGAGCGCCTTGATGAGCGCAAAGCTCGAACCCGAAGTCTCGCGCGGGCCGCTGAAAATGTCGGCGACGAAGATCCGGGTGGCGCGCTCGGGGTTGCCCTTGGTCCCGGCCATGAGATGCGCCACGGCCGTGCCGTGAAGCTTGGGCAGCGGCTCGCGGCCGTTGAAGGCGCGCTGGGTGAGCTTGACGTGCTTGAAGTAATTGAGCCCGGTCGCCACCCCTGTGTCGATCAGGCCGATATCGCAGCCGCAGGCGAGCCGCTCGGGCACGCTGCCTCCGCGCCGGCGGCTGCTCTGCACTGCCGAGCTGTCGAACAGATGGTTGAAGCCGATGGTGTCGGGATCGGCGAGGCTGTCGAGCGTGTCGAGCGCGGCTTCATCGCTGATCTGGGCCGGGCCGCGCAGCAGCAGCAGCGTGCTCTCGACTGTTTCGAGGTTTTCGCTGTCGATCACTTCAAAGCCGCCGGCCTTGAGCTCTTCAAGGTCCTCGTCGGTCAGATCGAGCGCGATGAATTCGCTGCGCCGATAGCGGAAACCGTCGTTATCGGTGCCGATCCCCTCGCGCTCGTCGAGTTCGGCGCGGTCAGCCTCGGAATCGCCGACGATGACCTCCCAGGTCACCGGCTCCTGATCGACGGCATCATCAGCATCGTCGATGTCGCCGCGATCATCGGTGATGTCGTCATTGCCGCCGTCATCGTCGTCTCCGCCATCGGAGCCGGAGTTATCGTCGTCGCCACCATCGGTGCCGGAATTGTCATCGTCATCGCTTCCGCCGGAGGCACCGCCATCGTCATCGTCGCCGCCGCCAGAGGCACCGCCATCGTCGTCCCCGCCGCCAGAGGCACCGCCATCATCATCGCTGCCATCATCGCCGCCAGCGCCGTCATCGTCGCCGCCTGTATCATCGCCGCCCGCGCCGTCATCGTCGCCGCCGCCTGCGCCGCCGTCATCGCCGCCGGCATCGTCGCCGCCTGCGTCATCACCGCCGACATCGTCACCGCCTATATCGTCATCTCCCCCCGGATCGTCGCCGCCCGGGTCATCACCGCCGACATCGTCACCGCCTATATCGTCATCGCCCCCCGGATCGTCTCCGTCCGGGTCCTGATCGTCCGGGTCCTCGACATCATCGTCACCGCCGTCGTCGTCATCACCATCATCATCATCGCCGTCGTCACCGCCGCCGGCATCCTGTGCCGCGAGCGGCGAATGCAACGGGCCCACGACAGGCGCGAAGCCCATCAGCAGAACGAGCAGCCAGGCAATGGCAATCCGCAAACGCATCGTCTTTCCCCAGTTGACCATGCCCAAACCGACGAAACAGGCTTTGGTTTCTTTACCTTCCAATATACGAAACTGGCGGTTTTTTTATTCCACCGTCCTGTCTATGGCGGGAATATTTCCACTCGCTGAACCGTTGGCACCATGACACGCCCGATGACCCCGGACGAGACGACCAGGCAGGCGCTGATCGCGCTGATCCCGCGCCTGCGTCGGTTTGCCCGGGTGCTGACCGGCAATCAGGCCGATGCAGACGATGTCGTGCAGGCGTGTCTGGAGAAAGCGATGCTGAACTTGGATCAATGGCAGCCCGGCACCCGGCTTGACAGCTGGGTCTTCCGGATCGCCCGCAACACATGGATCGACGATCGTCGCCGCGCGCACAATCGCGCAGGCCACGACGACATCGGCGAGATGATCGATCTGGCCGGCGACGATGGCGTGGCCATCGCCGAAGCCAGCGCCGAGGCGCGGATGGTGCGTGCGGCGGTCGACAGCCTGCCCGCCGACCAGCGCGACGTTGTTGCGCTCGTGATGCTGGAGGAGATGAGCTACCGCGAGGCGGCCGATGCCCTCGGCCTGCCGATCGGGACGGTGATGAGCCGCCTGTCGCGCGCCAAGGCGGCGCTGGCCAAGCGGATCGGCGGCGAAGGAGCAGTGCAATGATGCCGACCTTCACCGATGCGCAGCTCGCCGCGTTTCTCGATGGAACGCTGGAGGATGACGCGCTGATCGACGCGATCGAGGCCGCGATCAATGCCGATCCGGCCTTGGCCGAGCGGGTCGAGGCCTTGGCGGGCGGGGACAAAACCGCCGCCGCCGTGCGTGATGCCTTTGCGCCGGTGCTCGATGCGCCCGTGCCTCAGCACCTCACGCGGATCGTCGCTGCCCCGGCGAGCGCCGAAGTGGTCGATCTGGCCGCAGCCCGCGCGACGCGCCAGCTGCCCATGCCCGCCAACGACACCGGCCCCGCCTGGCGCTGGCCGCAGTTTGCCGCGATGGCGGCCAGCCTCGTGCTCGGCATCGTGATCGGCGGTCCGCTGCTGACCGGCGGCGGAGATGGTGGCAGCGCGGGCGGTTCGCTGGTGCTTGCCAGCGCCGATCTCGACGCGATGCTCGATACCGCCCCGAGCGGTCAGGCGGTCGATCTCGCCAGCCTCGGCAAGGGCGAGGTCGTTCTGACCTTCCGCAATGCCGATGGCCAGCTGTGCCGCCAGTTCATGATCGAGGGCGCAGGCGCGACCAGCGATGCGCTTGCCTGCGCCGATGCCAGCGGCGGCTGGCAGGTCGAGGCCTATGGCCGCCGCGCAGCGCCCGCAGGCGAGATGAAGCTAGCGGGCGGCGATGCCGCTCCGGCTGTGGTCGCCGCAGTCGATGCGATGATCGACAGCGATGCATTGCTGGGCGCGGACGAAGCGGCGGCGCTTTCCGGAAAGTAAGCGCTGCCGCCATCAAAAAGCCCGGGCGATCACGTGATCGCCCGGGCCTTTTGCTGTCCGGCGCTCTGGCTTCAGATGGTGAACAGCACCTCGACCACGCTGGCGATCCCGTCGTTGACCGAGATCAGGAAACGTTCCTCGCGGAACTGCACCACGTCGGCGCGCAATTCGATATTGGGGTGGATGCGGTAAAAGCCGCCGACCCCGAACAGGCGGTTCTTGCGGTCGGAGGCCTTGGTATAGGCCGCGCTGCCGGCAACGCCCCACTCGGGGGTCACCCAGCCCACGCCGCCATTGACTTCCCACTGGTCGAAGCCGGGCGCAAGCCGGTTGGAATCGCCGCGATCGACATAGGCCGCGCCGATCCGCAAGGGGCCGCGCCGCGCCTCGGCACCAACGCTCCAGCTGCGCAGATCCTCGCGGGTGGTGATCGGATCGGCCTCGCCCGTGACATAGCCCGCGCTCGCGCCGAGGATCCAGTCGCCCACCGGCTGCTGGTATTGCAGGCCGAATTCGAAAGCGTTGTCGACCTCGATCCGGTCACGCGAGTCCACCGCGGCGGCGTTGCGGCGCACCTTGGGCGACCATGACACGCCGCCGCGCAGGCCGCCGATGGGCGGCGAGAGATAGATCACCTTGAAGGCATCCTGCGTGTCGAGCGCGCGCAGCAGCGCCTGGGTGCCGGCATAGCGCGAGAACTCGCCGCGCACCTGACCCAGCGCCACCAGTGGCGCGGCGAAGGCCAGCGTATCGGCCGGACCATCCTGCAGGCCCACTTCCACGCGACCATAATCGCTCGACACGAAGCCGTAGATTTCGCCCGCGTCGAGCACTTCGGACGCACGGCGGCGGCTGTTCTGTTCGGCGTTGACGCCGATGATGATCCCGCCGGGCGAGGTCCATTGCGCGTTGATGCGGGCAAAAAGATCGACCTTGGCGTCGGGCGAATCCGAGGTCACCTCGTCATCGGTGAACACCGCGCCCTGCGCCGCAGCACCGCCGGTGAGACGGATGTCGAAGCCCTCCCACTGCACTTCCAGCCGGGGCAGGCCCTCGTCCGCGCGGGCAGTGCTTGCCCCCATCAGCACCGCACCCAAGGCCGCACCACCAAGGGTGCGCAGCATCATTCTTGTCGTCATCTTCAAACCTTCAAGGAAAGGGCCCCGTAAGGCGCGTTTAGCCTGTAATCGTTTACAGCAGATTTTGTGCCACGATTTCGACAAGATCGCCTTCATTCACGCATTGGGTGAAATCGTGCGACATGCCGTGCAGGGTCAGCAGCCGGTGACGTGCGGGCTTGCCGAGCCCTGCCGCATAGGCCTCGACCGCCCGCACATAACACCGCGCGCGCCGCAGCCGGTTGCGGCCCTGGTGTTCGAGAATCTCGGGATCCTGCCGCACCGAGGCATCCACGCGGGTATCGCGATTGCCGACGATCACCGCGGTGGGAATGTCGAGAAAATCCGATGTCACCAGCGGCGCGCCCGCACCGTCGCCGATGCCATAGGGCCAGGCGAGGGCCGGATCGGGCATGGCATACCATCCGGCCGACACCACGCACAGCCGCTCGACCCGCTGCGGGTGGAACATGGCGAAACGGTGTGCCATCTGCGCGCCGCCCGAAAAGCCGAACAGGCGCAGGCGCGCGGTGTCGAAGCCGTGCTGTTCGGCCAGCTCGTCAAGCAGCCCGAGCAGCGCGGTATCGGCCCGCGTCTGGTTGTCCTTGCGCGCCTGCAACTGCTGGTATTGTCCGAAACGCTCCTTGGTGAAGAGCGGCGCGATGATGGTGTTACCGGCAAACGCGGGATGCCGCGCAAAGCGCATCGCGATCTCGGCGGCGTTGCGGCTGATGCCGTGGATGGCGACCACCACCGGCCGGCCAGCCTGCGCATTGGCGATGAAGCAGTCGGGAAGACCTTCACGAGCGGCGGGCCGGAAGGCCGGAAGGGCAAGGGTATCGGTCATGACTGGCACTCCTCTTTCGCGGCCCGGGGATCGGGATCGGGCGGCGGCGGCAGGGCCAGCCGGACACCGAGCAGGCGCGCGGCCCATTGCAGCGGGGTCCGTCTGACCGGTCGGCGGTTCGGGCGGCGGGGAGACTTCGGTGCCTGAACGAGCAGCTTTTCGAGCCTTTCGAGCGCGATGCGTCCGCCGATCCGGGCATGGAGAGCGCGGGCGCTTTCGAGCAGACGTGCGGCAATGAAGCCGAGCAACGTCAGACTGCCAGCCAGGGAGGCCCCGCCCTGCGGCCCGCTGTCCAGCCCGGCAATCGCCTGCCAGACGATCACCAGAGCGGCGAGCAGGCCCGCAAGCGTTGCTGCGGCATCCATCGCCCCGGCATTGGCGGCGCGGCGGACTGCGGCGCGGGCGAGATCGTCGGACAGCATCGCCAGCTTGCGGAAGCCATGCCGGTGCGGATTGGCTTCCCCCGCCAGCTCGGCCCGCACGCGGCGCACCAGAAAGCGGTTGAGGCGGCCGCGCTCGCGGCGCTGGGTCATGATCGCGCGCGACAGCGGCCAGACCAGCAGCAGGATGACCCCCGCGCCGAGGATCAGCGGGATGAGCGCGGCGCGCAGCTGCGGCATGGTGGCGAACACCCACAGGCCAGCCGCACCCGCTGCCGTCACGCTGGTCCACAGTCGCACTGTGCCGCGCAGGGCATAATTGCGCAGTGCTGCCATGTCGTTGATCAACACCGTCAGCCAGCGTGCGTCTCCGCCTTCGCCCGGATGACGGGTGACCGCAGCGAACAGCGCGGCGCGGCAATCGCTCACGAAGCCCTGCGCGAAATCCTCGCCAAGCCAGCGGCCCAGCATCAGCGCGGCACCGGCCATCGCGGCAATACCGCCCGCCGCCAGCAGCGGCAGCAGCAGCGCGCCGTCATGGGCAAGCAGGCGGTCGAGTGCGGCGGCGAACAGCACCGCAAGCACGGCTTCACCGAGCGCCAGCAGCGTCAGCAAGGCGGCCAGCACGCGGCGCTCGCCCGCAAGCAGGCGTGGCACGCCGCTCATGCCGCCACCCTGCGGGCCGGATCGCTAAAGGCGATCCGCGCCGCCGCCACCGGATCGCGCAGGTCGGCCAGCGTAGCGATCGCAATGCCGCTCGCGCGCTCCGCCTCGCGCGAGGCGAGCGGCGAGGCGGACAGCAGGCCGGAAACCGCCAGTGGGGTGATCCCGCGCTGTTCCAGCCACTGGCACCCGAAGGCCGCGCCCATGGCATCGCCGGCCGCAAAGACAAAGCCGTCAAACCAGCCGTTGCGGTGGCCGCGCTCGACCAGCTTGGCGGTTTCCTGCTGCAGCAGCCCGTCGGCGATCTCGACAACCGCGAAGTCCGCCTCGGCATCGGCCAGCCGGGTCAGCAGCGCCTGGGTGATCCGCCCAAGCTCCTCCTCGGCCACCCCGAAGGTCGAGGCGTGGCCGGCATCGGTGAAATCGATCGCCAGCGCTGCCCCGGCATCGCGCATGGACCACAGATCCCCGCCCGAGCCGGTGCCGGTCAGCTTGGCCGCCCCGACCCGGAAACCGGCGCGGGTCAGACCGTGGACCAGCCCGGCCACCGTCGTCGTCTTGCCGGCGTTCATCGAGCTGCCGACCACGGCGATCACGCGCGCCGGATGCAGACGCGAAGCGCTGGCGGTGGCGAAGCGGGAAAGGTTGAGCGGCCGGCCATCGGCCTCCACCAGCGCCCCGATCACCTCGATCTGGGTCGCCGGCTTGACCGCGGCGTGCCGCGCCGTCACCCGCGCCGCGACCCCGCCGCCCGCCACCAGATGGCACGGTCCGAGGTCTTCGGGGACAAAGGCCTCGAACTGGTCGGGAGCGTAGCGGTTGCCGTAGGCGACGATGATCTCGTCCCCGACATAGAGATCGCCGCGACGTCCGTGGACGTTTTCGATCCGGCGATGCTGGCCGAGCTGGGTGACCCGCGCGAGGATCACATCGCCCGCTTCCGGGCGGCGGCCGGCGCGCACCATGCGCGAGGCTGCGGCCAGATCGACATTGCGAGTGGTGAAGGCGCGCTTGGCCGCAGCCAGTCGGGCCTGCAGCCGGTCGGTACGGTCAAGCCCGGACAGGCTGTCGAAATCATGGATGCTCATGGGCAGGCTCCTTGTTGAAGGTTCTCCCGGCCAACGGCGTGCTGCAGCGATTTATTCCCGGTCGAGGCAGAAATACTTTTTTACGAACCGGCGGGAATAAGCGCCCGACAAGCACCGTTAGCTCCTCGAACCGGCCAGCCTCCACTGGCCTGCAACAGGAGCATCACACGTGACCACGACCCTCTCCATCGCCGGCCGCCTCGCCCAGGCCCTCGCCATTGCCATCCCGGCCGTCTGCTTCGCCACCGCGGCGCTTGCGGAAAGCGCGGACAATGATCAGCCCGAACAGGGCAGCAGTATCGATGTCGAGGACGAACCCGACACCGACCGTGTCGATACCGCCACCTCCGGCTGGCGGCTCGAACCGGGTCTGCGCCTCACCGCTCGCGGCATCACGGCCCGTACCACCGCGCCAGGCGAGGACGAGGTGATCGACGGCAACGCGCTCGCCGCGGTGATCACGCCCTCGCTGGTGCTGACCAATGACGACATCACGGTGACCTTGCGCAATGCCACCACGCGGCTCGAATTCGAGGACCCTAACCGGCTTGACCGCTGGCAGAACAGCGCGCGGCTGTCGGCCCGCTTCAACCTGCCCGGCGGCTCCGCCATCACCGCTTTCGGCGAACGCGCTGACAATCTTCTCTCGGCCGAATTCACCTCGACCGACGAATGGGAATATGGTGGCGAGATCGAGCACAGCTTCGACAGGGCCAACCGCGTGACGCTGGGCGCCAGCTGGCGCGAGCGCAGCTATGACGATGCCGCCGGTTCGACCGGCGACGGGGTCCGCATCGACGGCGAATACCGCTACCGCTTCGGAGCCAACCACTATGCCTTCCTGCGCGGCCGCTATGACGAGATCAACTCGGCCGAGGCCCGCCGCAATCTGGCCCGCTGGCTGGCCGAGGCCAGCTACCAGCGCCCGATCGCCAAGGACCTGCGCATGCGCGGCGAGCTGAGCTACCAGCGGCTCGATTTCTCGGGCCGCACGCTGGCGACCGGCGGCGTGCGTCAGGACGATCTGTTCTGGCCCGAACTCACCCTGATCTGGAGCCCCGGCCCGTGGCGCATCGCCGCCGAGGGACGCTACATCGTCCGCAACTCCACCGACCCGGCCTTCGACCGCTCGGGCTACCGCTTCGAACTGGAGGTCAGCCATGCGTTCTGAACCGCTGTCCCTGCCCGGCGATCTTGCCATCCGGCGCACCGTCCAAGCCCTGATCGGGCTTGTGGTCGCCACCTTCTTCGCGATAATCTGGGCGCTGTTCGATACCTCGAACGCGCTTGTGACCCAGGCCGTGCATGCAGTCTTCGGCGATCCCGGACGGCCGTGGAAGCTGCCGCAGCTGCATCTGCTGCTGGCGCTGCCGCTGGGTGCGGTGATCGTCGTCTTCGTGCGCTCGGTGCTGGGGTGGAAGACCTTCGGCCTGTTCACGCCGATGCTGCTGGCGCTGGCCTATCTGCAATCCGGGCCGATCGCCGGGCCGACGATTTCGACCGCCGCCATTCTGGTGGGGATGATCGCCGCCCCGTTCCTGCGCCGGCTCGAACTGTCGCGGGTCGCCTTTCTCGGCACGCTGATCGCGATCGTGGTGACGGCGCTCGGCGCGCTGGCGCTGCGGCTCGACAATCTCGTGCTGGTCAGCGCCTTCCCGGTGGTGGTGACCGCGCTGGTGGTCGAACGCTGGTGGAACGCGTGGGAAAGCGAGGGCCCCAAGCAGGCCGTGCGCATGACCGCCACCACCCTGGTCGTCGCACTGCTGATCCAGGGACTGGTTGCCGCGCCGCTGATGGTCTCGCTCGCGACGAAAGCTCCGCTGGCGATCCCCGGGAGCGCCATTTTCCTGATGATCCTGCTGGGTCGCTATCAGGGACTGCGCCTGTCCGAACTGGGCCGGTTCCAAGCCGCAAAGGAAGCCTGACATGCCCGTCCTCGGAATGAACCGCCGCAATGCCCTGATCGCGCGCCTCAACCCGCGCGAGGCGATCAAGGGGGTGAACCAGAAATTCGAAACCAAGCAGCGGCTGGCCGCCGCCGGCGTGCCGGTTCCCCCCACCCTCGCGCTCATCGCCGACGAGGCGCAGGCAGCCGCTTTCGACTTCGATACCCTGCCCGATGCCTTCGCGGTCAAGCCCAATCGCGGGCGGCGCGGCGAAGGGGTGATCCTCGTCGATGGCCGGGTAGAGGGCGGCTGGCGGCAACTGAACGGCGAGACCCTGACGCCGAGGATGCTGCGCGCGCATGTCACGCGGATTCTCGCCGGCGAGCTCTCGCTCGAAGGCAGCAACACCGACGCGGCGCTGTTCGAACCGCTGATCCGCACCCATCCCGATTTCGCCCGGCTGGTGCCCTATGGTCTGCCCGATATCCGCATCATCTGCCTCGGCGATGCGCCGCTGATGGCGATGACCCGCCTGCCGACCGAGGAATCGCGCGGGCGGGCGAACCTCCACCAGGGCGCGGTGGGCGCCGCCATCGACTTCCGCGACGGCGCGATCTTCCGCGCGGTGCTGGGTCAGGACCCGGTGTCGCATCACCCTTCGACCGGAGCCGATCTGATCGGCGCGTCGATCCCGCACTGGGAGGCAGTGATCGATGCCGCGCGCCGATGCTCGGGCGCGCTGGGCCTCGGCTATGTCGGGGTCGATCTGGTGATCGATGCGACACGCGGCGTGCAGGTGCTCGAATGCAATGCCTACCCGGGGCTGGAAATCCAGAACGTCAACGGGGCCGGCCTTGCGGGACGGATTGCCATGGTCGAGCGCCACCGCCGCGAGCGTGAGCGCAAGCAGCGCCGGCAGAAGCGTGGCGGACCGAAAGCCACGGTGCTGGCCCTCGGCAGCCTCGGTGAGGCCTTGCGCTCGGCCGCGGGCCAGCTGGGCGGCGCATGGCAGGAACCCCTGCCGCTCGCCGCCTGACAGGCGCGGGCTGCGTGTCAGGATCCCGGAATAAGTCCCGCTTTTGAAACGTTATCCCCTTGCCGGCCCGGTTTCCCCCTTTCCGGGTCGGCAACACCGCCGGGTGCAGGCCAAGCTGACGGGGAGGGACACGACCCGAGGGGCGCGATGCGCGCCCGCAAGGACGGTGGCAGTGCTGCCCGTCTGATCGCCATTCGTCTCGGATCGGCGCGGCGCGGCGCGGCGGACACCGCCGAAGTGATGGCACCGGCCGACATGGCAAGAGACGCGCCAAGGACATGCCGCCGCGAAAGGCTTATGACATGCGAACTCGAAGGGAGTGATCGGCGAAAGTCCGTTTCGTGCTATTGTGTTTTATGCAATCCAAGCGCTGGGACGAACCGTGGATGACTGGCGGGAGTGGCTTGCGATGAATCGGGTGCTCTGGGCGGTCTCGCTGCTGCTGGGTGTTGCGTCTGGGGAGGTAGCGGTGCGGGCCGGTGCCGTGGAGGCTGTTGCCGGGCAGCCATCAGGTACGGCGTGGAGCCACACCAACCTCGCGGTTCTCCAGCGCTGGGTTGCCGCCGCGCCAGAGGATGGCATGCCGGCACTGTCCACCGCAGCGCTCGATGCCGCGCGGGCGCGGGACGAGGCAGCCGAAATCGACGATGCGGCGACGATGCTGGCGCTGCGGCTGGCACAGCTGCATCTGCTTGGCGACACCGCATTGCGTGCCAGGGCCGGGTGGAGCATCCTCGACCCCGATCGCGAGATCACTCTCGAACCGCTGCTGTCGCAGGCGCTGGAGAGCGGGACGCTCGATACCTTCTTCGCAACTCTCAGGCCGGTCCATCGCGATTACGCCGCGCTGAGGACAGCGCTTGCCACCGAGACCGATCGCGCCCGCCGGCAGACCATCGCCCGCAACATGGAGCGCTGGCGCTGGATGCCGCGTATCCTCGGCCCCGATTACGTGCTGGTCAACGCCGCCCGGTTCGATGCGGAGCTGTGGCGCGGCGGACGCAAGGTCGGCACCTGGCGGATCATCGTCGGCAAGAAGAGCACGCCGACGCCGGTGTTCGATACCCGCATCACCGGCGTGGTTTTCAACCCCTGGTGGGAAATCCCTGCCAGCATCGTCCGCGAGAGCGTCGGCGCGCTGGTCCGGCGCAATCCGGCAGCCGCCCGCGCACGCGGCTATGTATGGAGCGACGGGCGCTATCGCCAGCGACCGGGGCCGTATAACGCGCTCGGCCAGATGAAGCTGGTGATGCCCAATCCCTATTCGGTCTACATGCACGATACCCCGAACAAGCAGCTGTTCGACGAACACCCGCGCGCCTTCAGCCATGGCTGCGTGCGCACGGATGACTCGATCGGCTACGCCGCGACACTGCTTGAAGGCGTGATGACGCGCGAGCGGGTGGATGAGATTGTTGCATCCGGGGTGACCACCACAGTGAGCCTCTCCAAGCCGCTGCCGGTCTACGTCGCCTATTTCACCGCCACCGCCAATCCGGCGGGCGGAGTGGACATCCATCCCGACATCTATGACCGCGATGGCCGTATCGCCGTTGCGACGCGCGGCCGGACAGGCGGCCAGACGGAGTGCGCTGTGACATGAGCGAGAACCTTCAGATCGCCTGTCCGTCCTGCGCCGCGATCAACCGCGTGCCGCGCGCCCGGCTGAACGAAGGCGGGCGCTGCGGGCGCTGCAAGAACCCGTTGTTCACTGGCCATCCGGTGGTGCTCACCGCAAAAAATTTCGATGCCCATGCGAAAGCCAGCGACATTCCCCTGCTGGTCGATTTCTGGGCCACGTGGTGCGGGCCGTGTCGCCAGATGGCGCCGGAATTCGCCGCGGCTGCGACCCAGCTTGAACCATTCTTGCGGCTTGGCAAGCTCGATACCGAGGCCGAGGGCACCATCGCAGGACGGTTCGCGATCCGCTCGATCCCGACAATCGTCCTGATCGCCAAGGGGCGTGAAGTGGCACGCACCTCGGGCGCGATGCCCGCAAGCAGCATCGTGCGCTGGGCCCGCGGCGCTGCCACTGGAGGCTGAGCGCCGCGAGCAGTGCGCCTATTCGCCGCTGCGGATCTGGGGGCCGATCCGGGCGATCACGTCGCGGGCATCGAAGGCCTTGTGATTGCCCTGCGGCATCGCGCCGCGACCCATCCGGATTTCAGCGGAGACCTCGAAGCGTTCGACTGTGCGGGTATCGATCCGGTCTGCCCAGAAGGGATCGCCAAAGTAGGGATCCCAGGTGCGCCAGCCCGTGCGCGGGCCGTAGTAACGCCAGTAGGGCCTCCAGTAGCCGTAATTGTCGAAAAACCACGGGCGGTAGAGCGGATCGGGACGCAGGTCGCGCTCGACTTGATGCTCGACTTCGCGGTCTTCAATCACGAACCAGTCGTAGCGCTCCTGCAAGGTCAGCTCGGCGGCGCGGTACAGCAGCGAGGCCTCGACCCGCTCGCGGGAGGTGAAGCTGTTGCCGGCGAAGGTCACGCGGAAGTGATCGGCGGCCAGCCGTGTTTCCGAATATCCGCCCGCCACCCGGCTGGACGAGGAAATCGGCTGATAGGGCGTCGGTTTGCCGGCACATCCGACGGCAAGCAATGCCAGAGCGGCGGCTCCGGCCAATCGTGTCAGTCCAACCATTGCACTCTCCCTGATGCGACTCAAGAAACGCAGGACATGATCAAGAATGTAGGAGCGTACGGGGAGGTTCATTGACCTGCGTCAAATGCGTCGGCGGATTGCGGGGCTAGCAATGACCTGCCCGGCCCCAGAAACCGCAGCCGGGCGCTTTTGGCAGGTCACGCGGACCTGCAATGCATTCAACCGGAGCGTTGCAGCGCGGGTGAGGGAAACTGGCTATGCCGAAAATCCGGCAAATCCCGATCGACACCCACCCTGAGAACACGGTCTTTCTGTTGCGCCACGGCGACAGCTATTCGGCCGAGCAGTTCCAGGCGCTGCGCAAGATCCGCATTTGGGGCGGGGGGTGCGAAATCCTCGCAAGCCTTGCGGTGGTCGACGATCCGGCGGTGATCGGCATCGACGAGATCGGCCTTGGTGAGCAGGCCTTCCAGCGGCTCGGCCTGGCGGAAGGCACCGAAGTCCAGATCGCGCAGGCGCGTCCGCCCGCCAGCCTCGAATTCGTGCGTCGCAAGATCGACGGCGAAGCGCTCGGCGATGGCGAGATTTCGGCGATCATCCGCGATGTGGCGAACCACCGCTATTCGCACATGGAAATCGCCGCGTGGCTGGTGGCCTGCGCCGGGTTCATGACGACGCAGGAAACCCTCGCGCTCACGCGGGCGATGGTCGATGTCGGCAACCGCCTGCACTGGCAATCTCCGCTGGTGGTGGACAAGCACTGCATCGGCGGGATCCCCGGAAACCGCACCTCGATGATCGTGGTCCCGATCGTTGCCGCGCACGGCCTCGTCTGCCCCAAGACATCCTCGCGCGCGATCACTTCGCCCAGCGGAACGGCCGACACGATGGAAGTGCTCGCCAATGTCGATCTGCCCGAAGAACGGCTGACCGCAATCGTGGCAGAGCACAAGGGCGTGCTGGCGTGGGGCGGGCGGATCGGGCTGTCGCCGGCCGATGACGTGCTGATTGCGGTCGAACGCCCGCTGAGGCTCGACACGATGGAGCAGATGGTCGCCTCGATCATCTCGAAGAAGGTGGCGGCGGGATCGACCCATCTTGTGCTCGACATTCCCGTTGGTCCGACATCCAAGGTCCGCACCCAGAGCGATGCGGTGCGGCTGCGCAAGCTGTTCGAATATGTCGCCCGGCACATGGGGCTGACAGTGAAGGTCGTGTTCACCGACGGCTCCCAGCCGGTCGGGCGCGGGGTCGGCCCGGTGCTGGAGGCGCGCGACGTGATGGCGGTGCTGCGCAACGAGCCCGATGCACCCGAAGATCTGCGCGATCACGCGGTGATGCTGGCCGGACACGTGCTCGATTTCGATCCGGCGATCGAGGGGGGCAAGGGCTATGCCCGCGCGCTCGAACTGCTTGCCTCGGGTGCGGCGCTGGAGACGATGAACCGGATCATCGCTGCGCAGGGGGCGTGCGAGCGCCAGTTGGTGCCGGGCCCATTGTGGCACGAGGTCAAGGCGGCGCGTGCCGGAAGGATCGCCGCCATCGATTGCGAGCGCATTGCCCGCGTCGCACGGCAGGCCGGTGCGCCGATGGACAAGACTGCCGGGATTGACTTGCTGGTCAAGGCCGGCGGCCTGGTGCGGGCGGGCGACGTGCTCTACCGCATCCATGCGAGCACGCAGACCGGGCTCGATTTCGCCCGCGATCTGGCGAGCGAAGACACCGGATATGCGATTTCATGACAGCCGCAGCGCTCCATTGCTTTGCCGAAACGGCAGACGCGGGGCGCGGCCTGGCTGCCTTGCTCGGTGTGGAATGCGCAGAGGTGGCCGTGCATCGCTTTCCGGATGGGGAGAGCCTCGTGAGGGTTGCCGAGACCGCCCCCACAGCCTTGCTTTACCGCGCGCTCGACGATCCCAATGCCAAGCTCGTCGAACTGCTGCTCGCTGCCGCGGCTCTGCGTGACCGCGGGGCGCTGCGGGTGATCCTGATCGCACCCTACCTCGCCTATATGCGGCAGGACATCGCGTTCCGCCCGGGCGAGGCGGTGAGCCAGCGGGTGATCGGACGCCTGCTGGCGGGCGCGTTCGACGGGGTGCTGACCATCGATCCGCATCTCCACAGGGTGCAGAGCCTCGGCGAAGTCATCCCCGATGTTCCGGCCATCGCGATCACCGCCGCGCCGCTGCTGGCGGCTGCGATCGATCATCAGGCCGCGCCGGTGCTGGCCGGGCCGGATGCGGAATCGCTCCAGTGGGTCGGCCTGGTTGCGCGCCTCGCGGGCCTGCCCTTCATCGTCGGTCGCAAGCAGCGCCGCGGCGACCGCGATGTAATCGTGACATTCGAAGACGCCCCACAGATCGCGGGACGGCCGGTGGTGCTGATCGACGATCTCATCTCCAGCGGCCGGACACTGATCGAGGCGGCCGCGGGGCTGCACGCCGCCGGCGCGGTGCGGATCGATGCGCTGGCGGTGCATGGCCTCGCCAGCGCCCCAGACATTGCCGCGATGCACGCGGGCGGAATCGCCACCATCCTCACAACCGACAGCGTCGCCGGGCCACTGGCGCGACTGCCGGTCGCGTCCCTTCTTGCGCAGGCAATCATCGACAATGGCTGGACAGGAGCGCCATGCACATGACGGATCACAGGCTGACAGTCACCTTCCATGGCGCAGCGCAGACCGTCACCGGATCCTGCATGGAGTTCCGCTCGGGCAGCCAAGCGGTGCTGGTCGATTGCGGGATGTTCCAGGGCTCGCGCACGCTGGAGGCGCTCAACTACCAGGAATGTCCGTTCGATCCGGCCGGGATCGATGCAATCATCCTCACCCATGCCCATATCGATCACAGCGGGTTGCTGCCCAAGCTGGTCGCGCAGGGATTCAAGGGCGAGGTGTGGTGCACGCAGGAAACCATCGACCTGCTCGAACACATGCTGGCCGATTCCGGGCGCATCCACGAATTCGAGGCCGAGCGCCGCAACCGCCGCCGCGACCGCGCGGGCGACGAGCCTTTCATCCCGCTCTACACCGAACATCAGGCGATGCTGGCGTGGGAGCGGTGCCGCCCGATCACCTTGCAGACCTGGTTCGAGCCCGTGCCCGGTTTTCGCGCGCGGTTGTGGAATGCCGGGCATATCCTCGGCGCGGCCTCGGTCGAACTGGAGGCGGCGGGAACGCGGGTAATGTGTTCGGGGGATATCGGTCCGGCCAACAAGGCATTCTATGCCAATCCCGAGGGGCCGGCCGGCTTCGATCACGTGATTTGCGAGGCGACCTATGGCAACCGGACACGCGAGAAGGTCAGCATCGAGGAGCGCCGCGCCCTGCTCGAAGCCGAGGTGCTGGCAGCGCGCGCGCGTGGCGGCAATCTGGTCATCCCGATATTCGCCCTCGAACGCACGCAGGAACTGCTGCTCGATCTCGACACCCTGATCGATCAGGGCCGCATTCCCGGCACCCATGTGTTCGTCGATTCCCCGCTCGCAAACCGCATCACCGGCGTGTTCGAACGCTACGCGACCGAACTGGAGGATACCGGGCGGCACAATATCTTCGACAATCCCTCGTTCCACTTCGTCACCGATGTGGCCGAGAGCATCCGGCTCAATGCGATCACCGGGGCGGTGATCATGGCGGCCTCGGGCATGTGCGAAGCGGGGCGCATCCGCCATCACCTGCTGAGCAACCTGCATCGCTCGCGCTCGACCATCCTGTTCGTCGGCTTTCAGGCGCAGGGCACGCTGGGGCGGGTGATCCTTGACGGGGCTCGGACGGTGCGGATTTCGGGCAACGACGTGCGGGTCCGCGCGCAGATCCGCCAGATCGACAGCTATTCCGCCCATGCCGACCGGGACGAGCTGGCCGACTGGATCGCGGCGCGCCTGCCGGTCGCCGGATCGGTGTTCCTCGATCACGGCGAGCCCGAAGCCGCGGAAGGCCTGCGGCGGCTGCTGCAAGCCCGCTTGCCCGAACAGGAGGTGCGCCTGCCGGTGATCGGCGAACGCTATGCACTGCCGCCGGGGGCAAAGGCGAAGCGCGAAACCACCGGGCGGCAGGACCTGCCGCTTGCCACCGGTCGCGACTGGCAGAACGCCTATGCCGATTTCGCCACATCGTTGAAGGCGCGCCTGTCGCGGATGACCGACGATGCCGAGCGCGAACAGGCGCTCCGAACCTTGCGCGAGGTGCTCGATGCCCATGATGCGCGCAGCTAGCCGGACGGGCTGAACGATGGCGGGTCCGCCTGCGACTGCGGCTCCGGCCTTCCGGGCGCTGGGCCTGTCCAAGGTCTATCGCACCGGAGAGACCGAGGTGCATGCCCTGCGCGGCGTCGATCTGGATATTGCCGCAGGCGAGGTGCTTGTGCTGCTCGGCCCCTCGGGCAGCGGCAAATCGACGCTGCTCAACATCATGGGCGGGCTTGATCGGCCGTCGAGCGGGCAATTGTTCTTCGGCGATCAGGAATTGACCGGGCTCGACGATGCCGGGCTGACGCGGTTCCGCCGCGCGCATGTCGGCTTCATCTTCCAGTTCTACAATCTCGTCCCCAGCCTCACTGCCGAGGAGAACGTCCGCCTCGTCACCGACATTGCCGAGCGCCCGCTGGAGCCGATGGCGGCGCTCGAACTGGTCGGGCTGGCAGAGCGCGCCGCGCATTATCCGGCCCAGCTGTCGGGCGGCGAACAGCAGCGGGTAGCCGTCGCCCGCGCGATCGCCAAGCAGCCCGAAGTGCTGCTGTGCGACGAGCCGACCGGCGCGCTCGACAGCGCCACCGGCATCCGCGTGCTGGAAGCGCTGGTGCGGATCAACCGCGAGCGCGGCACGACGCTGGTGATCATCACCCACAACAGCGCGATTGCCGGCATTGCCGACCGGGTGCTGCATTTCCTCGACGGGCGGATCGCGCGGATCGAGCATAATGCCAGCCCCATCGATCCGGCGGGAATCGTGTGGTGAACGCGCTCGATACCAAGCTTGGCCGCGATCTGTGGCGGCTGCGCGGGCAGGTGCTGGCGATCGCGGTGGTGCTGGCGGCGGCGGCGGCGATCTTCGTGCTCTCGGCAGGCACCCATGCCTCGCTCGCGCTGACGCGGGACGTCTACTATGCCCGCAACGGCTTTGCCGACGTGTTCGCGGAACTCACCCGCGCCCCCGCCGACATCACCGAGCGTGCCGCCGCGATCCCCGGCGTGGCGAAAGTGGAGGGCGGCATTCGCCAGCTCGCCACGCTTGATATGGCAGGCCGCCACGATCCGATGCGGGCGATCGTCAATTCGGTGCCCGAATACCGGCCGCGCCAGATCAACCGGATCACCTTGCTTCAGGGACGCATGCCGTCGCCCGATGCAGCCGGGGAGATCATTGCCGACGAAGCCTTTGCCGATGCCAATGCGCTGGAGCCGGGCGATACCATCGACGCGGTGATCTATGGCAAGCGGCAGACCTTGCGGGTCGTCGGCATCGGGCTCGCGCCCGATCACATCTTCTCGATCGCGCCGGGCGAGCTGGTGCCCGACAATCGCCGGTTCGGGGTGCTGTGGATGGGCGAGCGCGCGCTCGCGGCCGCGACCGACCGGGTCGATGCGATCAACACGCTGGTCGTGCTGCTCGAACCCGATGCAGTGCCGGGCGAGGTGATCCGTCAGCTCGATCGACTGCTCGAACCCTATGGCGGCACCGGAGCCTATGGGCGCGAGGACCAGATCAGCCATGCCCTGCTCGATAGCGAGCTGAGCCAGCTCGATGCGCTGACCCGTGTGATCCCGCCCGTGTTCCTGGTGGTGGCGACCTTCCTCGTGCTGGTCGTCCTCGGCCGCCTGATCCGCACCGAACGGGCACAGATCGGGCTGATGAAGGCGTTCGGCTACAGCAACGCGGCAATCGGCTGGCATTACGGCAAGTTCGCGCTCGTCATCGCCGTGCTCGCCAGCGTGCTGGGCTGCGGGGTGGGCATTTGGATGGGGCGGGCGATGACCGAACTCTATGCGCAATACTACCGCTTCCCCAGCCTCGAATTCCGACTCGATCCCGGAGTGCTGCTGATCGCCGTCGGACTTTCGGTCGGCGCGGCGATGCTGGGTGCACTGCTCGGGGTGCGCTCGGCGGTGAGCATCAGCCCTGCCGAAGCGCTCGCGCCGCCGCCGCCGCCCATCTATCGCGACGGCGCCTTCGAACGGCTGGCCGTGCGGGCCGGGCTGTCGCCTGCCGGACTGATGATCATCCGCCATATTGCCCGCTGGCCGGGCCGCGCGGTGCTGACTTCGGGCGGGGTCGCGCTGTCGCTCGGGCTGCTGTTTGCGACCTTGCAGTTTCACGATTCCAGCCGCTTCATGATCCAGACCTTCTTCCTGCGCGCGCAGGCGCAGGATCTCACGGTGACCTTCACCTTGCCGCGCAACGAGCGGGCGCTGCACGAGCTCGAGCAGCTGCCCGGCGTGATCCGGGTGGAGCCGGTGCGCGCCGTGCCGGTGCGCCTGTCCTTTGCCAACCGCCGCGAGCGCGGGGTAATCGAGAGCGTCAGCGATGCCAGCCAGCTTTCCGCCCGGATCGACCGCAACGGCGCCAAGCTGGCTGTGCCGCCACAGGGGCTTATGTTGAGCCGACAGCTGGCCGATCAGCTGGGGGTCAGGAGCGGCGCGGAGATTGCGGTGCGACTGCTCGATGGCGAGCGCACCGGCAGCGTGCACAGGGTTGCGAGCGTGGTCGACGAGGTGATCGGCGCGCGCGCCTATGCCGCCGAAGACACGCTGCTGGCGATCACGCGCGACGCGCTGCCTGCAAGTGGCGCGCTGCTGCGGATCGATCCCGCCCTGCGCGACGACATCATCGACCGGCTGGACGCGATGCCCGGCGTACTGGGCGTGAGCGAGCGCAGCGCTGCCTTCGCCCTGTTCGAGGACATGATCGATGACAACCTCTTCACCATGCTGTTCGTGTTCGTGGCCTTCGCTTCGGCGATTGTCGTCGGGGTGGTCTACAACAGCGCGCGGATCCTGTTTTCGGAACGCGCGCACGAGTTGGCGACCTTGAGGGTGCTGGGGTATCATCGCAGCGAGGTCGCGGCGATTCTGGTGGGTGAACTCGCGCTGCTGGTGGTGCTGGCGATCCCGCTGGGCTGTGTGGTGGGGGTGGGGCTAGGCCAGTTGATGACCGCGATGTTCAGTTCCGACCTGTTCCGCATTCCCTTCGCACCGGCCCGCTCCACCTATGGCGTGTCGATCATCGTGGTGCTGGCGGCCGCCGCGGCAACCTGCGCGCTGGTCGCGCGGAGGGTGCTGGCGCTCGATCTGGTGCGCGTCTTGAAGGCGCGCGAGTGATGCGCCGCTGGCTTGTCCGCTGGCGCTGGCCGTTGCTGCTCGCGATGCTGGTCATCGGCGGACTGGTGTTCGCCTTCTGGCCGCGGGCAACGGCTGTCGATGCGGGAGAAGTATCGCGCGGGACGATGGTGGTGAGCGTCACCGACACGGCCGTCACCCGGGCTCAGGAGCACTATGTCGTATCCGCCCCGGTCACGGGATATCTTTCGCGCGTCGAACTTGAAGCGGGTGATGCCGTCGGCGCCGGACAGGCGCTTGCGCGGATCAGCGGTCGCCCCTCCGCTCCGCTCGATCCGCGCACACTCGCCGAAGGCCGTGCGGCCCTCGCCTCGGCGCAGGCGGCAGCGAGGCAGGCGCGCGCGGGGCTCGATCTGGCGCGCAGCGATCTCGCCCGGGCCGAAGCGCTCGCTCCGCGCCAGTTTGTGTCGCGCGCGCAGGTCGAGGCCTTGCGCGCTCGCGTGCTGAGCGGCGAGGCGGCGCTGGCGCAGGCGCGGGCGGAGGCCGCCAGACTTGGCGCTCTCCTGAAGCAGCCGGACGGATCGACCGGCTCACCTGTCACCCTGCGCGCGCCCGCCTCGGGCCGGGTGCTGAGCGTGCTCAACGAAAGCGCCGGACCGGTCGGAGAAGGCACGCCGATCATGACCATCGGCGATCCGGCAGAGCTTGAGGTTGTAGTAGATCTGCTCTCGCGCGAGGCGGTGCAGGTGCATCCCGGCGACCGCGCGCTGATTACCCGCTGGGGCGGACCGGAACCGCTCGAAGGCCGGGTATGGCGGGTCGAGCCCTTCGGCCAGCGCAAGATTTCCGCGCTCGGCGTGGAGGAGCAGCGCGTGAATGTCATCATCCGCTTCGCCGATCCGGCAAAGCTGACGATTGCAGGCCTCGGCCATGGATTTCAGGTCGACGCGACGATCGAACGCTGGCGCGACGACGAGGCGCTGCGCGTGCCGGTTGGCGCGCTGTTCCGTGGGCCGGAAGGCAAGTGGCAGGTATTCGTGATCGCGCAGGGCCGTGCCCGCCTGCAGACGGTCACCATCGGCCAGATCAACGAGGACTGGGGCGAAGTGCGCGGCGGTCTCGGCCAAGGCCAGCGCGTAGTGCTGAACCCAGCCAACACCCTGCGCGACGGCCAAAGGGTGCGCCCGCGCTAGGATGCGCCACGCGAGCACGACAACTGCTGTGCAAAGCCGATACTGGAAAAGGCCGGACTTGGGACAAGACCTGCCGATTTACGCCTCACACGGGAACGGCAGGCACGTTCCGACATGGCCCGCTGGCGGCACCCTGTCTGTATGTGACAGTGTGCACAGCCATGGAGATAGAAGGTGGCGGAGACGGAGGGATTCGAACCCTCGGTACCCTGATAGAGTACGGTTCCTTAGCAGGGAACTGGTTTCAGCCACTCACCCACGTCTCCGGGCAACAGCGAGGCTGTGAGGCGCGCGCTATAATCGGCAAGAACGCCAGCGGCAAGGTGGCTTGCGAGAAAAAGGCGGATTGCCGCTGCGCCACCTTTCACGGGCGCGAACAGCCGGTTCGGCAAGGGTTCAGGCTGGGATGCCTAGCCCGGCACGGCTCGTCGCAATTCCGATTCGCTCCGGCGCTGCGGGGATTGCGCCGGGCGGGAAAGCGGATTCTCCTCCAGTCTCGCGCCACTGCGTGCACAAACACGACGCAGACGGACAGGCTGACATGAAAGGCGGCAACATGACCGGGTTCATCGGACACACCTCGGGATGGCAGCGCAGGTTCGCAGGCATGGCGGCTGGTTTGCTCGGCCTCGTCGCGCTGGCCGCGCCTGCCGCCGCGCAGGAGGTGGAACGCTTCGATCCTGATGCGGCCTACAGCACGCAGGACACCCCGCCGCAGGGCAGCATCGATGGCGATCTGATGGCCCCTGAAGGCCAGCAGCCCCCCGCTCCCGCCGCTGAACCGGCCTTCGAAGAACAGTTCGGCGACTATTCCGCCGCGTCGGCCGCTCCAGCCGCGCAGGACCCAGCCGCCTCCCCGCCAGCGGTCGCTACTACCGAAAACGCTCCCGGAACCTATGGCGAGGATGACCTGATCGGCGCAGCCGAGGGCGTGTTCGGCAAGGGTGCCGAAGGCCTCGCGCGGATGATCGAGGACCTGCTGGAGAAGCAGGGCAAGCCCAATGCCTATATCGTCGGGCGCGAGGCGGGCGGTGCCTTCATCGTCGGCGCGCGCTACGGCTCGGGCACGCTGCACCACAAGATCGAGGGCACGCAGCCGGTCTACTGGACCGGCCCCTCGATCGGCTTCGATGCCGGGGCCAATGCCGCCAACACCTTCGTGCTGGTCTACAACCTCCACGACAGCGAGGACCTGTTCAAGCGCTTCCCCGCAGGCGAGGGGCAGGCCTATTTCGTCGGGGGCCTGCACGCCAGCTACCTGCGCTGGGGCGATGTGGTGCTGATCCCGATCCGCATGGGCGCAGGCCTGCGGCTCGGCGTCAATGCGGGCTACATGAAGTTTTCGAAGAAGCAGCGCTGGCTGCCGTTCTAGAAAATTGCGCGAAAAGCCGGTTGCGGAGCGCAAGCTGAAGGGCCATTGCCCGCGCCATGATGCTTGACCGACTCAGCCCTCAGGCGCCCGACGCGCTGCTCGCCCTCATCCGCCTCTACGCCGCCGACCCGCGGAGCGACAAGATCGACCTTGGCGTCGGCGTCTATCGCACCGAGGAGGGCGACACCCCCGTTTTCGCGGCGATCAAGGCCGCCGAGCAGGTGCTTGTCGATACGCAGGATTCCAAGTCCTATCTCGGCCCTGAGGGCGATATGGGCTTTGTCCACGCGCTGATGCCCTACATCTTCGGCAGCGCCGACCCGACCATGGGCGGACGCATCTCGGGCATGCAGACCCCGGGCGGCACCGGCGCGGTGCGGCTCGCGCTGGCGCTGGCGCAGAAGGCCGGCGTGAAGCGCATCTACATGGGCGTGCCGAGCTGGCCCAACCATGCGCAGATCCTCGCCGATCTCGGGCTCGAACTGGTCACCTTCCCCCACGCCCGGCTCGACGGCACCGCCGATCTCGATGCGGTGCTCGACATCATCGACAATGCCGGCCCGGACGAGGCGGTGCTGCTGCACGGCTGCTGCCACAACCCGACCGGGATCGATTACACCGCGTTCGACTGGGACTCGATTGCCGATGCCTTTGCCGGCAGCGGCGCCTTCCCGATCATCGACGCGGCCTATCAGGGTCTCGGCCAGGGTCTGGAGGAGGACGCGGCGGGCCTGCGCACCGTGCTGGCCAAGGTGCCCGAAGCCTTCATCGCCTATTCCTGCGACAAGAACTTCGGCCAGTATCGTGACCGCGTCGGCGCGTTCTATATCCTCGGTCAGGATCAGACCGCGCTCGACACCGCCTTCAGCAACGCCAATGCGCTGGCCCGCGCGTGCTGGTCGATGCCGCCCGATCATGGCGGCGCGGCGGTGCGGATCATTCTGCGCGATCCCGGCATGACCGCCCAATGGCTGGCAGAGCTCGACACCATGCGCGCGCGGATGCGGCAGGTGCGCGATGCGCTTGCGGCTGCGGGCAAGGCGGGTCGGATCGATCTGGCCCCGCTCGGCACCCAGAACGGCCTGTTCGCGATGCTCCCTGTCACCAAGGAAGAGGTCGCCACCCTGCGCAAGGAGCATGGCATATACATGGCCGCCTCGGGCCGGATCAACATCGCCGGACTGACCAGCGCCAACCTGCCCAAGTTCATCGCTGCCCTGGCGGCGGTGGCGCAGTAAGGCCCGCGCGCCCATGCTCGACCGCCAGCCGGTGCTGGAGGACGAGCGCCTGTTGCTGCGGCCGCTGCGTCCCGACGACTGGGACGCGCTGTTCGCGGTCGCCAGCGATCCGCTGATCTGGGCGCAGCATCCCGCGCATGATCGGTGGCAAGAACCGGTGTTCCGCGCCTTCTTCGATGACGCGCTGGCGAACAGGGGCGCGCTGGTGGCAATCGACAAGAGCAGCGGCGCGGTGATCGGTTCCTCGCGCTTTCAGGGGCTCAAGGAGAGCGATGGCGGCTCGATCGAGATCGGCTGGACCTTTCTGGCCCGCTCGCACTGGGGCGGCACCTTCAATCACGCGATGAAACGGCTGATGCTGGCCCATGCGCTCGCGAGCGTGGCGGAATGCCGCTTTCTGGTGGGCGAGAGCAACACCCGCTCGTGCACCGCGCTCGAACGGATCGGCGCAAGGCTCACCGATGCCTGCGAGGAGCGCATCATGGCCGGCGGCGAGCTGATCGTGCACCTCACCTATGCCATCACGCGGGAAGGCTTTGCGGCAGGGCCGCTCGCTGGCTAGCGCGGCGCGGCGAGGCTCTGCATGCGCTTGAGATAGCGGGCCAGCACGTCGATTTCGAGGTTCACCTGATCGCCCTCGGCAAGGCTGCCCAGCGTCGTCACCTCGGCGGTGTGGGGGATGATGTTGAGCAGGAAGTCGCAGGTGCCCTCGGGCCGGTCGCGCACGTCGTTGACGGTCAGCGACACGCCGTTGACGGTGATCGAGCCCTTTTCGGCGATGAAGGGGCTCATTTCCGCCCGCGCGCGGATCGCCACCTTCCAGCTGCCGCCTTCCTGCGCCACCAGCACCACCTCCCCGACCGAATCGACATGGCCGGTGACGATATGCCCGCCCAGTTCGTCGCCGAGTCGCAGCGAGGGTTCGAGATTGAGGCGCTGGCCGCGCTCCCACATCCCCGGCACTGTGCGGCTGACGGTCTCGCCCGAGACATCGACCTCGAACCAGGCATCGCCCGCGGTGCCGCCACGCTCGACCACGGTGAGGCACACGCCCGAGCACGCGATCGAGGCGCCGATATCGATCCGCGCCGGATCGAGCGGGGCGGTGATCCGCAGGCGCAGGTCGCCGCGCTGGTGGATGCTGTCGATCGTGCCGATGGCGGTGACGATACCGGTGAACATGGGGGCAAGTCCTTGCTAGCTGCGGCTGCGCAGATAGGCGGTGAATGCATCGCTGCCAAGCTGCCGGTTTTCCCGCAGTTTCCAACGATCATGGGCAGCGGAAAGATCGGTCAGGCCGAGCGCGCCGAGGCTGCGGCGGCCATCGCCGATCACCACAGGCGCGCGGTAGAGGTGCAGTTCGTCGACCAGATCGGCGGCGAGGAAGGTGGCTGCCGTCTCCGCCCCGCCCTCGACATAGAGGTGCTGCACGCCGTCCAGCCCGGCGATCTCCTGCGGCGCGGCAATCGCGGTCACGCCTTCCGGCGCAAGCCCGCGGGTCAGCACCACGCGCTGCGGCGAGCGCGCCTCCAGCCCGGGCAGACGCACATCGAGCCGCGGCTGATCCGCCCGCCACGTCCCCCCGCCCACGAGGATCGCGTCATGCTGCGCGCGCTGCGCATGGACATGGGCGCGTGCAGCCTCGCCGGTGATCCAGCGGCTGGTGCCATCAGCCAGCGCAATGCAGCCGTCGAGCGACATCGCCAGCTTCAGCGTCACCCACGGGCGGCCGAGGCGCTGGCGCGTGAGGAAGCCTGCAAGGCTGGTGGCCGAGGCCGGATCATCGAGCAGGCGGGTGGCAATCCCCGCCGCCTCGAGCCGCGCCAGCCCGGCGCCGCTGGTGCGCGGATCGGGATCGTGCTGACCGATCACGACGCGCTGCGGACGGGCGGCGACGATCAGGTCGGCACAGGCCGGCCCGCGCGGCGAAGCATGGGCGCAGGGTTCAAGTGTCACATAGAGCGTTGCAGCGGCCAGCACCTCCGGCGCAAGGCCTGCCAGCGCCTCTGCCTCGGCATGGGGGCGACCGCTGGCCTGGGTCCAGCCGCGCGCGATCACCCTGCCCTCACGCACCACCAGTGCGGCAACGCCGGGGTTGGGACGCGACAAGGGGCGTGCGCGCAGCGCCAAGCGGGCGGCGGCAGCCATCCAGTCGTGATCGGTGGGCGCGAGCGCGGCTATGGCTGAGAGCCCTCACCGGGCGCGATGGCGGTGCCGGCGAGCAGTTCGGCGCGGCGTTTTTCCTCGGCGGCTTTCTCGGCGGCGCGGCTGGCCTCGGCCTTGCGCTCGACCTCCTCGACATCCATCCCCGCTGCTGCGCCGAGCGCCTTGTACATTTCGCGCTTGCGCCCGTCGATGCGCGCCTCCTCGGCCTCGCGCAGTTCCTTCACCTCCTGATTGGCCAGGTTGGAGGCGATGATCTCCTCGTCGGTGCGCGCGGGATCGAAGGTGGTGATGTAGTCGATGGTGGGCCGTTCGGGCGCCTTGTATTCGACCTCGCTGACCGCCCAGTAGAGGATCAGCGCCACCGGCAGCACCGACAGGCCTAGAATCGGCCAGCGATAGGGCGTGGGCCGACGGATCTCGTTCCACAGATCGGCGAAGCCGGGGACAGGGTTGAAGCGCGACTTTGAGAACATGGGCAATCTTATAGGGTGCGCGGCGGGAGAATCCAAACCCTGCGCCTAGCCAAAGCTGGCATAGAGCCCGCGCCCATGTTCGCGCAGCCACCCGTCGGCGACGCGGATGTCGGCCTCGTAGATCCGACCCAGCAGCGCGTGGAAGGCGGGGCTGTGGTCGAAATGGACGAGATGCGCGACTTCATGCGCGACCACCGAGCGGCGCACGAGATCGGGGGCCTGCACCAGCCGCCAGTTGATGCGGATGCGGCTCTTGTCCGAGCATGAGCCCCAGCGCCGCTGCGCGCGGGTGAGGCCGATCGGCACCGGATCGAGCCCGGCGGCGGCGCAATAATCGTGCATATCGGCTTCGGCGAGGCGCAGCGCCTCGGCTTCGAGCCAGCGGCGAAGGCGCGTTTCGAGGCCGGTCTCCGGCCCGCCGATCCGCAGCACCTCCCCCTCCTCCAGCACCGGGCGGCGCGGGGCGCGCGGCTCCCATGCCAGGCGCAGCGCCGAGCCGCGATAGCGCACCTCGCCGTCGGGCACCGGCGCGGCGCGCGCGGGCAGACGGGTGAGCTGCTCCTCGAGCCAGTCCTTGCGGGCATGGGCAAAGGCGATCGCCTCGCGGCTTTCGGCCCATTCGGGCAGGGTGATGCGCACCTCGCCGCCATCGGGCGCAAGCCGCAGCGTGAGCCGCCGCGCATGGCGCATCCGGCGCAGCACGATCGGCAGGGTGCGCCCTGCCACTTCGACCTCGGGTTCCAGCGGCGGGCGGCGCAGCCAGTCGATCACGCGCCTTCCTCCTCGGCCGCCCGCGCGGCGCGATCAGGGCGCGGCGAGGGCCATTCGACGATGTGGTGTTCGATCGGGCCGGCATCGGTCTCGCTCACCACCCTCCCGATCACCGAAACGCCCACCCGGCGCACGGCATCGCGGTCGCCGCTGACGAGGTAGTGCCAGCCCGGCAGAGGGCGATTATCGGCGCGCAGGCGGTAGGCGCAGGTCGAGGGCAGCCAGCTGACCTGCTCGACGATCCTGAGCGTCAGGCGCAGGCAATCGGGGACGAAGGCCTTGCGGTTGCGATAGTCGCTGCACTGCGCCGTGCCGGTGTCGAGCAGACGGCAGGCGACGTTGGTGTCGACGATCTCGCCGGTATCGGCATCCTCGATCTTGTGCAGGCAGCAGCGCCCGCAGCCGTCGCACAGCGCCTCCCATTCGGGACGGGTGAGGTCCCGCAGCGGCAGTTCCCAGAAGCGTTCTCTCAGTTCACCCATTTGCCGAGTTCCGCAGCGACGGCATCGGCGCCCTGATCCACCGGCAGGGTCGCAAGCGGCTCGCCTTCAGGGCCGAACAGGTAGACAACGTTGGAATGGTCGACGAGATAGCCGCCGCCTGCCACCGGCTCGCCCTTGGCATAGAACACCTTGAAGGCCTTCGCGGTGGCAGCGATCTGTTCGGGCGTGCCCGTCAGCCCGATGATGTCGGGCGAGAAGGCGGCGGCAAATTCGCCGACCACTTCGCGCGTATCGCGTTCGGGATCGATGGTGATGAAGATCGGCACGATCTTCGCCGCCTTGTCGGGATCGCCCGTCTTGAGCACCTTCAGCCCCTGCGCCACGCGCTGCATGTCGGTGGGGCAGATGTCGGGGCAGAAGGCATAGCCGAAATAGACCACGCGGTACTTGCCCGCGAAATCGCCCCATCGCACGATCTCGCCCTTGCTGTTGGTGAGCGCGAAATCGCCCCCGATCGCCGCGCCCGCCAGCGGCGGCTCGGCCTTGGGCGCTGCCATCTCGCATCCGGCAAGCGACAGGGCAGCGGCCGCCAGAGCTGCGAGAATCCGGGGCGAAGGCTTGTTGATGCGGTTCATGGTCTGCTAACCGGGTCTTTGCGAGAGGCTCGCCGAGCGCATTGGCTGCGCCGGAGCGAGTGTGACAGGGAATGCGAAAGGATCAAACCGTGACCTTCGAGGTTTTGCGCAAGTTAGGGGCTCGGACGCGGATTGCCAGTGCCTTTGCACTTGTGTTCTCCGCGCTGGCGCTTGTGCTGGCGGTGCCGGCGGCGGCGCAATTCCAGTCCGAAGGCTACAAGTTCCTCGAAGCGGTCAAGGATCGCGACGGCGACGTCGCTACCGACATGCTCAACAAGCCCGGATCGCAGGTGGTCAACACCCGCGACATCACCAGCGGAGACACCGGCCTGCATCTGGTGGTGCAGCGCCGCGACGTGCTGTGGATCCGCTTCCTGCTCCAACGCGGGGCCGATCCCAACATCCGCAACAAGAAGGGCCTGACCCCGCTTCAGGTTGCCACCACGCTCGGCTTCACCGACGGGGTCGAGGCGCTGATAAAGGGCGGAGCCAACGTCAATGTGGGCGACCAGACCGGCGAGACGCCGCTGATTGCCGCGGTCCACCAGCGCAATCCCGAACTGGTGCGCGTGCTGCTGGCGCAGGGTGCGGACCCCGATCACAACGACAATTCGGGCCGCTCGGCGCGCCAGTACATGGAACTGATGAGCGGCAACACGATCCTCAAGCAGATCTTCCAGGACGCCGACGACAAGCGCGCCGGCAAGGAACCAAAGCGCCAGTACGGGCCTTCTTTCTGACATGGACACCATGACCCCCGATTTCGCCGACATGACGCTGGACGAGCTCAAGGTCGCGCTCGCCCCCGATATCGCCGCCTCCGCGATCTTCGACGGCTGGAACGAGACAGCCTTGCTGGCCGCAGCCGAAATGGCCGGCTGCGATCCCGATGTCGCGCGGCTCGCCTTCCAGGCCGAGGGCAAGGGCGGCCTGCCGATGGCGATGATCGAGGCGTGGATCACCAGCGTCGATCAGGCGATGGAGGCCGAATGGCCGGCGGAACGGCTCGCGACCCTCAAGATCCGGGAGCGCATCCGCACGCTGGTCGCCTTCCGGCTCGATGCCGTGGCCGATATCGACGAGGCGGTGCGCCGCGCGCTGGCGGTGATGGCCCAGCCGCAGAACGCCGCCCGCGCATTGAAGCTCGGCTGGCGCTCGGCCGACATCATGTGGCGGCTCGCAGGCGATACCGCGACCGATTACAACCACTACACCAAGCGGGCGATTCTGGCGGGCATCTACAGCGCCACGCTGGCGGTGTTCGTCAATGACGAGAGCGAGGGCAAGGCCGATACTCACGCCTTCCTCGAACGCCGGATCGACGGAGTGATGAAGTTCGAGAAGGCCAAGGCGCAGTTCCTGGGCAAAGACCGCGAGCTGCCGAGCCTGACGCGCTTCCTCGGCCGGCTGCGCTACCCGGCGCGTTGAGTCGGGGATTAGCCGCAGGCCTCGGTCGCGCTGCCGCCCAACCTTGCCTATTGCCTGTCACAGATTCGCAAGCCATCTTGGCGCTTGCGGGGTCAAGACATTGACGGGAAGGGTATTTCGATGGCGGGTTCGCTCAACAAGGTCATGCTGATCGGCAATCTCGGTGCCGATCCGGAGGTCCGCAGTTTCCAGAACGGCGGCAAGGTCTGCAACCTGCGCATCGCCACCACCGAAAGCTGGAAGGACCGCAACACCGGCGAAAAGCAGGAGCGCACCGAGTGGCACACCGTGGCGATCTTCAACGAAGGCCTCGCGGGCGTGGCCGAGCGGTTCCTCAAGAAGGGCTCGAAGGTCTACATCGAAGGCCAGCTCCAGACCCGCAAGTGGCAGGACCAGAACGGCAATGACCGCTATTCGACCGAAGTCGTGCTGCGCGGCCCCAATTCGGTGATGACCATGCTCGACGGTGCCGGTGGCGGCGGCGGCGGCATGGGTGGTGGTGGCGGCCGCTCGGGCGGCTTCGGCGGCGGCAGCGGCGGCGGAAACTATGGCGGCGGCGCTGGCGCTGGCGGCGGCTGGGACAAGGGCAGCGGCGCGTCGGGCGGCATGGGCGGCGGTGGCGGCGGCTACGACGATCTCGACGACGACATTCCATTTTGACACAAGCATTTGTAGCGGGCTAGGCTGGGCCTGACCGGACCCGGCCGGACAGGGAGAGACCATGCTCGCACGCTTTTCCATGCTCGCCCTCGGGCTTGCGGGCCCGGTCTTCTTTCCGGCAGCTGCGGCAACCCAGGCCGCGTCCACACCCCCTCCCCCCATGCGTGTCTTCCCCGCGCCGACACCGGGCGCGCCGCGCGAATGGCATGTGATGACGTGGGAGGTGTCTGAGGTGATGTGCGACAAGGGTGTCCGCGTCGCCCTTGCCCATCTCAGCCTGCCGGACCCCGAGCTGATGGCTCCACGCCTGCGGAACGGCCCCGATGGCGTCACTGTCAGCTTTGCGCTCGATGCGCAGGGGCGCCCGATGGACATCGCGAGGCAAGGCGAGCCGGCTTTTCGGTTTCAAACCCAGGGGCTTCAGCCCGCGCTGCGTGCCAGCCGCTTTGCGGTCGATGAGCCGCAGACCGGCTGCACCATCCGCTATACGCCCACATATCAAAGCATGGCCGAGGCACCTGTTGAAAGCATCGCCCGGATCGGCGTGGCCCAGCGCCTGCGCATCGCCAAGGAGGCGTGGGACCGGATCGCGCCGGGCGACTGCCGCAAGTCCCCCCGCATCGCCCCGCTCACGCGCCATTACCCCGATTTCCGCAAGCTGACCCGGCGCGAGGGGGAACGCCAATGGGTCTATGTCACTTACGATCTCGATGCCGAGGGCACTCCGGTCAACCTCGCCGTGCCGCTGTCTTCGGGCTATGGCGAACTCGATACTGCGGCGCGCGAAGCGGTGGCCGCCGGGCGCTATGCCGGGGGCCCGCGCACCGGCTGCGTGCAGGCGTGGTGGACCGGGCCGGAGACCATCCCCGCCCCGCCTATCCCTCCCAAGTCGGAAACCGAGGGCAATCCGGCCTGCGAGATCAAGGACCGCTGGGAGCGCGAGCCGCGCCTCGTCTTCCCTGACCATTACCAGCGGCGCGCGATCGAAGGATGGGCGGTTCTGCGCTACGATGTCGCGCCGTGGGGCGATATTGGCGCGATCGAGGTGCTCGCCGCCCAGCCCAGCGCCGAGTTCGGCGAGGCGGCGGTCAACGTGATCCGGCAGGCGCGCTTCAAGCCGCAGGACACCGGGCTCAAGGGCTGCGTGGACCGGGTGATTTTCCGCATCCGCCCCGACGAGCGCACACGGGAGGAAAGCGTGACGGACGTGGAGACGATGACCGACTGATCCATTCCTCGCGGGATCAGAACGACTGGCTGACCCTGACATTGATGCGCGGCGTATTGTCGCCCGTGTCGTAGCGTGGCTCCGTCAGCGGTACGGCGACTTCGAGATCGAAGTCGAGGGTGCGGGTGACATCTGCGCGCAGCCCCGCGCCGCTTGACGCCAGCGCCTCATCACCTCTGCCGCCCGCAAGGTTGGACACCATCCCGCCATCGGCAAAGGCATAGAGCTGCAGGTGCTCGACCGCGCCCAACGCCTTGGGCCAGTCGTAGCGCAGTTCGCCCACCCCGGCGGCGCCCTGATCGCCGATCGCCTGCCCGAAATCATAGCCGCGCAGGAAGGCATTACCGCCGAGCGCGAAGTTCTCGCCGATCAGCAGCGGATCGCTCGAGAGCTGACCGCTCGCGGCCAGCGACAGGCTCACCCTGGCGGCAAGCGCGCGCCGCCAGCTCAGCCACCACGAAAGGGTGGTGAAACCGGGTCCGGCATCGGGCCGCGAGGCGAGCGGGTCGCCAAGCGCCGTCGCCCCGAGGACATCGAGCCCCTGGCTCACCGTCGCCCGACCCTGCAGGGTGCCGCCCGCCAGCTGGCCGAAGCCGTAGAAGCCGAGCCGCGCCAGCGCGATCCGGTCGTGCCGCGCAAGGGCGCCGAAGCTGTCCTGCCGCAGATCCTGCAATTCAGCGCTGGCCTCCAGCCAAAGACCGCGGCGCTGGCGGCGCAGCAGAGGATGGCGCAGCCGCATCCCGCCCTGCCACGATTGCCCCAGCAGCTCGCGCGCGGCGAGATAGGCCCCCGGCTCGGTGCGCGACCAGGAACCGAAGGCGCCCAACAGGGTGCCGGCATCATTCACCACCACGCTGTAACGCGCGCTGAAGAAGGCCAGCTCGTCGGGATCGAGCGGCGTGGTCGAGAAGCTGAGATCGACGCGGTCGCGAGGGGAGATCAGACCATTGGCATCAAGGTCAATCCGCGCCCGCACCGGCCCGACCGGCTTGGTGCCGTCGGTCGCCAGCAGCACCGCGCCGCCAAACGCCTCGCGCCGCGCATCGACCACGAGAATGCGGCGTCCGCCATCGCGCTCGAAGCGGGTCTTGCGGATCCACACGCCGGACAGGTCATCGGCCAGGAGCACTTCACGCTGGAGCGCGGCGAGGGTCAGCGGACGGATCGCGAGAAGGCGTTCGAGCTGGCGACGGATCGCCGGGTCATCGGCGCCCTCGATGCGGATCGCGTCGATCCCCCCCTCGTCCACCCGCACCCGCAGCACCCCGCTCTCGAGGGCCTGCTCGGGAATCCAGGCCGTGGCGAGCACATAGCCCCGCGTGCGGGCATGATTGACAATCGCATCGGTAAGTCTGCGTAAATCGGCGCGGTCGAGTGTGCGACCGGCAAAGGGCTCGATCACGGCCGCGAAATCGCTTCGGTCGAGCGCCACCAGCCCATCGACCAAGATCGCGCCGACAGCAATTCCCGCGCCTTCGTCGGTGCTGGCAGGCATGTCGAGCACCGGTTGGATCTCGATTCGGATGGCCTCCTCGACGTCCACCATCGGCCGTTCACGTTCGATCTGCTGGGCCGGATTGGTGCGGTCGAGCGCATCCTGTGCTGCCAGTCCCTGACCGGCAAGCAAGACCTGACACAAAATGAGGCCCTTAACCCAACGCACGACCGGCAAACCCCCGTAAGAAGCGCTGTCGGCCTACAATCCAAAGGTTAATCATTCGGAATTTTAAGGAGACGTTTACCAGTCTTCTCAACGGGACTTGAGAGCGTGCGGGATTATTGGGCAGGCATGGAGGATGCTATGCGTACGCTCTTTCGGCTGTTGCTGCCCCTGATCCTGCTGTTTTTCAGCGGCGCGCCCGCGCTTGCCCAGAACGGATCATGGACGATCAGCGAGACCAAGGGAACCGTGGTCGTGATCGACGCGCGCGGCCAGCGACCCGCAACCAACGGTCTCCAGCTTGCTGCGGGCGCAACCGTGCGCACTCAGGCGAAGTCCTCCGCGGTGCTGGTGCGCGGGCGCGAATTCGTGACGCTGCGCCAGAACGCACAGATCCGCATTCCCGAGGCAGCGCGCAGCCGCTCGATCATGCAGATCATCCAGGACTACGGCAGCGCGATGTTCAACATCGGCAAGCAGGCTGATCCGCATTTCGGGGTCGAGACACCCTATCTCGCGGCGGTGGTCAAGGGCACCACCTTCATCATCACCGTCGGTCCCGACGGGGCGACCTTGCAGGTGACCGAGGGCGCGGTGGAGACCGCAACCCGCGACGGCGGCGCACGCGAACTGGTGCTGCCGGGCGCGGTGGCGATGGTGGCCGCGGGCGATCCGATGCGACTGGTTCTGGAAGGCGAAACCCGCAAGGTGATCGATTCCCCGGCACGTCCGGCGGGGGGCACTGCGTCAGCGGCTCCCGCGGCGGCGCAGGGGCAGGCGGCAACCCAGGCACGCGGCCCGGTAGCGGTTAACGGCGGCCAGCGTATCGCCGAGCCGATCGCCAGCACTCCGGGTGATCTCGGCAACCTGTCGGGAGGCTTCGTTTCGGGCGAAGTGGCGGTGGTCGCCGCCACGGTCGTGGCCGACAACGCGACCCGCAGGAACGACGACACCGGCGCCGGCGCCGGTAGCAACGGAAACGGAAACGGAAACGGAGGCGGCAACGGAAACGGGGACGGCGCTGGAGGCGACGGAAACGGGAACGGGAACGGCAACGGCGCTGGCGACGGCGGCGACGGAACCGGAAACGGTGGCGGCAGCAGCGGCGGCAACGGCAACGGTGGCGGTAACGGGAACGGCAACGGGAACGGCGGCGGGAACGGCAACGGCAACGGTAGCGGGAACGGAACCGGCAACGGCGACGGAACCGGAAACGGTGGCGGCAGCAGCGGCGGCAACGGCAACGGCAACGGTGGCGGGAACGGAAACGGAAACGACGCTGGAGGCGACGGAAACGGCAACGGAAACGGCAACGGAAACGGCAACGGCGGCGGGAACGGAAACGGGAACGGCGCTGGAGGCGACGGAACCGGAAACGGCAACGGTGGCGGCAACGGGAACGGTGCTGGCGACGACGGCGACGGAACCGGAAACGGTGGCGGCAGCAGCGGCGGCAACGACGAAGATGGCGGCAACGGAAACGGGAACGGCGCTGGAGGCGACGGGAACGGGAACGGGAACGGGAACGGCAACGGTGGCGGCAACGACGAAGATGGCGGCAGCGGCAACGGCGGGAACGGGAACGGCAACGGCAACGGTGGCGGCAACGACGAAGATGGCGGCAGCGGCAACGGCGGCAACGGAAACGGGAACGGCGCTGGCGACGACGGGAACGGTGGCGGCAACGGGAACGGTGCTGGCGACGGCGGCGACGACGGGAACGGCGGCGACGGGAACGGCGGCGACGGGAACGGCGGCGGCAATGGCAATGGCGGCAATGGCCAGGGCCAGGGCCAGCGCGGCGGACTTGGCGACGGCGGGTTCGATGTCTCCGGGCGAGGCAAGGCGTTCGATCACGGCTTCGACCCGGTCCCGGCCCGCATCGCAGCTCCCGGGCTCGGCGATGCTGTTTCCTATGGGACCGCCGGGCGCGTCGATTACGCCGAACAAGCCGGACAGCCCCGCTAGGCGGCAGCACCTCGCGTGAAACCCCTTCGCTCCGCCCTGCCGGATATTTCCAATCTTCTCTGGCTACGGCTGGTGGGGACACTCGCGCTTGCGCTTCTGGTAGCGATGGGCGCGACGGGCGGGGTGTTCCGGTCCTTCGAGCACCGCCTCGAGGAACTCACCTTTGCCCTGTTCGAGCGATCGGCCAGCGGTCAGGTACATATCGTCGAAATGGACGCTGCCAGCATGGCCGCCATCCAGCGCTGGCCCTGGCCGCGCGAACACTATGCCGAAGCCGTCGCACAGCTCGATCAGGCAGGGGTGCGTTCGATCAGCTTCGACGTCGATTTCTCAAGCCGCTCCGAGCCGGCAGGTGATGCCGCCTTCGGCGCGGCCATCGCCGCTGCCAATGCTCCGGTGGCGCTACCGACCTTTGCCCAGAGCGCAGGCTTCCGCGAACGCCGCCAGCTCGATTCACTGCCGATCGCCGCCTTGCGCGAACACGCACACCTCGCCTCGGTCTCGATCATCCCCGATGCCGACGGCTACGTGCGGCGGATGCCGCTCGGCACGGTGACCGGCACCCTTGCGCGGCCCTCGATCGCGGCCTTCGTCGCGGGCCGGGCCGGGAGTGTGGGGGAGAGCTTCCCGATCGACTACAGCGTCAATCCCGGAGCAATCCCGCGCCACAGTTTCATCGCCGTCGAGCGCGGCGAGTTCGATGCCGCCAGCTTCAAGGGCAAGGACGTGATCATCGGAGCCACCGCGATCGAACTGGGGGATCGCTACGCGGTGCCGCGCCATGGGGTGATCCCGGGCGTGATCGTGCAGGCGCTGGCTGCCGAAACGCTTGCAGAAGTGGTGCCGGTCTATGGGTCTTGGCCAGCCCCGCTCGCGCTTGCGACGCTGCTGGCGCTGGTGGTCGCCGCCGCAGGACGACGCAGCCGGGTGGCTGCGCGCTTCGTGATCGCTGCGGCCGGTCTGGCGCTGGCATGGTTCGCCGCCCGGCTGTCTTTGGCGCTGTGGTTCGAGATCGTCCCGGCGCTGGTGATGCTCGGCCTGGCAACCGCACTGCGGCTGGCGGTTCTCACTCTGCGCGAGACCGAGCGCACCCGCCGGATCGATGGCGAAAGCGGACTTCCCAACAAGCTCGCGCTCGATACCCGCAGGCCTGCTCCGGGCGAGCGGCACTTCATCGCCGCGCAGATCGATGATTTCGACGCGCTCAAGCTCGCGGTGGGCGAGGACAACCTCGGCGATCTGCTGCGCCGGCTGGTCGAGCGGCTGCAGGTGGCCGGGAACGCCGAGACAGTATACCGCATCGACACGCGCACGCTGGTATGGGCGAGCCCGCTGGCGCTCGAGGAGCTCGAACAGCTGTTGGCAGGCCTCAAGGCGGTGATGCGCAGTCCTTTCGAAGTGGCCGGACGCCGGCTCGGTGTATCGCTGTCCTACGGGGTCGCAGCCGCCGACATCGCCGAGGCCGCGGGCAACGCCGCCCATGCCGCGAGCCTCGCCAAACGCTCGGGCAAGCCATGGCGGCTCCATGCCGACGGCGAAGGCGAAGCGGCAAGCGAGCAGTTCTCGCTGCTGGGCGAGCTCGACGAGGCGCTGGACAACGGCGATATTCGGGTGGTCTACCAGCCCAAGCTTAACCTTGCGACCGGCCGGATCGACGCCGTCGAAGCGCTGGTGCGCTGGAAGCACCCCGTGCGCGGGATGCTGCCACCGGACAGCTTTATCCCGCTGATCGAGGAAGCCGGACGGATCGACGACCTGACCATTGCGGTGCTTGCCCAGTCGCTGGCCGACATGAAGCGCTGGTGCGCGCAGGGGCTGGTGGTAGGCGTCGCGGTCAATATCTCGGCCGGCCTGCTGGCCTCGGACAGCTTTGCCAGCCGCGCGCTGGCCGTGGTCGCACGTTCGGGCGCACCGGTGCACCGGCTGACCTTCGAGGTCACCGAGAGCGCCCAGTTCGAAGATACCGACAAGGCGATCGCCATTCTCGAAGCGTTCCGGGCAGCCGGAATCCGCATTTCGATGGACGACTACGGCACCGGTCAGTCGACACTCAACTACCTCAAGATGCTGCCGGTCTCGGAACTCAAGATCGACCGCATGTTCGTGCAGCACGCCCATATTGATCATGGCGATGCGATGCTGGTGCGCTCGACCGTGCAGCTGGCGCACGAACTCGGGCTCAAGGTGGTGGCCGAAGGGATCGAGGACGAGGCGTGTCTCGCCTTCCTCAGGGGCATCGGCTGCGATTATGCGCAGGGCTATCATGTCGGCCGGCCGATGAGCGCCGATGACCTCGCCGTGCTGGTTGCCCAGCCGAATGCCCGTGCGGCCTAGAGCCTGCGTCAATCGATCAGCACAAAGGGCGCCCATATCTCGGGATTGCCGGCCCCGGGCAGCCCGCTGTCGCGCCTGACGCTGCGGATTGCGTGCTGGAGCGCCCGCGCCTTGTCGCCGTGCTTGCGGTAGTGACGCAGCATTTCGGTGGCAACATAGGCCGCGACATCGTCGCGCACCTGCCAGTGGGTGGCGAGCACGCTGCCAGCCCCGGCGAAACGGAAGGCGCTGACAAGGCCCGAAAAGGCCGCCACACCGCCCTCGAAACCGGCAGCACTGTCGCAGGCGGTAAGGATCACCCAGTCCGCCGCCAGATCAAGCCGGGCGATCTCGCTCGCGGTCAGCACTCCGTCGCCCTGTCCGTCCTGCGGCGGCGAAAGGATCAGTGCCGGCTCGGCAAGGCCCTCCAGCTCACCGCCCACGAGACCGTGGGTGGCAAACAGCAGCAGTTCGGCCCGACCCACGTCGGGATCGGCCAGATTGGCCTCGCTCGCCTGATCGCCGAGGAACAACCGGGCGCCGACTTTCCCGAATTCGCGCGCGATGCTGCGCGCTTCGCGTTCGGACCCGGGCAAGGGCGGAAGCTGCGCCAGCCGCGCAGCATCCGCGCCGCGGCGTTCGAAATAGGTGGCGGGGCTGAGAACCGCTGCGTCAGCCATGCTCTCCGCTTCGCCTGACACGAAAGGCACGGGCGCGGCGAAGGCGACAAGGCCGCTGCCATGCGCAGAGCGGGGAGGCGCATCGTTACCCAGCGCAGCGACATTGGCCAGTGCGAAGCGGTCGGCGAGCCATGTCGGGCCTTTGCCCTGTGTGCCCTGGTCGAGCACCAGCAGCCCGAACGGCAAGGAGGCGAGCGGTCCCCCCGCGAGCACGCGCAAGGTCTTGATCCGTCCAAGCACGGCGCGGGTCTCGGGCGGTAGCAGCACCGCCGCCAGACGCGCCGCGGCGGCGCGATCGAAATCGAGCCCCGCCGCCCCGTCGCGCACGCTTGCGGCGAGCGCCACCAGTTCGGCACGCGGCAGTTCGAGCCGCCGGACAAGCGCCTGGTCGGCGGTCAGCACCAGACTATAGGCCCCGTCATAGGCTGGCGCGATCGCCAGCAGGGCCTCGTCCTTGCCAAGCCCCGCACGGATCACGGCAATATCGACGACATCGGGGTCAAGCAGCGGTCCGGTCGCCGCGTCGCGTGCGCGCAGATCGGCGAGCGCCGCGGTGCGCGCCGCATCCGCCGACGCCAGCCGTTCGCGCGCGGCCTCGGGCGCGGTGCCTGCCGCAAGGGCGCGCAGCAACTCGCGGTCGGCGGCGTCGAGTTCGGCGTCGGCCTCCTGCAAGGCCTTGAGCGCCCCTGCCAGCCCCGGATCCCCGGTCGCCAGCCGCTCGGCGCGGAAGGCGCTGGCCTGCGCCAGACCCGATCCGGTGGCGAGCTGGATGGCCTGCGCCATTGCGTCGGGCGCGCCGGCGGCGACCGCGATCTCCATCACCAGATCGAGCGCGGCGCGCTGCTCGGACAGCAGCTGCCCCGTCTGCCCGCGCGCGCGGTCACGCCCGAGAAAGGCGATCATCGCCCGCGCCTCGGCGACGGCCTTGTCGGGCTGACCTGCCACAATGCTCTGCGCCCAAACGTCAACCAGCCGCGCATGACGCAGCGCGAAGGCCCCCGAATTCTCGGTTTCGAGCAGCCGGGCATAGTCGCGTGCGGCGATCCGCGCCGCCTCGGCGGTCTCGCCGTTACGGATGAGCGCACGCACAAGATCGGGGCCGATGCGCTTGGCGATCTCGGCATCGACTGTGCTCGCCTCCATCTGCGCATCCACCGCACGCAGCCGCGCCAGCGCCTCCTGCGTGCGCCCGAGCGCGAAGGTGCCCTGCGCCGCATAGCCCTGCGCGCCGAGGCCGAACGGACTGCCCTCGCCCTGATACTTCGCGAAGATCGGCGCGGCTTCCTCGAACAGGGGCACCGCGTCGGCATAGCGTTCGCGCTGGAGTTGGATCGTCCCCAGCAGGTGCAGCCCATATCCGAAGAACAGGCTGTCCGGCCCCTCGTGCTCACGCTTCAGTTCGAGGCTGCGGGCAAGATAGCCGGTCGCCTCGACCGGGCGGCCCGTGCGCGACAGGATGATCGCCAGCATCTCCAGCGCCCGGGCATAGCTGCTATGCGAGGGATCGACATGGGCCACCGCCCGCTCCACCGCGATGCGGGCATAGCGTTCGGCCTCGTCCATCTGCCCCGCCCGCCGCAGCGCGCCGGCATAGCCGTAATAGGAACCGATGGTGTCGGGATCGTTCGGCCCGAGAAAGCCCTCCCGGGTATCGAGACTGGCCTTCTGGTAGCGCAGCGCCTCGTCGATCCGGCTCAGTTGCAGGAACACCTGCGACAGCGAGAATTCGAGATTGGAGCGCGCCACCACTGCACCGCGGCCGATATCCTCAGGCGGCAGGGCTGCAAAGGCGACCATGTAGTCGGCATAGCCCTGCTCAAGCGCGGTGACCGCAGCGTCGGCCTCGCCTGCCATCGCCAGCAAGGTGCCGAGCAGCGCCACGCCTTCGGCGCGCACTGTCAGCGTATCAGGATCGCCATCGGGAAGCGCGGCCAGCCCGCGCTGGACACGCGCCCGCGCCTCGGCATTGCGGCCGAGAATATAGAGCTGCGAGGCGACACGGATGTCGGTACGGGCGATCTGCGGATGATCGGGCGCGATCCGGCGCGCGGCGGTCGCCACCGCCTCCCACGCGTCCATCATGCGCTCTGCACCTTCGGCATCGGTCTTCTGCTGCTCGAACAGGGCAAAAGCCTCCTGGAGCAGCCGCTCGACTTCGGCGTCTCCCGGCTGAGGGGCGGCTGAAAGCGTCCCGGGCGAAGCGGCCAGCATCAGCGCCAATGCAATGGCCGTGACGCTCCGGCTGCCACACTGATGGCGTCCTGCGATCATGACTTACCCCCTCGTCAGACGGGAAACCTTAGGGCGGCGTCAGTCGAAAACGATGTAGAATTCCGACATCTGCGGGCCGGTGTTGACGATTTCGATGCTGTGGCGCTGCGTGTAGAGCGGCACCCAGCGGCATTTTACGGGATCGTCGGCGACGGGTTTGCACACCTGCCGCGCCGACTGGTCTCGCACCACCAGCCGTGGTGTCGGCCCGCGCGAGACGCGCAGCACGATCTGTGCGCTGCGCCCGCCAAGGAACGTCTGGTTGAGCTGCGTGGTCGCACCCGGATCAAGCGCCGCCGAACGATAGGCCGGACCAAGCGCGCGCCCGCGCATTGGCTGGGTATCGGCGGGCAGGCTGGCAAGCCAGCGGCCCATCGCAGCCTCGTCCGTCGCGGTCACGGGCTTGGCGCCGAGCCGTTCGAGCCGGGCAGCGGCCTGCGCCAGCGCGGCGGTATCCTGCGCGCGTTCGGCACGCTCGGCCAGCACCAGCGCCTCGGCAACACGCTCGGCGCGGTCAGCGGGGGCGAGCGCCGGCGTGGGCGCAGCCGGTTCGACCGCGCCCGGCGCGGCGCAGCCGGCAAGCAATGCCAGCATGGAGAGAGACCCAAGGCACCTCATGTCGCCGCCGCGATGCGGAACACCGCGCCTCCCGGTCCGCCTTCGGCGGGCTCCTCCAGCGTCAGCGCCAACCCGTGGCGCTCGGCAATCGCCCGCGCCAGCGCAAGGCCAAGCCCGCTGCCCGACGTCTCTTCACCCTTGCCGCGGCCGCGATAGAAGCGGTCGAAGATCCGCGTCCGGTCCTGCGGGTCGATGCCGGGGCCGTCATCGGCCACCACCAGCACCGGCCCGGGTTCGAGCGTGATCGCGATATGTCCGCCGGGCGGAACATATTTGAGGGCATTGTCGAGCATGTTGGTCACCAGTCTGCCGAGCTGTCTCTCGTCGCCATTGATCGTCACATCGGGCGCGACTGTCCAGCCGAGTTCCAGCCCGGCCTCCTCGGCGCTGCCCGCGTAGAGTTCGCAGATCCCCGTCACCAGCGCGCTGAGATCGACGAGGGCAAGCCCGCTGCGATCGCCGCGATTGGCCTTGCTGGCGGCGATATCGAGCAGGGATTCGAGCGTCTGGACGATCCGCCGGATCTCCCCGCGCGCCTCCGCCAGCTTTTCGGCGATGGCCGGATCGGGCTTCTCCGCGAGCGCCTTCACCAGCCGGTTGTCGAGATGGGAAAGCGGCGTGCGGATTTCGTGGGCGAGTTGTTCCGATGTGTCCTTGTAAGCCGCCAGCAGATCATTGACCCGCGCCAGCGCCGCACCGCTGTGCGCAGTCAGCTCGTCGATCTCGTCGCCGTCGATGCGCCCTGCCGCGGCAAGCTCGGCCCCGCCCTGCGGCTCACGGAAGGCAAGGTTGATGCGCCCGATGCGGCGTTGCAGCCCGAGCGCGGCAAACCGTCCGAGCAGCGCCACCAGTCCGATGAACACCGCCCCGCCCGCCGCAAAGGCCATCGCGATGCTGGAGAGCACCGGCGCCTCGATATCGATTCCGCGCGCCACCACCAGCCGCAGGTCGGGTCCAAGCTGCACCGCCCGGGCAAAACCCCGCGAATTGGCACCTATGGTGATGATCCCGCTCTCCGAGACAGCCGGATCGAGCGGCGGCCATTCGGCCAGATCGCCTGCGATCCTGCGCCCGCGGTCGTCGGCCAGCAGATAGTGCGACGCGCTGCCTTCCATCGGCGTGAGCGCAATGCGATCGGCGATGCGCGCCTGAAGCTCGGCCTTGCCGCCGGTGGCATAGATGTCGGCAAGGCCGGCGAGATCGACATCGACCTCGGCCCGGGCGGCCTCCTGCAAGGTCGTGCTGACGGTCTGGTGGGTAAGCCACCACAGGCCCGCCAGCAGCACCAGCGAGAGCACGATCGCGCCCGCCACGAGGCGCGAGAAGATGGAGCGGCGGGCCTCGATCACGGCCTCCCGTCGAGCAGGCGATAGCCCGATCCCAGGATGGTCTCGAGCGCGGGCCGCTCGAACCCGTCTTCCAGCTTGCGCCGCAAGCGTCCGATATTGACGTCAACCACGTTGGTCTGCGGGTCGAAGTCCATCTTCCATACATGCCGCAGCAGCATCTCGCGGGTCACAACCTCGCCGGCGTTCTCCATGAAATAGCGGAACAGCTCGAATTCCTTGGGGCTCAGGGCAAGGTGGCGGTTGTCGCGGAAGGCAGTGCGCGCCTTCACGTGGCATTCGAACGCGCCGTAGAGGATCACGGCGCTGTGTTCGCGCCCCGTCGCGCGGCGGTGCAGAGCGCGCAGGCGGGCGACCAGTTCCTCCGGCTCGAATGGCTTGGCAAGGTAGTCATCCGCGCCAGTATCGAGCCCGTCGGCGCGGTCGGAACTGCGGCCCAGCGCCGAGAGGATCAGGATCGGGGTGCCGATGCCGCCCTCGCGCAGGCGGCGGGTAATGGTCAGCCCGTCGATGTCGCCGAGCATCCGGTCGAGGATGATCACGTCGAACGGCTCCATCCCGGCGCGCAACAGCGCCGCGCTGCCGTTGTCCTCCCACACCAGCACATCCCCGCTGGCGCTGAGGATTTCCCCCACAGCCGCAGCCGAGCGCGGATCGTCCTCGACATAGAGGATTCTCATGGGCGTCGTTTCCATCCTTGCAGTCCCTGGAACACCAACCGGATTTCCCCCCTAACCTTGCGTGCTGCCACCGCTTGCCCCGGGGCGCAAGCGGTGGCCGCTGGCGGGACCGGGGTCCCGATCAGTTCAGGCTCTCGATCGACACCCAGCCGACGGTGCCGAAATTGTCCTTGGCCTCGATGAACAGCCCCTCGCGCTTGCCGGTCGGGTTGAGCGTTGTGCCGACCCTGAGGCTGCGCAGCACCTTGGCACTGGCCGAGGGCGCTTCGAGCATTGCGGTGGTCGAGGCGACGGTCGCGAGATCATTGTCGGCGCTGCGGCTGCCAGCCTTCGGGGCCGAGGCGATGGTTGCCTTCTGGGCGACCAGATCGTTGAATGCGAGCACGAAGGCCTCGACCAGCATCTTGCCGTCCTTGCTGCCACCATAGCCGGCTGCGGTGGCGCCAGCGTTCCATGCCCCGGCACCACCGAATGTCAGGGTGCTCTTCTTGACCACGCCCTGGCCGGTGGCGATGGTGAGGCCGTTGGCGGGGCTGAGCAGCTTGATGCCCGCAGCCAGCCGCTTCTTCTTGCCGCCGAGCCCGCCGAACATCCCGAGCACCGCACCCGCACCCGGCACGCTGCCAAGCAGCGAGGTCGCCGCGCCCGAGCGCACCAGCCCTTCCATCGCCGCGCCCTTGGCAAGCTCGATCGACTGGTCGACCTCCTCGCTGTCGCCCGCGACGACGTTCATCAGAAAGTCCGCAGATTCACCGCCGGCCGCATTGTGCGGGGTAAAGCAGCCGCTTTCACGCGCCAGCGTGTCGATCAGCGCACGGGGAGAGCCAAGGCCGTATTCCGACCAGCCCTGGGTGTCTCCTTCGACCACGGCGATGGTGCCGAGGCTTTCGGTGCAGGAGGCAAGATCGACCGCATCGTCGTCATCGTCCTTGGCCTGAACCGGAGCCGCGATCAGCGCGGCCGAGACCATCAGGGCGGCGGCCAGCGTGCGGGAATTGGTCTTCGTCATCGTGATTCTCCCCTTGCATTCGATGGAGCGATGATGAGCCTCCGCCCGCACGCCAGCCACACACATGCCCTGTCATGGGCATGACAATCGCTGTTAGGTTCGTTGTCCGGCCACCTCAGCGCGGCACGCTTGCGCCGTCGCCGAAGGTGATCATCCCGCCCATCAGCTGCTCGGCCTGACGGATCGCCGCGCGGCGATCCTCCTGCGCCGAGGCGCCCTGGTTCGCGACGACGCTTGGCGGAACCATGCCGATGCCCGACAGGGTGTCGCCATTGCCGGACAGGCGCCCGCCCGCCGGGCTCCCGCCAGACCAGCGGCTCCAGTCCACCGGGGATATGGCCGCCGTGGCCGGCACCGGCGCCCTGCCGCGCGGCAAGGCCATGGCGGCGGCGGTGGTGGTGGCGGCCGAAGCCGAAGGCACCGTGGTGCCCTCAGGAGCGTAGATCACGGCCCCCTGGATGCGCGGCAGCGAGAAGGTGCCGGGGAAGATCTGGTAGACCAGTCCCAGCCGCTCCTGCGGGTTCTGCCCGCCGAAGCTGCCGTAGAAGCTCATGTTGCAGCCCGATCCGGCGCAGCCTCGCCCGGTGCCGGTGACATTGGCCTGCAGGAACAGGTCGTTCGGCCCGGGCCCGGCGTTGATGATGTTCTGGAACGTGCCCTGATCGAAGCCCGTCGAGGCGAAATTGTAGGTCACGTTGCCGCCCGCCTCGGGCATGACGATCGTCCCGGCCGTGCGGTATTGCAACTGCGAGCCGAACCGGATCGAGAGTGAGCCGTCAAAGGTGCCCGGCGCGGACTCGCCGTTGTTGAACACCGGGTTGGTAGCGGCGTAGACGCGGTAGTCGATCTGCCCGCTGGTCGGCAGGCTGCCCACCATCGGGGCCATCACCACATAGGGCAGGCCATCATTGGCGGCATAGGTGTTGGTGCCGCCCCGGAACGTCGCGGTGCCGCCTGCAAAGCGGCCCAGCACCGCGCGCTCGTCACCCGCGACATCCACCGCAGGCGCGGTTCCGGCGCGCAGATCGCCGGCCGTCTCCAGCGCACCGCTCGCTCCGACCACTGCGGCCTGATTGCCCGGCTGGCTGTTGCCGCCATCGGTGGCATAGGCGCGGCCGGTATTGGCCGGGAAGCCGCCGAGGTAGCGGGTCAGTCGGCCGCTGGCATCGCCGCCCCCGATCGCCTGGCCGCGCGCGAAGGCGGCAGTGCCGTTGATGAAGCCCTGCGGCGTCACGGTCTGCTGGCGGATCGCGTAGGACAGGCCTGCGCCGCTCGCGCCGTCACCCGACAGGAAGCCCTGCACGAAGCTGAGACAGCCCCCGGCACAGAAGCTGCCGGCAAGGTTGGTGGTGGTGACTTCGGGGTTGGACGCGCCCGAGCTGAACACCCCGTTCGCCCCGATCAGCAGCCGCGACTGACTGACATCGGTCACCCCACCATCGGTGGCCATGCGGATCTGGTCCGCTCCGCTGGTGACGGTCAGGTCAAGCCCGAAGCGCGCGGTGCTGCCGAACTGCACCGCGGCCGAACCGGCAATCGATCCGGTAGAGGTGCCTTCCCCGCTACGGGTCGGGGTGGTCTGGCCCACGAGGTTGTAGGCGATGGTGCCGCTGGTGGGGATGTTGCTGAGCGCATCGCCCGCGATCACGTGCCAGCCGCCATTGGGGCCGACCGGATCGAAGGCGGTCTCGCCGTAATAGTTACCCGTCGGCGTGCCGTTGGCCCAGCGTGTCCAGGTCACACCCGCCGCATTGCCGCTTTCGACAATGGCGGTGCTGCCCTGGCTGAAGACTTCCTGAGCGCGGCTCTGATAGCCGACAATCCGGCCCTGATCGTCCACCGTCACGCTGCCGCCGGACACTGCATCATCGCCGATGAACAGGTTGGCGAAGGCAAGGTTCTGGCCCGTGCGGGTAGTGGTGGAGCCGCCGCCATTGCCGCCGCCCCCATTGCCGCCACCCCCGTTGCCACCGCCGCCGAAGGTGCGGGTCGGCCCGGCCTCGAAGATCGCAGTGCCGACCATGTAGGTCGCCGGCCCGCCCACGGCGGCCTCGTAGCTGATGCCGATGGTGTCGAGATCACTGGCAAAGGCTCCGCGCATATTGAACACGCACAACGCGGGATTGGCGGTGCAGTTGCCCGCATTGTCGCTGCCCTGGATCGAGGCGAAGAAGTTGCTGTCGGTGTTGGCCCCGATGATGCTCAACGACCGCGAGGGATCGGCCAGACCGCCGTCGGTCGAAAAGCTGAAGATGTAGGGGTTGTTGCCGTTGGGCATGGTGATCGTGCCCTCCATCGCCAGCCGGTATTCGCTGCCCAGCGCGATCGCCATTCCGGCGTCGAACCGGCCCGGAGCGAGCGAGCCGTTGCCGATGGTCGGACGGGTCGCAGCGATCAGATAGTAATCCACGCGGCCCGTCAGCGTGTTCAGGATGTTGGCCCCGGCCGGACGGGTCAGGATGTAGTGGAGGCCCTGGTTCTCGTTGAAGGTGAAGGTGTTGGGAATGGAAATGGTGCCATTGGTCCAGCGCCCGATCACCGCGTCGGCATTGCCGAAGATGTCAGTCTGCTGGGCGGCGCCGCGATTGCGCACCTGTCCGCCCGGCTGGCGGGTATAGGATGACAGGCCGCCATCGGCATCAAGCGTATAGGGCGACGCACCGAAGCCGAATTCGCCGCCGACGAAGGTGCCGCGATTGCGCGAGCCGCCGAGGATGATGCTGATCTTCGCGGTTTCGGGATTGAACCCGCCGGTATAGCCGGTCAGCACCGGCGGAACGTTCGGATCGGGCGGGTTGCCCCCGCCGCCACCGCCGCCGTTGCCGGGCAGGCCGGCGAACAGATCGGGGTTGCCGCCGCCGGCGATGAAGATGAAATAGTCGACGAAGAAGGGATCAAGCCCCTCGATCCCCGCCAGCCCGCCCTGCAGCGCAGCGAGCGCGGCGAGATAGGCCTCGATCGTCGCGGCATCGAGTTCGCCATATCCGCTTGGCAGGCCGCCGCCGAGCAGGAACTGGTAATAGGCGTTGAGTGCGGCGATGTACTGGACGTAGACAGGCAGGCCGACAAAGCCATCGGGACTACCCCCTCCTGCCAGGAAGGCGAAGTAGCGGGTCAGCAGATCGGCATTGTCGCCCAGCAGCGCGGCGAGCTGGCCCGAGCGGGTCAGTGCATCGATGAAGCTGCGCAGCCGCGCGAGATCTTCGGCGGTGTAGTCCGAGGGCAATCCGCCCGCCTGCAGGAACGCCGCATAGGCGTTGAGCGCGGCGGCAAAGGCCGGGAAGTCGGGCGGCACCGGCAGGCCGCCGAACAGGTCGGGATTGCCCCCGCCTGCAAGGTAGACTGCATATTCGCGGTAGAAGGCCGCCAGATCTCCAAGAAAGCTCGACGTCGCCCCTGCCGCTTCGAGCGCGGCGATATAGGCACGGATCTGCTCGGGGGTGAGCAGGGTGTAGGCCGACGGCACCCCGCCAGCCTCAAGGAAGTCGAAGAACGCCCTGAGATCGACGGCATAGCCTGCAAAGATGTTGGCGGGCAGGCCGGCAAAGGCATCGAAGCTGCCGCCCTGCGCGACGAAAGCGGCGAAGGCGGCGAAGAACGCGGCGCGCTCGCCAAGAAACCGCTCCAGTGCGCCTGCCGCCTGCAATTCGAGCAGATAGGCCTGGAGCACAGCGAGATCGGTGCCGCTGAATTCGGAGGGCAGGCGTCCGGTCGACAGGAAGGCGAAATAGGTGTCGAGCTGCACCGCGTAGCCGGCGAAGATGTTGGCCGGCAGACCGGCAAAGGCATCGAAGCTGCCGCCCGCCGCAACGAAGGCCGCAAACTGCGCGAAGAATGCCGCGCGGTCGCCGAGGAAGCGGTCAAGCGCGCCCGCCGCCTGCAGTTGAAGCAGGTAGGCCTGCAGCGTCGCGATATCGGTGCCGCTGAACTCGGATGGCAGCCGTCCGGTCGCGAGGAAGGCGAAATAGGCATCGAGCTGCACGGTGTAGCCCGCAAAGATGTTCGCCGGCAGCCCGGCGAAGGCATCGATCTGCCCGCCCGCGCGCAGGAAGGCGAGGTAATCGGCAAAGAATGCCGCCTGATCGCCCAGCACCGTGTTCAACAGGCCGGTGTTGGACAAGGTCTCCAGATAGGCGCGCAAGGTCGCCTGATCGAGCGCGGTATAGGTGCTCGGCAGGCGGCCGCTGGCGAGGAACGCGAAATAGTCGCCCAAGGCGGCCTCGTACTGCGCGGCAAAAGCCAGCCCGCCATTCGCGAGGAACGCCTCGACCAGCGCGCGGTCGGCCGCGCTCAGCTGCACCACCAGCCCGCTGTCGCGCAGGAAGGCGATGGTCTGCGCCAGAGCGGCCTGGCTCGCGCCGGTGAAGGCCGCCGGATCCCCGCCGCCGCGCACGAAGGTGAAGTAGGCGATGGTAAGATCGGTGAAGGACCGCGCAAAGGCATCGCGGTTGCCGCCGCTGGCGAGGAAGGAAAGGTAGGCCTCGGCCAGCACCCGATCGCGCGCGGCAAGGTTTGTGAGCGCTCCCGTGCGGCGGATGTAGGCGAGATAGGCCTCGACATCGCCCGGGCTCGCCGAGGCGAACCCGCTCGGCAACCCGCCAACGCGGATCAGATCGAGGTAGTTGACGACGAAACCGCTATAGGCGGCGAGGAAGGTGTTGCCCGATCCGCCGCCCGCGAGAAAGCGCAGATAGGCGCGGATGATGTCGGCCTGGGCTTCAGGGAACGGGGTGCCGCCATAGGCGCCTTCGAGCTGCGCGGCGGCTGCCACCAGCAGCGTGAAATCGCCGCTCGGAAAGGTGTCGAGCGACGGGTTGCCGACCACCGCCTCGATCCGGCGTGCCGCCCCGATGATGTCGTTCGACGCCCCGGCGGCGGCGAGCTGGTCGCCGAAGCCCACCGGAATGCCGTTGACCGCAGCCGCCACCGGGCCGGCATCGCCGCCGATCGGCACAACGGCATTGTCGCTGGCGACCGGGGTAACATTGGCCGGCTGCGCCCGCCGCGACAGGCGCGGATCGTTGCGATCGCCGCCCCCGCCTTCGACCGGCTGCACCTGCGCTGCATTGGCAATGACGCGCTTCGCCCCGCTCTCGCCGCGCGCGCGCCACATCTCGCCCGCCTTGAAGCTCTCCAGCTTGTCCGGCCGCCCGATCCGCACCGCGCCGGTCAGCGCATGGCCGCTTGCCTCGCCATTGGCACGGACAACGAAATTGCCCGCCGAACCGGCACCGCCGACCCGGCCCTCAAGGCCCTCGGGCATCCGCACCACCACTTCGCCCGCGCCGCCCGAGGCCACCGTGATCGAGCCTTCGTAAAGGTCAATCGAGCCATCCGCGTTGAGGCGGTACTTCGCGGCATCGACGATCGAGACCGTGCCCCCGCCGGTCAGCGCGATCTGGGTAAGGCCGGCGCGCTGGTCGACGCGCTGGCCCGTCTCGGGCCGCGCCTCGCTGGTGGTGAACAACAGCTGGTTGGCCGCGAGCGGCGCGCTGAGCGCAAGGCCCGATGCGCCCACCAGCAGCAGGCGGGCCGAACGCACGAGGGTCTTCGAAGGCGAGATGGTCAGAATGGCAGTCATGTGATGGCCTCCCCCGATGGGATCAGAATTCGAAGCGTGCGCCGACCGAGACGGTCCAGCGCTCGAAATCGAACAGGGCGATGTTGCTCCAGTTGCGCGAATAGGTCGCGGTCGGCTGGAGGAAGAGCCGGTCGATGATCGCGACCTTAAGTCCCGCGGTGAGATCGAGCCGTTCGTCCTTGCGCTTGGCAAGGAACAGCGGGTCGGGCGCGTCGTGACGGCGCAGATCGAAGGCGAGGCCGCCTACAATCGCGACGGTCTTGGCCAGCGGCACCTCGGCACCGATGTTGGCGCCGACGAAATCGAACGACAGATGATCGCCGGGCTGGCGCCGCGTTTCCTCTTTGCCGCCGTTGATGTTGGCCGCGAAGATCTTGCCGACGAACCCGACACCGACCGAGAAACGATCGGCATCGCGCAGGGGATCGCCGTCGAATTCCAGCCGGTTCCACTGGCCCGACACCGTCAGCGCTTTCCCGCCCTTGAGCGGCTTGGTGTACTGCGTCGTCAGCCCGTAAGAGGTGCGGAAACCCGCATCGTCGAGCCAGAACTTCTGCACCTGTCCCGACAGCGAGATCACGTCCTGATTGGCGAAGCTGTGGGCATAGCCCGCGGTCGCGGTGAGCGCGGCCTGATCGAACATGCTCGTGTCGAGATTGTCGCGCCAGTTGCCCAGCAGCGAGGCGAACAGCCGATCCTGCCGCCCGATCGCGGTGACCCCGGAAATGCCGGCGGTGATGTCGTAGAACTCGTCCGACTGCGCCACTGCGCCGGCACCGAGCTGGCCCGGGCCGAGGAAGCTGAACAGCGGAATGACGATCGAGTTCTGCTCGGTCGCGGTGTTGATGTTGCTGTCGTGCCCGAGGCGCGCATCGACAAAGCCGCTGATGTCGGAACCGCCGCCTCTGATCTGCTGATCGAACTGGCGCACGAAGCCGGTGAAGCGCTGGCGCACCGGATCGGGCAGGCTGGGATCATCGACCACGGTAGCGAACTGTTCGCGCGCGGTGTCGATATCGCCGGCCAGTGCATAGGCGCGGGCCAGCTCGGCGCGCGCGGCGGCGTTATCGGGCTGCACCGCGAGCACGCGCTGGAAGGCGATGATCGCCTCGCCGAAGCGGCCGGAATCGATGGCCGCGATGCCGAGCGCATAGTCGAACGCCGGATCGCCCGCGCGCTGGCCGATCTGGCCCGAAAGCGCGCGGTAATCGGCCTCGGCCTTATCGCGCGCGGCCTTGGCGGCGGCGGGATCGGGCTCGGCAGGCTCCTGCGCCAGCACCGGCTCGGCGATGGCTGTGCCTGCGATGATCGAGGACGCCCCGAGCATCGCTGCACGCAGGCCGAATGCAGATATCCGTTTCACAGTAAGCCAGCCCCCAAGATCTGTCTGAGTGGGGATCAGCCATGGCGCAGACCGCTTGCCGGCCCCACTGACAAGCAATGTCAGGGGCATGACAAATGCCGTTAGGTGCCGGAATTGCCCCTGAAACTGGGGCGGGCTGTGTCAGCCCCGGCGCTTGAGGATCAGGTAGAGCGCGCCCTCGCCGCCATGGCGGACATGGGCGCGGCGCACCGCGGCAATGGCGCCGGCGTGGCGGCTGGCGGCAAGCCAGTCGAGCAGCTTGGCGCGGATCGCTCCGCGCCGCTCCATCCGGTCGGCGGGATCGACCGGCCGCTCGCGTCCGGCGATCACCAGCACCACCCGCGCGTCCATCATGCGTGCCTGATCCAGCCCTGCCATGATCCGGTCATAGGCGGTATCGAGCGTGTGGCCGTGGAGATCGAGCGTGAGATCGGGATCGAGCCGGCCGCCCTTCATCCGCCGCTCCCAGTGCGAATCGAGCGCGCCGGGGATGGCGGGCGGCGGCGAGGGAGCGGGCGGTGTGCGGCGTTGCTTGGGGGCGGATTTGGGCTTGGCGGAGGGAGCAGCCGGACTCGCTCCTCCGGCGACCTTTGGTTGCTCAGCCTCCCGCTTGGCAGGCGGAGTGGGCCGCTTCTTGCCGGGCAGCGGTTTGACACTCGCGGCAAGGTGCGCCCAGGCCGCCTGCTCGCCCGCGGTCAGCCCGCGCGGGAGCCTCACTGCGCGCTCGCGATGAGCCGGGAAGCCGCGGCGCGCGGCAGCAGCACCAGCGCGCGCCCGCGTCCGCTCATGCCGCCCGCGATCACCCGCGCGTCCTCGCCTGCGCCCCAGAATGTGTCGAAGCGGTTGGCGCCCTTGATCGCCCCGCCGGTGTCCTGAGCAATCCAGAGGCCCGACGCCTCGGGCCGGTCAAGTTCGAGCCATACCGGCGCGCCCAGCGGGACGAAGGCGGGATCGGCGGCGACCGAGCTTTCGCGCCGCACCGGCACGCCAAGCGCCCCCAACGGGCCGTCGCCGCTCAGCTCGGTGAAGAAGATCCAGCTCTTGTTGAGCCGCATCAGGTCGCGGCCTTCCTCGGGGTTTTGACGGATATAGGCCATGATCCCCTGCATCGAGCCGGGATACTGCCCTGGCCCGCTGCCCAGCAGGCCGCGCTCACGCATCACCCCGCCGATGCCGACATATTCGCGCCCGTTCTGACCGGCATAGCCGATGCGGATCACCTCGCCTTCAGGCGTGATGAGGCGGCCCGAGCCCTGGATCTGGAGGAAGAAGAATTCGACCGGGTCGGCAGCGTAAGCGATCACCTGCGCCTTGCCCGCCAGCGCTCCGTCCTCGATCGCGGCGCGGTCGTGATAGAGCACGAAGCGGCCCTCATCGTCATAGCGCCCGAGCGGGGGGCGGCCGGTGCGCTCGGCTTGCGGCACATCGTCGGGCCAGCCGCGCACCAGATCGGCGGGCATGGCATAGACCGGCACTTCGTATCCCGGGCGGCGGGTGCGGCTGCCGGCGATCTCGGGCTCGAAATAGCCGGTGGCAAAGGCCTTGCCGTCACCGACCTGCACGGCAGCAAAGTGCTCGGCGAAGAAGGCGCGGGCGCGCGTCTGCGGCCAGCTGCGCGCGGCAGCACAGGAGACGCGCCAATCGTCGGAGCGCGTGAGGCCGCTCGCATCCTCGCGGGCGAGCAGCCTGGGGCAGGATTCGACGAAGCTTGCCAACGCACCCGCGGCGTCGGCCTCGCCAAGAGGCAGCGCGGCCAGCGACGGGCCGAGCGCGATGCCGGCCAGCGCCGCATTGGCCGCGACCGGCGCGGCGGGAGTGGTGACAGCCGGCGGAAGCGCAGCGGCAGGCGCAGTGACGGGCGGCGGGGGCAGACTGCCTTCAGGGATGATCCGCCCGCAGCCCGCCAGCGCCAGCATCACGGCCAGAGCCAGCACCGCACGCATCGACGACTCCTCTTTTGTGAAGGAGGCCTCGGCCCCCTGCCGGTCAACCCTCGTCGGTCTCGTCGAGCAGCCAGTTGGGATCGCGCGCCGAGGTGTTGCGCGCGAAGGTCCAGACATCGCGGCTCTCGATCGCATCGTCGAGCGAACCGGCGATGACATTGCCGTCCTTGTCGCGGGTGACTGCGGCGATATCGGCCACGAACAGCACCGCGATGCGGGCCATACGCCCGTCGAGCGAGGCCGAATGGATGCGGGTTTCCTCGATCCGGATCAGCGTGTTGTCGAGCGTTTCGCCGGCCGCCTCCCGCGAATCGAGCGCTGCAATGAAGCCGGCGTAGACATCATCGTCGCACAGCTCGCGCAGGGTCTCGCGGTCACCCTTCCAGAACGCTTCGAGCACCATGCGGTAAGCGCCGCGCGCGCCTTCGAGGAACTGGGCGATGTTGAACCGGCTGTCTGCGGCCGCAATCTCGCGGATGCCGCGCTCGACCGCGGGCATCATCCCTTCAAGTTCCACCGGACGCGCCGGGGCAGCCGGAGCAGCAGGGACCGGGCGCGCGATGCCGGCCGGCTTGTCGTCCGAGTCGAAGCGCTGCGGCACCGACTCCTCCTCGTGCTCCGCCCGGCGACCAAGCACCGAATAGAGCCGCAGGCCGAGAAAGGCGGCGACCATGGCGAGGAGAACGATTTCAAGCACTGGACATTTCCGATCGTCGAACGGGCGAATACCGACCGCAGGCGGCAGGCAATCGCCGGAGAAATACTACCCTGCCTTAAATAGGCACGCATTACAATTCGCCAACGCCCGATAGGTTGCCCTACGGGACGAATCTTCGCTGGCGCGAGGGCGAACTACGGATGCCGCAAGGCATTGGTTGCGCCTCTCCTGTTGCGCCCGCCTGTTGCGGGCGGCGGCTGCGCCTGCTAGGCGCGCGCGGCGGCTCCGGGCTTGCTCGCATGATGCGCCCGGCGCAATTCCTGTTACCCGATTTGAAAGACAAGCGATCCATGGCCGACGAAGAAGGCGTGCTCACCAATCTCGACAACACCGGCGGGGCCCAGCCGAACGGTGCCGATACCCAGCCTGCGGTCGGCTTGCTGACGCAGTATGTGAAGGACCTTTCGGTCGAGAATCCCAACGCACCCGACGTGTTCCAGTGGCCCGAGCCGCCGGCGATCGACGTCCAGTTCAACATCGGCGCCGAAACCGTGGGCAACGACGTCCACGAAGTGATGCTCAAGATGACGATCACCGCCGCCTCGCAGCGCGGCAAGGCCTATATCGTCGATCTGGCCTATTGCGGCCTTGTGGGCATGCGCAACGTGCCCGAGGAACAGGCCCATGCCTTCCTCTACGCCGAAGCGCCGCGCCTGCTGTTCCCCTTCGCCCGCCGGGTGGTGGCCGATGCGGTGCGCGATGCCGGCTTCCCGCCGCTGATGCTCGATCCGATCGACTTCAACGGGCTCTACTTCCAGCGTCTGGAAGCGCGCCGTGCCGAGGAGGCCGCCGGCGGCGATCCGATCGCGCCGGTCACCGGCAACGCCTGATCCGCGCTGATTAGCGGGCACAGGACGCCATGAGCCTGCTGAAGAACGTCGGCACCATCGGCGGGCTGACGCTGGTCAGCCGGGTGTTCGGTTTTGCCCGCGACATCCTGCTCGCCCGCGTGCTCGGGGCGGGCGGGGTGGCGGATGCCTGGCAGCTCGCCTTCCAGCTGCCCAACCTGTTCCGTCGCCTTTTTGCCGAAGGGGCCTTTGCATCCGCCTTCGTGCCGCTGTTCAACCGCCACATGACCGAGGGCGAAGACGAGGCGAAGCGGTTTGCGGGCGAGGTGCTGGCCGTGCTGCTGCCGATCCTCGTGCTGTTTGGCGCGCTGATGATGCTGGCGATGCCCTGGGTGCTCTGGGCCTTCGCCAACGAGGAACTGCGCGGCGAGGCGGCAACCTATGATCTGGCCGTGACGATGGGGCGGATCGCCTTTCCCTACCTGATGTTCATGAGCCTCGCGACGCTGGTGGCGGCGATCCTCAATTCGCTGTCGCGGTTTGCGGCAGCAGCAGCGGCGCCGATCCTGCTCAACATCTGCCTGCTGGCCGCACTGGTGTGGGGCGCGCTCCAGCCGGGCGGCGAGGCGACCCGGGCCGCGACCGGGATAGGTCTCGCCATTGCCGTGTCGGTCAGCGGAGTGTTGCAGCTCGCCTGGCTCTATTGGTTCATGCGCCGCGCGGGTTTCCGCATTCCGCGCCAGCGTCCGCGTCTCACCACGCGCGTCAGGGAAATGGGCGTGCTGATCGTGCCGGCGGTGTTCGGCGCGGGCGTCTACCAGGTCAGCCGCTTCATCGACCTCGCCTTCATCCGCGGCCTGCCCGACGGGAGCCTCACCTACATGGCGATGGCCGATCGCTGGAACCAGCTGCCGCTCGGGATCATCGGCATCGCGCTCGGTACGGCAATCCTGCCCGCGCTTTCGCGCTACATCTCCAAGGCCGAGGACGAGGAAGCGGTGCGGTTGCAGGCCAATGCGATCGAACTCGCCATGCTGCTCACCCTGCCCTGTGCGGTGGCGCTGTTCATCACCGGCTTCGCCTTCGTGAAGGCGTTCATGGAAGGGCAGGCCTTCACCGCCGAGGATGCACGCACGACCGGCATGGTCACCTCGGCGCTGGTCGTCGGCCTTCCCGCCTATGTGCTGGTCAAGGTGCTGACACCCAATTTCTTCGCCCGCCGCGACACCAAGACCCCGGTCTACACGGCCGCCGTCTCGCTGGTGGTGACGGTCGGCATGAACCTCGTGCTGGTGCCGCTGCTGGGCGTCGTCGGGCTGGCGCTGGCGGGCGCGATCGGGGCGTGGGTCAATATCGCGCTGCTCGGCGGTATCCTCGCCCGGCGCGGCTTTTTCATTTTGCCGGCGCGGGTGCTGGGCCGGATCGGGCGTATTGCCCTTGCCTCGGGCGTGATGGGCGCGGCGCTGGTGGCGCTGATGCAGGCGATCGGCCCTTGGCTCGACGGCCCGCTCACGATGCGCCTCGCCGCGATCGGAGCGATCCTAGCCGTCAGCCTTGTCACCTATGGCGCGGGCACGGTGCTGCTCGGAGTGCTCGACAAGGCGACGGTGCAGCGCCTAATGCGCCGCCAGACCTAAACCACAGGACAGATCATGCGCGTCGTTTCCGGCATCCAGCCCACCGGCAATCTCCACCTCGGCAACTATCTGGGGGCGATCCGCAACTGGGCGGCGATGCAGGACTCGCTGGAGCCGGGTTCGGAGGCGCTGTTTTTTCTGGCTGACCTGCACGCCATTTCGCAGCCGCATGATCCGGCGGGCCTGAAGGCCGCGACGCTGGAGATGACAGCCGCGCTGGTCGCCTGCGGGATCGATCCCGACCGCTCGGTGCTGTTCAACCAGGCGCAGGTGCCCCAGCATGCCGAGCTGCAATGGCTGCTCAACGGCACAGCCCGGATGGGCTGGCTGAACCGGATGACGCAGTGGAAGGACAAGGCCGGCAAGAATCGCGAAGGCCAGTCGGTCGCGCTGTTCACCTACCCGGTGCTGCAGGCCGCCGACGTGCTGCTCTATCAGGCGACCCACGTGCCGGTGGGCGAGGACCAGAAGCAGCACCTCGAGCTTGCCCGCGATATTGCGCAGAAGTTCAACAACGATTTCTGCCCCGAGGACGCGCCCGTCTTCACCCTGCCCGAACCGATCATCCCGGCCGAGGCGGCGCGGATCATGTCGCTGCGTGACGGCAACGCCAAAATGTCGAAGTCGGACCCGTCCGACATGAGCCGCATCAACCTTGCCGACGATGCCGACACGATGGCGCAGAAGATCAGGAAGGCGAAGACCGATCCCGAGCCGCTCCCGTCCGAGGAAGCGGGCCTTGCCGAGCGGCCCGAGGCGAAGAACCTTGTCGGGATCTATGCCGCGCTTTCGGGCGAGTCGGTCGAGGCTGTGCTGCGCCAGTTCGGCGGGCAGGGCTTCGGCGCGTTCAAGCCGGCGCTGGCCGATCTGCTGGTGGCAGCCCTTGGTCCGATCCGTGATCGCTTCGTGGCGTTAAAGGAGGACAGCGAGGCACTCGACGCAATCCTCGCCCGCGGGGCCGCCAAGGCACGCGAGCGCGGCACGCCGACACTCGACGCGGCCTATCGCGCGCTTGGACTGGTGCGGCACTGATCATCGTCCGTTCGACGAACCGTGGCCTGCGCGCGGCGAATGTTCAATCGCCGTTCAGCCCGCGAGGATATATTGTCGCGCACAAACACCATTGCCATTGTCGCACTGGTGACAACACAAGGGTTGTGTCATGTTGACTGCAATGTCTTCGATCAAGTCTTTCCGTCGCTTCGCGCTGCCGCTGGCTCTCGCCGCCGGTCTCGCTGCCTGCACCTCGCCGTCGTTCAAGGCCGATGTGTCACGCTTTGCCGTGCCGCTGCCTGCGCCGCAGGGCCAGACCTTCGCGGTGGTCGCGGAAGATCCGAAAAATGCCGGCGGGCTGGAATTCGCAACCTACGCGAACGCGGTTGCCGCCGAGATGCAGGAACTGGGCTACGTCCGCGCTGCCTCGCCCGATCGTGCCGATCTGCTGGTGCGGTTCGATTACCGTGTCGATGGCGGGCGTGAACGGGTGCGCACCGATCTGAACGGTGCCGGCTTCGGTGCCGGTCCCTGGGGTCCCTGGGGTCCGTGGGGTGGCGGCTTCGGTGGCTGGGGCTTCGGCTTCAACGATCCGTGGCTGGCAGGCCCCAATGTCCGCAGCTACACTGTCTACACCAGCGGCATCGACCTGAAGATCGATCGCACCGCCGACGGCCAGCGTCTGTTCGAAGGCAAGGCCGAGGCCGTCTCGCGCTCGAACCGCCTTCCGCGCCTCGTGCCCAATCTGGTGGACGCGATCTTCACCGATTTCCCGGGCAATTCGGGTGAAACCCTGCGGATCACGATCCGCGATGACGAAAAGACCGTGCGCCCCACCGATTGATGGTGTAGAGCGAACGCAACAGACCCTTGGACGGGAAAAGAGAGGCGGCACCAGGGGATCGGTGCCGCCTTTTTTTGTTGCGTGCTTGAATCAGCCGCGCGCCATCGCGACCGCGAAACTAGAGTTTCGCGTGCCCTCCGGTCGAGCCGAAACCGCCCTCGCCGCGTTCGGTCAAGTCGAGTTCTGCCACCTCGTCCCAAGCAGCCTGCACCACGGGGGCGAGCACCAGCTGGGCCACGCGGTCACCGCGCGCGATGGCGAAGGGGTCGGTGCCGTGATTGATCAGGATCACCTTCAGCTCGCCGCGATAGTCGCTGTCGATCGTGCCGGGGGTGTTGGGCACGGTGATGCCGTGCTTGAGGGCAAGGCCCGAACGCGGGCGCACCTGGATTTCGTAGCCCTCGGGGATCGCCAGCGCGAGGCCGGTCGCCACGGCATGGCGCGCAGCCGGCGCCAGGGTCACATCCTCGGCGCTGACCACATCCATACCCGCCGCGCCGCTCGTGGCATAGGCCGGCAGCGGCAGGCCCGCCCCGTGCGGCAGGCGCTTCACTTCCACCTTCACGGGAATTGTCATTGTGCGCTACCGCCTTCGGCTACTTGAGCGCGGCTCATTCCGCCGCTTCCGCCTTGAGGCTCGCCGCGATCCGTTCGACCAGCGCCATCGCCACCGCGCTCTTGGGCATTTCGTCGAGTGTTTCGATCCCGTCGCCGGCGACGATGGTGACGCGGTTCAAGTCACCGCCCATCACGTCCCCGCTCACATCATTGGCGATGATCCAGTCGCAGCCCTTGCGCTTGCGCTTGGCCTTGGCGTGTTCGATCACGTTTTCGGTCTCGGCAGCAAAGCCGATCACCAGTTCGGGGCGCTTGGCGCCGCCGGCGATGTTGGAGAGGATGTCGGGGTTCTCGGTCAGCATCAGCGCCGGGGGCGCATCGCCGCGCTTCTTCATCTTCTGCCCGCGATACTCCTTGGGTCGCCAGTCGGCCACCGCGGCCACCATCACGGCGACATCGGCGGGCAGCGCGTGCTTGACCGCCTTGGCCATGTCCTGCGCGCTTTCGACATCGACGCGCTTGACCCCGGCCGGGGTCTTGAGCGCCACTGGCCCGGCCACCAGTGTGACCTTCGCGCCGAGCGCGGCGGCGGCAGCAGCAATCGCAAAGCCCTGCTTCCCGCTCGAACGGTTGGCGATGTAGCGCACCGGATCGATCGCTTCCCAGGTCGGCCCGGCGGTGACCAGCACGTGGCGGCCCGACAGCGGACGATGCGAGGCCGCGACGCCGAAATCGGCGCCTTCGGGGACTTCGCCGAGATCGGCCTCGATTGCGTCGGGGACTTCGGGCGCAAGCACTTCGGGCGCGCTCTTGCGGGGATCGACTTCGTGGTTGATCGCGCCGGCATCCACCGGCGGGGCGGCACCGGCCTTGCCCTTCTTGGCCAGCAGCGGGCCGCCGAGATCAGGCGCGAATTCGGGCGCGGGTTCTTCAGGCAGGACTTCCGCTTCAGCGTCAGGCTCGGGCAGATCGAGAAATTCGGCCTCGATTTCCTCGTGGCTGCGCTTGGCGGTCGAACGCGGGATGATCCGCGACAGGAGCCCGCCGAGCATGCCGGTCGCGGCGCTGCCGTCGTCTTCGTCCTCGGGCTCGAGCGCCTCGACCTCGATCGCCGCACGATCATTGGCGGGGATCCGTGCCGGCTGCGCCTCGGGCACGGCGATTCCGAAATGATCGGCAATGACGCGCCAGATCGCCTCGGGCTCGGGCAGGCGGCCATAGCCGAACTCGCCGCAGGCCATCGGGCCTTCGTCGGGGTGAAGCACGGTCACACCGGCCGAAGCCAGCAGCTCGACATTGCGCTGGGTCGCCTCGTGCTCCCACATCCGCACGTTCATGGCGGGCACGGCGATCACCGGCTTGTCGGTGGCGAGAATCAGCGTGGTCGCCAGATCATCGGCAATGCCGGCGGCCATCTTGGCGAGCAGATCGGCGGTGGCCGGGCAGACCACCACCAGATCGGCCTCGCGGCTCAACTGGATATGGCCCATCTCGGCCTCGTTCTTGAGGTCGAACAGGTTGGTGTAGACCTGGTTTTCGGACAGCGCGGCGAGCGCCATCGGGGTGACGAATTGCTGGCCCCCCTTGGTAACGACGCAGGTGACCTCGCCGCCGCCCTTGCGGATCAGGCGCACCAGTTCGCAGGCCTTGTAGGCCGCGATGCCGC
>VFQM010000210.1_pt1 | contig 72191 bp, 60 predicted proteins | sample 3512391 | NCBI WGS metagenome assembly VFQM01 (sample SAMN10412369, study PRJNA504923) | tailings metagenome | isolation source: Replicate 1 from Balatoc abandoned mine | place: Philippines | reverse complement strand
CGAACTTGGCCTTCCAGGCGTAGTAGCTCGGCTCGCTGAAGCCATGCTTCCTGCATAGCTCCTTGACCGGCAGCCCGGCATCAGCCTCACGCAGGAAGCCAATGATCTGTTCCTCGGTGTATCGCTTCTTCATCGGTCCGATCTCCATTTCGGGTTGATCGGACTCTAGAACTATCTGCTACGAATCCCCGGAGGCAGCGCAGCGCCACGGTGCGCGATGCGCTGCTGCAGGCGGGCCAGATCCGCATGCGGCCCATCATCATGACCACGGCGGCCATGATCTTCGGCATGCTGCCGCTGGCGCTGGCGCTCAACGACGGCGGCGAGATCCAGGCCCCGATGGGCCGCGCCATCATCGGCGGCCTGCTCACCAGCACGCTGCTGACGCTGGTGGTGGTGCCGGTGCTCTACAGCTACCTGGTGCGCGACCGCCGCGACCCGCAGCCGGTGCCCACGCCGCAGGCCGGCGGCGCCGGCATGCCGGCCACGATGCCGGCCGACCGGGAATGACGCTGCGCTGAACGCGTCGCCGGGGGGGCTCAGGTGGCGGCGAGGGCCGCGACCTCCCGCGGCGCCGCCAGCATCTCCTCCGGCGGGCGCGGGCGGTCGAACAGCCAGCCCTGCAGGCGGTCGCAGCCCGCGTCCAGCAGGAAGCGCGCCTGTGCCGCCGTCTCCACGCCTTCGGCCACGGTGCGGATGCCGAAGCGCCGCGCGATGCCGACGATGGCCAGCACCAGGGCGGCGTCGTCGGCGTCCTCGACCACGTCGCGCACGAAGGCGCGGTCGATCTTCAGTTCGTGCACCGGCAGCCGCTTGAGGTACATCAGGTTGGACCAGCCGGTGCCGAAGTCGTCGATCGAGAACTGGAAGCCGTCGGCCGCCAGCTCGGCCATCAGCCGCTCCGAGGTCTCGTCGGCGAGCATGCCCTCGGTGAGCTCGAGCTGCAGGTCGGCCGGCGCGATGCCCTCGCTGCGCACGCACTGCCGCAGGTGCTCGGCGAAGCCGCGGTCGGCAAACTGGCGCGGGCTGACGTTCACCGACAGCGGCACGTCCAGCCCGTGGCTGCGCAGCCGCCGCACCAGGGCGCAGGCGCGCGCCACCACGCGGCGGCCCAGCGGCACGATGAGGCCGCACTCCTCGGCCAGCGGGATGAAGGCCGCCGGCGACACCGCGCCGCGCTCGGCGTCGTGCCAGCGGGCCAGCGCCTCCAGGCCGGCCAGCCGGCCGTCGGCCGTCCACTGGCCCTGCAGATGCAGCGCGATCCGGTCCTCGTCGATGGCCTGCTGCAGCGCCCGCTCCATCGACAGGCGCATGGCCACGTCGTCGCGCATCGACGGCTCGTACACCCGCGTGCTGCCGCGCTCGGCCTGCTTGGCGGCATACATCGCGGTGTCGGCCTCGCGGATCAGGTCCTCGACGGTGGGGCTCTCGGCGCGCGGGAACACGGTGATGCCGATGCTCGCGCCCACGCGGTACTCCATCGGCCCCACCGGCACCGGCGTGTCCAGCGCGGCACGCAGCTTGCGCACCACCTCGCGCGCGGCCTGCACCGCGGCTTCGATGTCCTCGCCGGCATCGGGCAGCAGCACCATCAGCTCGTCGCCGCCCATGCGCGCCAGCGTGTCCTCCACGCGCAGCGTGTCGCGCAGGCGGCGCGTCACCTCGCGCAGCAGGGCGTCGCCCGCGGCGTGGCCGTGGCTGTCGTTCACGCGCTTGAAGTGGTCCAGGTCGAGGAAGATCAGCGCGCCCTGGCGGTTGCGGCGGCGGCAGCTCTCCAGCGCACGCCCCAGCCGGTCGGCCAGCAGGCTGCGGTTGGGCAGGCCGGTGAGCGCGTCGGTGGTGGCGGCCAGGCGCAGCCGCTCCTCGGCGCGCCGCCGTTCGTCGATGTCCATCATCACGCCGCTGACGCGCAGCACGCGGCCGCTGGGCGCCCGCTCGGCCACCGCGGCGTAGGCCAGCAGCCAGCGCCAGCGGCCGTCGACCATGCGGAAACGGAACTCCACGCGATAGCTGCGCTTGCGGCCCGCCAGCAGGGCGCTCATGGCCGCGTTGGCGCGCGCCATGTCCTCGGGGTGCACGCGTTCGCGCCAGTCCGAGGCGAGGTTGCCGGTGCCGAAGCGCTCCGACCAGTTGGGTGACAGGGCCCAGCTGTCGTCGTCCGGGTCCCAGGTCCAGGAGCCGAGGTCGGCGGCGCGCAGCGCGGTCTGCAGCAGCGCTTCGGTGCGCACGGCATCGGTCACGTCGGTGAAGCAGGTGAGCGCGCCTTCCAGCGAGCCGTCCGGCCCGGCCAGCGGCACGCAGCGCAGGTCCAGCCAGCGCTGCTCGCCCTGACCGTTGCGCACGCCGATGCGGCGCTGCTCCGACGGCCGGCCGGTGGCCAGCACCTGCATCAGCGGGCGGTCCTCGTCGCGCAGCGGCTGGCCTTCGGCGTCCACGGTCGACCAGCGCACCGACCGCGTGTCCTGCCCGGCCAGGCTGCCCGCCGCCACGCCCAGGATCTCGTGCGCCGCGGGGTTGGCCTTCAGGATGCGGCCGCTGGGCGACTGCAGCATCACGCCCGCGGGCAGCACCTCCAGCAGCGCCTGCGCGTGCTCGCGCTGCCGCACCACTTCCGTGATGTCGGTCTCCACGGCCACGAAGCCTTCGAAGCTGCCGTCGTTGCCGTGCAGGGGCTGCAGGTCGACGTCCATCCAGTACGGACGGCCGTCCTTGGCGCGGTTGAGGATCTGCACGCGGCAGGCCCGGCGCGAGCGCACGGCGTCGCGCAGCTCGGCGCGCGCCAGCACCGAGCTGCCGGCGAACTGCAGCACCGAGCCTGGCGAGCGGCCGATGATCTCGTCGGCCCGAAAGCCCGTGACGCGCTCGAACGCCGCATTGACCCAGGTGGCCCGGCCTTGGGCATCGCCGAGGATCACCACGTTGTCGGTGCGCTGGGCCACCAGCGCCAGCCGGCGCAGCTCGCGCGAGGCGCGCTGCTGTTCGAGCCGGCTGCAGTGCAGGTCGATCAGCTGCACCGCCTGCCGGGCCAGGCGGTGCAGCACGTCGCGCTGGCGCGCATCGAGACGGCGGGGCTGGCGGTCGATGACGCACAGCGTGCCCAGGGCCTCGCCGCTGGACAGGCGCAGCGGCATGCCGGCGTAGAAGCGGATGTGCGGGTCCTGCGTGACCAGCGGGTTGTGGCGGAAGCGCGCGTCCTCGGCGGCGTCGGGCACCTCGAACAGCTCGTCGCCCAGGATGGCGTGCGCGCAGAAGGCCCAGTCGCGCGGGGTTTCGGTGGCGTCGATGCCGTGGTGGCTCTTGAACCACTGGCGCCGTTCGTCGACCAGCGACACCAGAGCGATCGGCACGCCCAGCATCTCGGCCGCCAGCGCGGTGAGGTCGTCGAAGCTCTGCTCGGCCTGGGTGTCCAGCAGCCGGGTGTTGTCCAGCGCCGCCAGCCGCCGTGCCTCATCGGGCGGCAAGGGGGCCGCGATAAACGCAGAACTGGCGGTGTCGAGAATAGATGATGACACCGGGCTGCGTGCAGTCCCGGGGGCGTCGATGGGCGCGCGGGACGGCGAGGTCATGCTGTCGTGGATGCTGGCAGCCAGGAGGATTCAGCGCAATATCGGCGGGAAACCGGTGTGGCTGAAATGCCCGCCGCGCCGACCCGGCCCGGTACAGGGTCTTCAGCACTCCACGATGTTCACCGCCAGGCCGCCGCGGGCCGTCTCCTTGTACTTGGTCATCATGTCCGCGCCGGTCTCGCGCATGGTCTTGATGACCTTGTCCAGGCTCACGTGGTGCGTGCCGTCGCCGCGCAGCGCCATGCGTGCAGCGTTGATGGCCTTCACCGAGGCGATGGCGTTGCGCTCGATGCACGGGATCTGCACCAGCCCGCCCACGGGGTCGCAGGTGAGGCCGAGGTGGTGCTCCATGCCGATCTCGGCCGCGTTCTCCACCTGTTCCGGCGTGCCGCCCAGCACCGCGCACAGCGCCGCGGCGGCCATGCTGCAGGCCACGCCCACCTCGCCCTGGCAGCCCACCTCGGCGCCGCTGATGCTGGCGTTCTCCTTGTAGAGGATGCCGATGGCCGCGGCGGTGAGCAGGAAGTCCACCACGCCCGCATCGCTGGCGCTCAGCCCCCTCGTGGAGGCGCCATGCCGCGGCGGGGGGCTGACGGGCACCACGAAGCGCGTGTAGTAGTGCAGCACCGCCGGCACGATGCCGGCCGCGCCGTTGGTGGGCGCGGTGACCACGCGGCCGCCGGCGGCGTTCTCCTCGTTCACCGCCAGCGCATAGAGGTTCACCCAGTCCAGCACCTGCAGCGGGTCGCGCAGCGCCGCCTCGGGCTGGGCCACCAGCGCCTCGCGCAGCGCCCGGGCGCGCCGGCGCACCTGGAAGCCGCCGGGCAGCACGCCGTCGGCGGCGCAGCCGCGGGCCACGCAGTCCTGCATCACCTGCCAGATGCGCAGCAGGCCGGCGTCGATCTCGGCGTCGCTGCGCCAGTGCCGCTCGTTGCGGCGCATGACCTCGGCGATGCTGCAGCCCAGCGCCCGCGTCGTCGCCAGCAGTTCGGCGCCGCTGCGGAAGGGGTGCGGCAGCACGGTGGCGTCGGGCGCCACCACCTTCTGCCGGCTGCCGTCGGCCGCCACCTCGTCGCTGACGACGAAACCGCCGCCCACCGAGTAGTACACGCGCTCGGCCAGCAGCGCACCTGCGGCGTCGAAGGCCGAGAAGCGCATGCCGTTGGTGTGGAAGGGCAGCGTCTCCCGGCGGTGGAACTTCAGGTCCTCGCGCTCGGCAAAGGCGATCTCCGCGCCACCCAGCAGCGCCAGGCGCCGGCGCTCGCGCACCTGGGCCAGCAGTGCCGGCACGGCATCGACGTCCACCGTGTCGGGCTCGTGCCCCTGCAGGCCCAGCAGCACCGCCTTGTCGCTGCCATGGCCCTTGCCGGTGGCGCCCAGGCTGCCGTAGAGCTGGGCCAGCACGCGCGCGGTACGCGGCAGCAGGCCCTCGTGCTGCAGCCGCAGCGCGAACAGCCGCGCCGCGCGCATCGGGCCCACGGTGTGGCTGCTGCTCGGGCCGATGCCGATCTTGAACAGGTCGAAGACCGACACCGCCATGGCCGGGCCCCGCGCCTTACTGGTACTCGGCCACCGGCAGGCAGCTGCAGAAGAGGTTGCGGTCGCCGTGCACGTTGTCGATGCGGCCCACCGGGCACCAATACTTGCTGCGCCGCAGGCTGGCCACCGGGTAGGCCGCCTCCTCGCGGCTGTAGGCGTGCGGCCAGTCGGCCACCGCCAGCGAGGCCGCCGTGTGTGGCGCGTGCTTCAGCGGGTTGTCGTCCTTCGGCCAGGTGCCTTGCTCCACGCGGGCGATCTCGCCGCGGATGGCGATCATCGCGTCGCAGAAGCGGTCCAGCTCCGCCCGGGGCTCGCTCTCGGTGGGCTCCACCATCAGCGTGCCGGCCACCGGGAAGCTCAGCGTCGGCGCATGGAAGCCGTAGTCGATCAGGCGCTTGGCCACGTCCTCGGCGGTGACGCCGCTGGTCTTCTGCAGCGGGCGCAGGTCGAGGATGCATTCGTGGGCCACGCCGCCGCCCTTCAGGCCGGGCACGCCGCTGCTGAAGTGGATGTCGTAGTGCTCGGCCAGGCGCGCGGCCACGTAGTTGGCCGACAGGATGGCGGTCTCGGTGGCCTGCTGCAGGCCTTCGGCGCCCATCATGCGCACGTACATCCAGGGGATGGGCAGCACCGCCGCGTTGCCCAGCGGCGCCGCGCTGACGGCGCCCACCGGCGTGGCCACGCCGGTGGCCGTGGCATGGCCGGGCAGGAAGGGCACGAGGTCCTCCACCACGCACACCGGGCCCACGCCCGGGCCGCCACCGCCGTGCGGGATGCAGAAGGTCTTGTGCAGGTTCAGGTGGCTCACGTCGCCGCCGAAGGCGCCGGGCGCCGCCAGGCCCACCAGCGCGTTCATGTTGGCACCGTCCACGTACACGCGGCCGCCGTGCTGGTGCACGAGGGCGCAGAGCTCGCGCACGTTGCGGTCGAACACGCCGTAGGTGCTGGGGTAGGTGATCATGATCGCCGCCAGCTCGTGCGTGTGCGCCTCGCACTTCGCGCGCAGGTCGGCCATGTCGATGGCGCCGCTGGCATCGCACTTCACCACCACCACGCGCATGCCCACCATCTGCGCGCTGGCCGGGTTGGTGCCATGTGCCGACTCCGGGATCAGGCAGACGTCGCGGTGACCCTCGCCGCGCGCGCGGTGCCAGCCGCGGATGGCCAGCAGGCCGGCGTACTCGCCCTGCGAGCCGGCATTGGGCTGCAGGCTGATGCCGGCATAGCCGGTGGCCTGGCTCAGCCAGCCGGTGAGCTGGGCGTTCAGCTCGGCGTAGCCGGCCAGCTGGTCGGCCGGGGCGAAGGGGTGCAGCTGGGCGAACTCCGGCCAGGTGATGGGGATCATCTCCGCCGTGGCGTTGAGCTTCATCGTGCACGAGCCCAGCGGGATCATGCTGCGGTCCAGCGCGAGGTCCTTGTCCGAGAGGCTGCGGATGTAGCGCAGCATCTCGGTCTCGCTGTGGTGGGTGTTGAAGACCGGGTGGGTCAGGAAGGGACTGCTGCGGCGCAGCGCGTCGGGGATCAGCGTGTCCACGCCGCGCTCCCAGGCGGCCACCTGCGGCAGCGCCTGGCCCGGCTCGGCGAACCAGGACCACAGCGCCTGCAGGTCGGCGCGGGTGGTGGTCTCGTCCAGCGCCACGCCCACGTGGCGCGGCGAGACGCGGCGCAGGTTGGCGCCGGCGGCCAGCGCGCGGGCGATGATGGCCTCGGTGCGATCGCCGGTCTCCACCGTCAGCGTGTCGAAGGCGGCCGGCGTGACCACCGTGTGGCCCAGCGCCTTCAGGCCCTCGGCGAGGATGGCGGTGTAGGTGGCCACGCGGCGGGCGATGCGCGTGAGGCCCTGCGGCCCGTGGTAGACGGCGTACATGCTGGCGATGACGGCCAGCAGCACCTGGGCGGTGCAGATGTTGGAGGTGGCCTTCTCGCGCCGGATGTGCTGCTCGCGGGTCTGCAGCGCCAGCCGGTAGCCGGGGTTGCCATGGGCGTCGATGCTGGCGCCCACCAGGCGGCCGGGCATCTGGCGCTTGTACTCGTCACGGCAGGCCAGGTAGGCGGCGTGCGGGCCGCCGGCACCCATGGGCACGCCGAACCGCTGGGTGTTCCCCACGGCGATGTCGGCGCCGAACTCGCCGGGCGGCTTGAGCAGCGTGAGCGCCAGCAGGTCGGCACAGACGATGAAGGCGGCCTGCTTCGCATGTGCCTGCTCGACGACCGCGGCCAGGTCGTGGATCAGCCCGGTGGTGGCCGGGTACTGCGCAACGACCGCAAAGCAGTCGTGCGCGGCCAGCAGCGCCGGCACCTCGCCCACCACCACCTGCAGCCCCAGCGGCTCGCAGCGGGTGCGGATGACCTCGATGGTCTGCGGGTGGCAGTCGCTGGCCACCAGCAGGGTGTCGCTGCGGCTCTTCACGCTGCGCCGCGCCAGCGTGACGGCCTCGGCCGCGGCCGTGGCCTCGTCGAGCATGGAGCTGCCGGCCACGGCCAGCCCGGTGAGGTCGGTCACCAGGGTCTGGAAGTTGATCAGCGCCTCCAGCCGGCCCTGCGAGATCTCGGCCTGGTAGGGCGTGTAGGCGGTGTACCAGGCCGGGTTCTCGAGGATGTTGCGCAGGATGACGCCCGGCGTGTGCGTGCCGTGGTAGCCCTGGCCGATGAAGCTCTTGAGCACGCGGTTCTTCGCCGCGATGGCCTTGAGCTCGGCCAGCGCCTGCGCCTCGGTGACCGGCGGCGGCAGGTCCATCGGCCGGGTGCGGGCGATGTCGGCCGGCATCACCGCCTCGATCAGCGCGCGCCGCGAGGCCGCGCCGATGACCGACAGCATGTGCGCCTGGTCGGCCGCGTCGGGCCCGATGTGGCGGGGCAGGAATTCGCCGGCGTCTTCGAGCTCGGCAAGCGGGGGCAGGGCGGACATCAGCATGGCGGCGGGGGGGCGGTGGGCGGTCAGGGCGCGGGGGATCCCGGTCGGCGTTCAGAGCGTCTTGAGCAGGGCGTCGTAGCCCGGCGGGTCCATCAGCTGGTCGAACTCCTCCATCCGGGTGACGTGGACCTTGAAGAACCAGCCCTGGCCCATCGGGTCGCTGTTGGCCAGCGACGGGTCGGCGCGCAGCGCCTCGTTGACCTCCACCACCTCGCCGGTGACCGGCATGTAGATGTCGGCCGCCGCCTTCACGCTTTCCACCACGCCGGCCACCTCGCCCTTGGCATAGGTGCGGCCCACCTCGGGCAGGTCGACGAAGACCACGTCGCCCAGCGCTTCCTGCGCGTGCAGCGTGATGCCGACCACGGCGGCCTCGTGGTCCTCGATGTTGATCCACTCGTGGTCGGGGGTGAACATGGTCGTCATGGGCGCTTCTCCTGGTGCGTTCGGATGGGGGGTTGGGGGACGAGCCGCCCGCGCGGAACCGGGGTGGCCGGGCCGCTGCTGGACGGCCCCCTCAGGGGCTCAGCGTTGGTAACGGTGCGGGTTGAAGGGCATGGGCGTCACGCGCATCGGCAGGCGCTTGCCCCGCACCTCGGCGTAGACCTCGTGCTGGGCCTGGGCATGGTCCAGCGGCAGGTAGGCCATGGCAATCGGCTTGTCCACCGTGGGCGCGAGCGTGCCGCTGGTGACCGTGCCCAGGCGGCGCCCATGGGCGTCCACGATGGGCGCGCCTTCACGCACCGGCGCGCGTTCCAGGCCCACGAGGCCCACGCGCTTGCTCGGCGCGCCGCCGGCCAGGTGCTTGTCGATGACGGCAGCGCCGGGGTAGCCGCCGGCGCGCGCGCCGCCGGGGCGCCTCACCTTCTGGATGGCCCAGGTCAGCCCGGCCTCCACCGGGCTGGTGGCTTCGGTGATGTCATGGCCGTACAGGCACAGGCCCGCTTCCAGGCGCAGCGTGTCGCGCGCGCCCAGGCCCGCGGGTGCCACCTCGGGCTGGGCCAGCAGGGCCTCGGCCAGCGCCACGGCGGCGTCGGCCGGCACGGAGATCTCGAAGCCGTCCTCCCCGGTGTAGCCGCTGCGCGTGACGTAGCACTCGGCGCCGGCGAGGGTGAAATGGCCGCCGCTCATGAACACCAGGCGGGCGACGTCCGCGTTCAGCCGCGACAGCGCGGTGACCGCCTGCGGGCCCTGCAGCGCCAGCAGGGCGCGGTCGGGCAGCGGCACCACGGTGCAGCGGTGGCCGATGTGGGTGACGAGGTGCCGCGTGTCGGCGTCCTTGCAGGCGGCGTTGACCACGAGGAACAGGTCGTCGTCGCGCCGAACGACCATCAGGTCGTCGAGGATGCCTCCGGTGGCGTTGGTGAACAGCGCGTAGCGCTGCCTGTGCAGGCCCAGGTCCACGATGTCCACCGGCACCAGGGTCTCGAGCGCAGCGGCCGCGTCCGGCCCCAGCAGGCGCAGCTGGCCCATGTGCGACACGTCGAACAGCGCGGCGCTGGCGCGGCACTGGCGGTGCTCGGCAATGATGCCGGCCGGGTACTGCACCGGCATGCTGTAGCCGGCAAAGGGCACCATGCGGGCGCCGAGCCTGACGTGCAGCGCGTGCAGCGGGGTGGTCTTCAGGTCGCTCATCGCGGGTCCTCGAGAGGGCACGGCTGCAGTCACCGGTGCCGGTGTCCGCAGTGCCCTCGCTGTCCGCTTTACCTGAGAGATTCGGGTGCGCCCGGTGGCGGCCCTTGCCCCTTCGGTGGACGACGGCGTTGCCGCCGTCGCCTCTCTCCAGTGAGGTCGACGAGCCAGTCCTTTGGCCTGAGCGTTCGGGTGCGTCCCTGCGCCTTCGGCGGCCCCGCGTCCGGGTGGGGACGGGGACTCTCTCCTGGCGGCGCCAGTGTATCAGTGCACCGGGGGCTTCCGCGAGCGCGGGCGGGGGTGACAGCATCGCGGTCCCTCACTTGCCACCGGCCCCGCTCATGACTGACGCCACGTCGCTGTCGCCGCTGCTGCAGAGCCACCGCTCGATCCGCCGCTACAAGCCCGATCCCATCGATCCGGTGCTGCTCGACCGCGTGCTGCAGGACGCCTTCGCCGGCGCGTCGTCGTCGGGCAACCTGAACATGGTCTCGGTGCTGCGCACGCGCGACCCGGAGCGCAAGCGGCGGCTGTACGAACTGCACTTCGAGCAGGACATGGTGCTGCAGGCGCCGCTGGTGCTGACCTTCTGCGCCGACACCTGGCGCACCCGGCAGTGGCTGGAGAGGCGCGGCGCGCGCCTGAACTTCGGCAACCTGCTGTCGTGGCACGTGGCCGCCTTCGACGCCCTGATCGTGGCCCAGACCACCGCGCTGGCGCTGGAGGCCGAGGGGCTGGGCATCTGCTACATGGGCACCACGCTGCACCGCATGCGCGAGATCGCCGACTTCCTGGAACTGCCCTCCCACTGCCTGCCGGCCACCAGCCTGGTCGTCGGCTGGCCCGACGAGGCCCCGGCGCAGCGCGACCGCCTGCCGATGGCCGCCTGGTGCCACGACGAGACCTACCGGCGGCCCGACGGCGAGCGGATCGACGCGCTGTTCGCCGACCGCGAGGTCAAGGGCTGGGCCCGCTACCGCGCGCTGGGCGACGACTTCGCCGCGCGCATGGACGCCCTGGGCATCGACTCGCTGGCGACGTTCTACACCAGCGACCTGAAGTACGCGCCGGAGCGCTTCGAGGAGGATTCGGCCAGGCTGCGCGAGCTGTTCGAGGAGCGCGGCTTCCTGCCCTGAACGGCCGCCGTGCCGCGGCCGCCGCGGCTCAGCGCGCGCCCAGCAGCGCCTTGAGCCGCGCCACCGCCGAGTCGGGCGTGGTGAGCACCGGCAGGCCGGTGGCGGCGGCCACGGCGTCGCGCGCACGGGCCAGGCTGAACTGCGCCAGGGCGATCACGCGGCAGCCCTGGTCCGCCAGCCGGCAGGCGGCCTGCACCGCCAGCCGGTCGTGGGCCTCGGTGTCGCCGGCATCCAGCGCCGCCATCGCGCCGTCGGCCAGCGCGGTGTGCAGCACGGCGCTGGCCGGGAACTCCGGCGGCATGGTCTGCAGCGTGGGGCCGAAGGTGGCCAGCAGGCCGATGGGCGTGCCCGCGGCCAGGGCCACGGCCTCGTCGACCATGGCCTCGTTCGGCTTGAGCACCGGCAGGCCGGGGTGCCGCGACTTCACCGCGTCGATGCAGGGGCCGAAGGCCGAGCAGGTGAACAGGATGGCGTCGGCCCCGGTGCCCACGGCGTAGTCGGCCAGCGCGAGGAAGCGCTGCGTCATGCGCGCGTCCAGCGCGCCCGCGCGGGCCAGGTCGGCCGACAGGCTGTCGTCGAGCAGGTTCATGCGCTGCGCCTGCGGCCAGGCGCGGGCCAGGGCGGCGTTGATCGGCGCCGGCGAATGCGCCAGCGCGTGGATGAGGGCGATGCGCGGCACCATGCCGTGCTCAGGCGCGGCCCAGCCGCCGGCGCTGCAGCACCACCACCCCGGCCAGCAGCACCAGCGCGGGGATGAACATCCACTCCTTGGCCGGGCGGTCCGACGGCACCTCGATGGACATGACCTTGAAGCCCTGCTCCAGCCCGAGCTTCTCGGCCTGGGAGCCGAACTGCACGGCCGCCACCTGCACCTCGTCGCCGAGCGTCATCACCGTCAGGCCCACGCGGCGCAGCCGCTCGCGCGCCGGGCCGGGGTCGCCCAGCGGCAGCAGCACGCCCTTGCGCACCTCGTCGCCGTTCAGGTTCAGGCCTTCCACCCAGATGCGCTTGCGTTCGCCGGCCGGCGCCTGCTCCACCAGCGTCATCAGTTCGCTGGCCGGGCGCTCGTCGTAGGGCGGGTGCACCATGTCCCACCAGAAACCGGGGCGGAAGAGGGTGAAGGTGACCAGCAGCAGCGCCACGGTCTCGTACCAGCGCGACCGGACGAGGAAGTAGCCCTGCGTGGCCGCGGCGAAGACCAGCATCGCGACGATGGCGCTGGCCACCGTGAGCGCCAGGTGCCAGGGGCTGCTGATGCCGATCATCAGCAGCTGGGTGTTGAAGATGAACAGGAACGGCAGGATGGCCGTGCGCATCGAGTAGAAGAACGCGGTGACGCCCGTCTTCAGCGGGTCGCTGCGCGCGATGGCCGCGGCGGCAAAGCTGGCCAGGCCCACCGGCGGCGTCACGTCGGCCATCAGCCCGAAGTAGAAGACGAACAGGTGCACCGCGATCAGCGGCACGAGCAGGCCGCTTTGCGCACCGAGCTCCACCACCACCGGCGCCATCAGCGTCGAGACCACGATGTAGTTGGCGGTGGTGGGCAGGCCCATGCCCAGGATCAGGCTGATCACGGCCACCAGCACCAGCATCAGCATCAGGTTGCCGCCGGAGAGGATCTCGACGATCTCCGTCATCACCAGGCCCACGCCGGTGAGCGACACGGTGCCCACGATGATGCCGGCCGCGGCCGTGGCCACGCCGATGCCGATCATGTTGCGCGCACCGGTCTCCAGGCCGGCGATCAGGTCCTTGATGCCCACCATGAAGGCCTCGCCCAGGGCGCCCCGGCCGCGCAGCAGGGCGATCAGCGGGCGCTGGGTCAGCATCACGAAGATCATGAACATGGTCGCCCAGAAGGCCGACAGCGCCGGCGACATCTGCTCGACCATCAGGCACCAGATCAGCACCACCACGCTGAGCAGGTAGTGCATGCCGCTCTTGAGGGTGGGCGCGGTCTCGGGCAGCTCGAAGACCGGGGCGTTGGGGTCGTCCAGCGTGAGCTCCGGCTGGCGCGTGCCCACCCAGACCAGGCCGACGTAGGCCGCCAGCAGCCCGGCGCCGATGATCCAGGTGGCCGCCTCGCCGGCCACGCCCTTGACCCAGCCGATGGCGGCATAGGTGACGCCGGCCAGCACCACGAAGCCGGCCACGGTGAGGCCGAAGGACAGCAGGCGCTGCATCGGCCCCGCCTGGCTGCGCCGCGGCAGGCCGGTCAGGCCGGCCTTCAGCGCCTCCAGGTGCACGATGTAGAAGAGGGCGATGTAGCTGATCAGCGCCGGCAGGAAGGCGTGCTTGATGATCTGCGAGTACGGGATGCCCACGTACTCCACCATCAGGAAGGCCGCGGCGCCCATCACCGGCGGCATGATCTGCCCGTTGACCGAGCTGGACACCTCCACCGCGCCGGCCTGGTCACCGCGGTAGCCCACGCGCTTCATCAGCGGGATGGTGAAGGTGCCGGTGGTCACCACGTTGGCGATGGAGCTGCCGCTGATGATGCCGGTGGCCGCGCTCGACACCACCGCCGCCTTGGCCGGGCCGCCGCGCATGTGGCCCAGCAGCGCGAAGGCGCTCTTGATGAAGTAGTTGCCGGCGCCGGCGCGGTCGAGCAGGCTGCCGAAGAGCACGAACAGGAAGATGAAGCCGCTGGAGACCCCCAGCGCCACGCCGAACACGCCCTCGGTGGTGAGCCACTGGTGCGACATCGCGCGGTTCAGCGACGCGCCCTTGTGCGCGATCAGGTCGGGCATGTAGGGCCCGCCGAAGGTGTAGCCCAGGAACACCAGCGCGACGATGACCATCGGCAGGCCCAGCGCGCGCCGCGTGGCCTCCAGCAGCAGCACCAGGCCGGTGACGGCCACCACCAGGTCCTGCGTGCTGGGCTGGCCGGGCCGCTCGGCGAGGTCGCGGTAGAAGAAGAACAGGTAGCTGGCGCAGAACGCGCCGACGAGGGCGAACACCCAGTCGGCGAGCGGCACGCGGTCCCGGCGGGAGCCGCTGAAGGCCGGGTAGGCCATGTAGGCCAGGAAGACGGCGAAGGCCAGGTGGATGGCGCGCGACTGCGTGTCGTTGAAGACCCCGAACCCCAGCGCGAAGGGCAGCGGCGAGGCGATCCACAGCTGGAACAGGCTCCAGGCCAGCGCCACCCCCAGCAGCAGCCGGGCCACCATCGGCCCCGGCTTGCGCCCGCCGGTGTCGCTGTCCGACGCGAGCTGGGCCACGTCCACGTTGTCGGTCTTGTCGTTCTTCGCCATGAAGGATCCCGGGTCGGTTCGCAAATGACGAGGGGCCCCGCTGCCGGGGCCCCTCGCTCAGGCTCGTGTCATGCCGGAGCTTACATCCAGCCCTTTTCCTTGTAGTACTTCACCGCGCCCGGGTGCAGCGGCGCGGAGTTGCCGTTCTTGACCATGTCCTTGGGGTCGAGCGCGCCGAAGGCCGGGTGCAGCTTCTTGAACTCGTCGAAGTTCTCGAACACCGCCTTGACCAGCTCGTACACCGTGGCTTCGGGCACCTTGGCGCTGGTGACGAAGGTGGCCAGCACGCCGTAGGTGGGCGTGGGGTTGGGGTGGCCGGCGTACAGGCCGCCGGGGATGTTGACCTTGGCGTAGTACGGGGCGCCGGCCACCAGCTTGTCCACCGCGGCACCGGTCAGCGGCACCAGCTTGGCGCCGCAGGTGGTGATGGGGTCCTGGATGTTGGCGCTGGGGTGGCCCACGCCGTAGAAGAAGGCATCGATCTTGTTGTCGCACAGCGCGGCACCGTGCTCATCGGCCTTGAGCTCGGAGGCGAGAGAGAAGTCGCTCATCTTCCAGCCCATGGCGTTCAGCAGCTCCTCGGCCGAGGCGCGCGTGCCCGAGCCGGGGTTGCCGACGTTGAAGCGCTTGCCCTTGAGGTCCTCGAACTTGCCGATCGCGGCTTCCTTGCGCGACAGCACCGTGAACGGCTCGGGGTGCACCGAGAACACCGCGCGCAGGTCGGTGTGCTTGCCGTCCTTCTCGAACACCTTGCTGCCGTTGACGGCGTGGAACTGCCAGTCGGACTGCGTGACGCCGAAGTCCAGTTCGCCGGCCTTGATGGTGTTGATGTTGAATACCGAGCCGCCGGTGGACTCCACCGAGCAACGGATGCCGTGGCGGGCGCGGTCCTTGTTCATCAGGCGGCAGATCGCGCCGCCGGCGGCGTAGTACACGCCGGTGACGCCACCGGTGCCGATGGTGATGAACTTCTGCTGCGCGAACGCGGGCGCGGCGGGCAGGCCGAGGGTGATGGCGGCGGCGGCCAGGGCCAGGGTGGTCTTCAGCGTCATGGGCTTGTGCTTCCTTTCTTGGCGGTGGCGGCACGATACGTGCCGACGTGGGGGGTATGCAGAGGGAAATTCCGGGGTCAGGCCGGGCCGGCCAGAGCCGATTGCACCGCCTGCGCCAGGCGCTCGACGATGCGGTCGAGGTCGGTGTCCGTGGCGATGAAGGGCGGTGCCAGCAGCACGTGGTCGCCGCGGACGCCATCGATGGTGCCGCCCATGGGGTAGACCATCAGGCCCCGTTCCATGCACTGCGCCTTGATTCTGGCATGCAGCCTGCGCGCGGGGTCGAAAGGCGCCTTGGTGGCGCGGTCTTGCACCAGCTCGATGGCCTGGAAGAGGCCGCGGCCTCGGATGTCGCCCACGTTCGGGTGGGCGCCGAAGGCGGCCACCAGGCGCTCGCGCAGCCCATGGCCCAGGCGCTGCACCTGCGCCAGCAGGCCGTCGCGGTGGATGAAGCGCTGCACGGCCAGTGCCGCCGCGCAGGCCACCGGGTGGCCGATGTAGGTGTGGCCGTGCTGGAACAGCCCGGAGCCGCGCGCGAAGGCCTCCACGATGCGGCCCTGCGCCAACACGGCGCCGATGGGCTGGTAGCCGCCGCCCAGGCCCTTGGCCACCACCAGCAGGTCGGGCACCACCTGCTCCTGTGCGCAGGCGTGCAGGCTGCCGGTGCGGCCCATGCCGCACATCACCTCGTCGAGGATGAGCAGGATGCCGTGGCGGTCGCACAGCGCGCGCACGCCCTGCAGGTAGCCGGGCACCGGGGTCAGCGCACCGGCCGTGGCACCGCCCACGGTCTCGGCCACGAAGGCGATCACGTTCTCGCCGCCCAGCGCGTCGATGGCGTCGGACAGCTCCTGCACCAGCCGCGCACCGTAGGCCTGCGCCGTCTCGCCCTCGGCGCGGCCGCGGTACTCGTAGCAGGCCGACACGTGCGTCACCGGGATCAGCAGCGGCGCGAACTGCCGCCGCCGCCACGCGTTGCCGCCCACCGCCAGCGCGCCCAGCGTGTTGCCGTGGTAGCTCTGCTGGCGGGCGATGAAGTGCTGCCGCTGCGGCTGCCCGATCTCCACGAAGTACTGGCGCGCCATCTTCAGCGCCGCCTCCACAGCCTCGGAGCCGCCGGAGACGAAGTAGGCGTGGCTGATGCCGGCCGGCGCCGTGCGCACCAGTTCGTCGGCCAGCTGTTCGGCAACGTCGGTGGTGAAGAAGCTGGTGTGGGCGTAGGCCACGCGGTCGATCTGCGCATGCATGGCGGCCAGCACCTCCGGGTGCCCGTGGCCCAGGCAGGACACGGCGGCGCCGCCGCTGGCGTCCAGGTACTCGCGGCCGGCCGCATCGGTGAGCGTCATGCCGGCCGCGGCCACGGCCACCGGCAGCCGGTGGTGGATCTGGCGGTGCAGCACGCGGGTGCTACCCGGGGCGGGCAGGGTGGTGGGGGGCGATGTCATGGGGTGTCCTTCGGCGATTCGTGATAGGCGCGGTCCAGCGCCAGCTGGCGCTGCCGTTGTGCCCAGTGCGCCTGCACCGCTGCACCGCCGGCATGCGCCACGGCCGACAGCAGGGCCTCCACCAGCGCGAGGGCGCCGCAGGTGGAGTGCAGCAGCGCCGGGGCGCCGCCGCCGTAGAGCAGGGTGTGGGCGGCGCCGCGGGCGATGGGCGACAGCAGGCTGTCGGTGAGGGCGACGATGGTGGCTTCCTGCTGCCGCGCGCGGGCCACCGACTCGACCACGCTGCGCGTGTACGGCGACTGGCTGATGGCCACCAGCACCGTGCCCGGCCCGAAGCCGGCGATCTGGTCGGCCAGCGTGCCACCGGCATCGCCGAGCAGCTGCCCGTTGCCGGCCAGCAGGCCGTAGCCGTAGTGCAGCTGGAAGGCCACGCCGTGCGAGATGCGCTGGCCCAGGAAGCCCACCCGCGGTGCGCGCAGCAGCGCGCGGGCCGCGGCCTGCAGCGCCGCGGCGGGGTTGTGCGCGGTGACCGCGCCCACGTGCGCGATCTGCGCCGCGTTCAGCGCCCCGAGCTGCGCCGCCAGGCTGCCGCTGCGCGCCGATGCCTGGCGGCGTGGCGTCGCCGCGTGGCCGCTCACCAGCCGCCGGGCATAGGGCTCGCGCAGGCTGTCGAAGTCGGCAAAACCCAGGCGCCGGGCCAGGCGGGTCATCGTCACCGGGGCCACGCCCGCCAGGCGGGCCGACTGGCGCATCGAGTGCAGCGCCACCGCCGGGCCGTTCTGGCGCAGCCAGCGGGCGGCGCGCTGCAGCTCGGGGCTGAGGCTGTCGAAGTGGGTGTCCAGGCGCTGCTCGACGAGGTCGGGACCGGTCTGCATGGTTCAAGTGTGCCATACGACCAGGGCTGAGCCACTTGTTCCATCCCCTGCGGCAGGGCTACATTGCGGGCATGAGCGACGACATCGCGACCCTGCGCCGCATCCTGAAGTCCTGCCGCACGGTGGCCGTGGTGGGCCTGTCGGCGGAGTGGCACCGCCCCAGCTACTTCGTGGCCAAGTACCTGCAGCAGCACGGCTACCGCGTGATCCCGGTGAACCCGCGCTATGCCGGTCAGCAGATCCTGGGTGAGACGGTGCACGCCAGCCTCGACGACATCGGCGAGCCGGTGGACATGGTCGACGTCTTCCGCCGCAGTGCCGACGTGCCGCCGATTGCCGCGCAGGCCATCCGCATCGGCGCGAAGTGCCTCTGGCAGCAACTCGGCGTGGCCAGCGCCGAGGCCGACGCGGCCGCGCGCGCCGCCGGCCTGGACAGCGTGATGGACCGCTGCACGAAGATCGAGCACGCACGCCTGTTCGGCGGCCTGAACTGGGTGGGCGTGGACACGGGCGTGATCTCGGCGCGCCGCCCGGTGTAGCCGCGCTGTGTAAGACCCCATCCCTAGCGGATCCCCCGCAGAACGAGGCCCGGCAGCCCCTCCGGCTGGGGTGGGCCGACGGCCCGGCGCGCCCGACCATGGGCGCCCGATGTCCTTCTGCAAGGAGCCCCCATGGCCCGCAAGATTCCCGGTGCGACTTCCTCCGCGCGTGCCCTTTCCGTTCCCGTCCGGATCGAACTCGAAGGCGCCCGCGCCGACGACAACCTCGACGGCCTGCAGGCGGTGGTCTTCGACCGCCTGGGCCAGCCCGTTGCCGCCACCACGCTGAAGGTCTCGCGTGGCGAAGGGCTGCTGCGGGCCGAGGGGCAGTTCAGCGCCGCGCCGGAGCAGCTGGCCTCGGCCCGCGTGGTGATCGCCCCGCTGATGCCCCAGGCTGGCAAGGACCTGCCCCCGGACCGCGACCGGCTGGAGCGCCAGTTCGGCGGCCACACCGTGCCGATGCCGCCGGACCTGCGGCAGCCGGGGCTGACGCTGCGGCTGCCGCGTCCCTACTGGGAAGGCTGGACGCTGCTGTGTGCCTGCTGGATCCGCGGGCGCCTGGTCAAGCGGGTACGCCTGGCCGGCGGCGACGTGCTGGAGCTGCCGATCTGCCACGCCCGGGTCACGGTCTGCGAGGTCGACCGCTTCCGCCTGCTGCTGGAGAAGCTGCCGTTGCCCGACCTCTACCGCCTGCGCGACGAGCTGCTGCAGCTGGTCGAGCGGCCGGTCCCGATCCCGCTGCCGGAGCCCGAGCCCTGGTTCGCCCCCCTGGCCGCGTCGCAGGTGCTGGCATACACGCCACCGCGCGCGGCGCTGCGCGCGCCGGTGCAGCCGGTGGCGCTGACCCTGTCGGATGCGTCGCCGCAGGCGTTGCGCGCCGATCTGGTGGCGCAGTTCGACGCCTTCCGCCCCTGGCTGTGCCGGCTTCCCTGGCTGGAGCCGTGGTTCATCGTCACCACCCAGTGCCTGCCGCCGGTGACGACCGACGAGATGGGCCGATTCAGCGTGCTCTACGTGCACGACTGCCACGACACCGACCAGCCCGACCTGCACGTCAAGGCCGAACAGCTCATCGGGGGCGACTGGGTCACCATCCACAACCCGCCGGTGCGCTGCCACACGATCTGGAACCACCCCTGCGGCGACGAGATCACCGTGGTGGTCACCGACGAGCGCGCCCAGCCCTGCGTGCCCGACGTGCCGGTGGGCACGCCGGCCGGTGCGGACCGCTGGGTCATGCCGATGGCCATCGGCAGCTGCTGGATCCGGGGCACGGCGGGCGCCGCGCCGGCCCCCGCCGGCTGGGTGCGGCCCGACGGCCTGCTGGACTACGGCAGCACCGTGCATGCCCCCTTCGGCGGCACCCTGGGCTTCCGTCAGCAGCATGCGCTGAACATCCCCGACACCGGCCCGGGCCAGCCGGCGCTGTACCGCTGGAGCTGGCGCCGCCAGCCGGGCGACGCCTGGATCCACATGAACGCGCCGGTCAGCCGCAGCTACGTGCGCGACCTGCCCGGCCCGGCGGTGCAGTTCCCGTCCGTGCAGCTCGGCCCGGGTGCCGACGACACCTACCGGTTCAAGCCCGCGCTGTTCGACCCCGCCGACTGGGGCGTCAGCACCGCCGGCGATCCCGCCGGCACGCTGTACCACTGGCCGGTGGACAACAGCATCGGCGACCTCTACGCCGCCCGCTGGAGCACGCCGGGCAGCAGCGACGCGCTGGCCGCGCCGGCGCTGGCCGGCGGCTACCAGGTGCGCCTGGAGGTGCTGGACAGTGCCCGCAACGTGCTCATGCCCGGGCCGGCGACCTTCCAGTTCGTCGTGCCCTCGGCCTGGGACGGCACGACGCTGCACACGCGCCTGGCCAGCCCGGCGGAGATCGTCGACGGCGGCTTCGTCTTCAGCGTGCACGTGGACAACAGCCGCTGCGACGCCACCATCGCCGCGCCGACGGTGGTGGGCGGCGCCGGGGTCGACGACTGCGGCTTCCTGCGCTACACGCCGGGCGCCACGCTGCGCCTGGCCTTCCAGGCGCTGCACCCGGACCAGCGGGCCACGTTCTCGATGGCCGTGGTGCGGGGTGCCTTGCCCGTGGCAGCGGCCAGCGCCGGCGGCGAGGCGGGCGCGCTGTCCAGCGGCGCCTATGCCGGCAACGGGGCCGGGCACTTCACGCACGACTTCGCGGTGGCCGACCTGATGGGCCCGCTGCCCGGCCACCCGGGCCGCTGCGACAACGCCGCCTTCTCGGCCCAGCTCCACGTGGCGGCCAAGGCGCACGACGGCAACAGCCGCCTGCACGCCTACGACGACAGCGCCGTGCGCGCCTTCGCGCTGGCCCTCTGATCGCGGCACCGGCCGGGGTGGTAGATTGGCCCGGCCCGGTGCCGGGCCCGAGGAGATGGGCCCGGCGCGTTGCCGGGCACGATGCCACCCCGCCATGCCCGATCACGTCTTCCGCCCCGAGACCCTGGCCATCCACGCCGGGCAGATCCCCGACGCCGCCACCGGCGCGCGGGCGCTGCCCATCTACCAGACCACCAGCTTCGTCTTCGACAGCGCCGACCAGGCGGCCAGCCTGTTCAACCTCCAGACGTTCGGCAACGTCTACTCGCGCCTGAGCAACCCCACCGTGGCGGCGCTGGAGGAGCGCGTGGCCGCCCTCGAGCGAGGCCGGGCCGCGGTGGCCGCGGCCTCCGGCATGGCGGCCGAGGCCATGGCGCTGATGACGCTGCTGCAGGCCGGCGACCACGTGGTGGCCGCCGGGGCGCTGTACGGCGGCAGCGTCACGATGCTGGCCGTGAACCTGGCCAAGTTCGGCATCGAGACCAGCTTCGTCGACGCCACGCGGCCGGATGCCTTCGCCGCGGCGATGCGGCCGAACACACGCGCCGTCTTTGCCGAGAGCCTGGGCAACCCCAGCCTGGTGGTGCTGGACATCGCGGCGGTGGCCGACGTGGCGCACGCGCACGGCGTGCCGCTGGTCATCGACAACACGGTGCCCAGCCCGGCGCTGTGCAATCCGCTGCCCCTGGGTGCCGACATCGTCGTGCACTCGGCCACCAAGTACCTGGCCGGCCACGGCACCACGCTCGGCGGCGTGATCGTCGAGGGCGGGAAGTTCCCCTGGGACAACGGCCGGTTCCCCGGCATGACCCAGCCCTCGCCGGGCTACCACGGCGTGAAGTTCTTCGAGACCTTCGGCGACTTCGCCTTCACCATGCGCTGCCGCATGGAGGCGCTGCGGGTCTACGGCGCCGCGCTCAGCCCGACGAGCGCCTGGCAGATCCTGCAGGGCGTGGAGACGCTGCCGCTGCGCATGGAACGCCACTGCAGCAACGCGCTGGCGGTGGCGAAGTTCCTGCGCGACGACCCGCGCGTGGGCTGGGTCAACTACCCGGGCCTGCCCGAGCACCCGCAGCACGCGCTGCTGCAGCGCCAGATGCGCGGCGCCTCGGGCCTGCTGGCCTTCGGCGTGAAGGGCGGCATGGCCGCGGGCGTGCGCTTCATCGAGGCGGCGCAGTTCATGAGCCACCTGGTCAACATCGGCGACACCCGCACCCTCATCAGCCACCCCGCCAGCACCACCCACCGCCAGCTCGACGAGGCCCAGCAGCGCGCCGCCGGCGTGCTGCCCGACATGGTGCGCATGTCGGTGGGGCTGGAGCACGTGGACGACATCCTCTGGGACGTGGACCAGGCGCTCGCCCGGGCCACGGCCTGACCGCACACCGAAGGAGACGACATGGCCCGACCCTGGCAGGACGACACCGAGCTCTTCGCGCTGATGCGCGCACGCCTGTTCCCGGCCCTGGTGGGCGACATCCTCGACACCCTGGGCCACCTCCACCAGTTCCTGAAGCCCGAGATCCGGCCGCTGAAGCCGGAGCAGGTGATCATCGGCCGCGCGATGCCGGTGCTGGAGGCCAACGCCTTCGGCAGCCGCGAGCCCGAGGGCCGCGGGCCGCTGAGCCAGCGGCCCTTCGGCCTGCTGTTCGAGGCGCTGGACGACCTGCGGCCGCACGAGGTCTACGTGGCCACCGGCTGCGCGCCGCGCTTCGCGCTCTGGGGCGGGCTGATGACCACGCGCGCCCTGCACCTGAAGGCCGCCGGTGCGGTGCTGGACGGCTACTGGCGCGACACGCCCGAGGTGGCGGCCAGCGGCCTGCCGGTGTTCGGCTTCGGCGGCTACGCGCAGGACCAGGGCCCGCGCGGCAAGGTCGTGGACTGGCGGGTGCCGGTGGAGATCGCCGGCGTGCGCGTGGCGCCGGGTGACATCGTCTTCGGCGACCTCGACGGCGTGCTCGTGATCCCGCGTGCGGCCGAGGAGGAGGCCATCCGTCGCGCGCTGGAGAAGGCCGAGACCGAGAACAAGGTGCGCGACGCCATCCAGGCGGGCATGAGCACGGTGGAGGCCTTCCGCACCTTCGGCGTGATGTGAGGCGCGCCCGCTGACCGGTGCCCCGCGACCCGCGTGCCGGGGGGCCGGCCTCAGCCCAGGCCGCGGGCCTGCAGCCGCGTCACCTCGGCGGCGCTGCGCAGCACCTGCACCTGCGCATGGGCCAGCGCAGGCTCGCCGGCGATGGCGGCGAAGCGCGCGTGCCGCCGGTCCCAGCTGCGGTGCAGGTAGCGCACCACGCCGCCGGGGTGGAACAGCCGGCGCAGCGACTCGCGGTTGCCGTTGCAGCAGGGCTCGCCGGTCAGGCCGCGGCGCACCGTGCGCCACAGCGTGCGGCGCATCATCAGCGCGTAGGGCAGGTCCAGCACCAGCAGGTGGGTCAGCCGCGGCCACAGCAGCGGCTCGGTGGTGGGGCCGTAGTTGCCGGCCACCACCCAGGCATCGCCGGCCACCCGGGGCGCCAGCCGGCGGGTGAGCTCCGCGTGGCCCACGTCCACCCAACCGGGCTCCCAGAACAGGTCGTCCAGGTCGATGAAGGGCAGGCCGTGGCGCGCGGCCAGCTGCCGGCCCAGCGTCGTCTTGCCGGCACCGCTGCCGCCGATCAGTTGCACGCGCATGGGCGTGGTGATACCACGCCCGGGCACGACCCCGGGCTCTCCCCGGGGCAGCCGGGGCGCCCGAGTGGCTACGATGCCTGCACCGTCCCGGCGCGCCACCACCCCTGCGGCGCCCGGCCGGCCCATGCCCCAGGGAGCGTGACGTGAGCCTCTACGACCAGGACCTGCCCCGCCGCCCGGCCAATTTCGTGGCCCTCTCGCCGGTGAGCTTCGTCGAGCGCACCGCGGAGGTGTTCGGCGACCTGCCGGCCGTCATCCACGGCGAGCGGCGCTGCACCTGGGCCCGTCTGCGCGAGCGCTCGGCACGGCTGGCCGCGGCGCTGCGCGCGCTCGGCGTGGGCCGGGGCGACACCGTCAGCACCATGCTGACCAACACGCCCGAGATGGTGGAGGCGCACTACGCCGTGCCGGCCCTCGGCGCGGTGCTCAACACCCTGAACACCCGCCTGGATGCCGCCCTGCTGGCCTGGCAGATGAACCACTGCGAGGCCCGGGTGCTGATCACCGACCGCGAGTTCTCGCCCACCATCGCCGAGGCCCTGGCCCGCCTGGGCCGGCCCATCACGGTGATCGACGTCTGCGACAGCGAGTACCACGGCCCCGGCGAGCAACTGGGCGCGCACGAGTACGAGGCCCTGCTGGCCGCGCACGACCCGCTGCCGCGCCTGGACGGGCCGGCCGACGAGTGGGACGCCATTGCCGTCAGCTACACCAGCGGCACCACCGGCGACCCCAAGGGCGTGGTCACCCACCACCGTGGCGCCTACCTCAACGCGGTGAGCAACGCCGTCACCTGGACGATGCCGCAGTTCCCGCGCTACCTCTGGACACTGCCCATGTTCCACTGCAACGGCTGGTGCTTCCCGTGGACGGTGGCGCTGCAGGCCGGCGTGCACGTGTGCCTGCGGCGCGTGGAGGGCCCGGCCATCCTGGCGGCCATGCGCGCCCATGGCGTGGACCACTACTGTGCCGCGCCCATCGTGCACAACACCCTGCTGGCCGCGGTGGCGGCCGACCCGTCGCTGCGCGAGGGCATCGGTGCGGTGCGCGGCATGGTCGCCGGCGCCGCGCCGCCAGCGGCCATGATCGAGGGCATGGCGCGGCTGGGCTTCGACATCACCCATGTCTACGGTCTGACCGAGGTCTACGGCCCGGCCTCGGTGGCCAGCAAGCGCGCGGCCTGGTCGCAGGCCGACCTGTCGGAGCAGACCCGGCTCAACGGCCGCCAGGGCGTGCGCTACCCGCTGCAGGAAGGCATGACGGTGATGGACCCGGAGACCCTGGCGGAGGTGCCGGCCGACGGCCGCACCATGGGCGAGATCATGTTCCGCGGCAACATCGTGATGAAGGGCTACCTGAAGAACCCGGCCGCCACCGACAAGGCCTTCGCCGGCGGCTGGTTCCACACCGGCGACCTGGCGGTGCTGGAGCCCGACCGCTACGTGAAGATCAAGGACCGCAGCAAGGACATCATCATCAGCGGCGGCGAGAACATCAGCTCCATCGAGGTGGAGGACGCGCTCTACCGCCACCCCGCCGTGATGGCCTGCGCGGTGGTGGCCCGGCCCGACCCGAAGTGGGGCGAGACGCCGCTGGCCTTCGTCGAGCTCAAGCCGGGCGCCGAGGTCAGCGCCGAGGCCCTGGTGGCGCACTGCCGCGGCCTGCTGGCGGGCTACAAGGTGCCGCGCGAGATCCGCTTCGAGCCCATCCCCAAGACCAGCACCGGCAAGATCCAGAAGTTCCAGCTGCGCGAGCGCGCCCGCAGCGCCTCGGCCATCGAATGACCCGAACCACCCCCGCCCGGAGGACCCCATGACCGACGAACCCGTGCTGCCGGCCCAGGATGCCCGCGGCGTGGTCACGCTCACGCTGAACCGCCCGCAGGCCTTCAACGCCCTGTCCGAAGGCCTGCTCGAGGCGCTGCAGGCGCAGCTCGACCGCGTGGCCGCCGACGAGCGTGCGCGCATGGTGGTGATCCGGGCCGCCGGCAAGGCCTTCTGCGCCGGCCACGACCTGAAGGAGATGCGCGCCGAGCCCTCGCTGGACTACTACCGGCGGCTCTTCGCCCAGTGCGGGCGCATGATGATGACGATCCAGCGCCTGCCCGTGCCGGTGCTGGCGCAGGTGCAGGGCATCGCCACCGCCGCCGGCTGCCAGCTGGTGGCCATGTGCGACCTCGCGGTGGCGGCGCGCGATGCGCGCTTTGCCGTCAGCGGCGTCAACCTCGGCCTGTTCTGCAGCACCCCGAGCGTGGCGCTGTCGCGCAACCTGCCGCGCAAGGCGGCCTTCGAGATGCTGGTCACCGGGGCCTTCATCTCCGCCGACGAGGCGCGGGAGAAGGGCCTGGTCAACCGGGTGGCCGAGGCGGCCGACCTCAACGCCGAGGTCGAGCGCCTGGTGGCCGCCGTGGTGGCCAAGCCGCGCGTGGCCATCGCCGCCGGCAAGGGGCTGTTCTACCGCCAGCTGGAGACCGGCATCGCCGCGGCCTACGACATGGCCGCCGAGACCATGGCCTGCAACATGATGGACGCGTCGGCGCTGGAGGGCGTGCAGGCCTTCATCGACAAGCGGGCGCCGAACTGGACTTGAGCACCGCCACGGCGGCGCCTGCGCCCCCCCGCCAGCCGTACCACGACGAGCTGCTCTCGCGGCTGCTGCAGGAGAACTTCGGCAGCGTGGATGCCGAGGCGCTGCTGCGCCTGCAGCAGGCGATGACCTGGGTGGAGCTGGCCGGCGGAGGCGTGCTGATGCGCCAGGGCGAGCCGGGCGACGCGATGTACCTGCTGGTCAGCGGCCGGCTGCGCGCCAGCGTGCAGGACAGCGCCGCACCCGGCGGCCAACGGACCGTGGGCGAGATCAGCCGCGGGCAGTTCGTGGGCGAGCTGGCGCTCATCACCGGCGACCCGCGCAACGCCACCGTCACCGCGGTGCGCGACGCGCTGCTGGCGCGGCTGGACCGTGCGGCCTTCGGCGCGCTGCTGGCCAGCCACGCCGGGCTCGCGATGGCGCTGACGCGGCACCTCGTGCGCACCCGCCACCTGGTGCGCGCGCAGTCGCCGGGCCCGCTGCCGCGCGGCGCCGCCGGCGACGACCCCCGCCCCGGCACCGTGGCCCTGGTGCCGGTGAGCGAGGGCGTGGCGCTGCCGGCCCTGGCCCTGCCACTGGCCGAGGCGCTGGCGGAGTTCGGCCGCGTGGAGGTGGTGGATGCCGAGCGCGTGCGCCGCGAGCTGGCGGCCGAGGCCTGGGACGCGGCCGACGGCGCGGCGTCGGCGCCGGAGACCCCAGCGGCCCGCGAGCGCCGCATCACGCTGCTGCTGGACCGCATCGAGTCGCGCGCCGAGTTCGTGCTGCTGCTGGCCGATGCCGGGCCCACGCCCTGGACGGCGCGCTGCTGCCGCGGGGCCGACGAGATCCTGCTGCTGGCCGACACCACCCGCCCGCCGGCGGTGCATGCGACCGAGCAGGCCTGCCTGGACACGCCCCGCGGCGGGCGCGACGCGGCGGAGCTGCTGCTGCTGCTGCACCCGGCCGACGCGGCCTTCCCCCGCCACACCCGGGCCTGGCTGGACCGCCGGCCCGTCGCCGGCCACCTGCACCTGCGCCTGGGCCATGCCGGCGACGTGGCGCGCCTGGCGCGCGTGCTCAACCGCAGCGCCACCGGGCTGGTGCTGGCCGGCGGCGGGGCGCGCGGGCTGGCCCACCTGGGCGTGGTGCGCGCGCTGCGCGAGCAGGGCATCGAGGTGGACTTCGCCGGCGGCACCAGCATCGGCGCGGTGATGGCCAGTGCCGTGGCCGCCGACCGCGACTGGGCCGAGGTGCTGCCGCTGATGCGCCGCGCCTTCGACGCCCGGCCCACCGGCGACTACAGCCCCTGGCCCTGGCTGTCGGTGTTCCGCGGCCGCCGCCTGCGCCGCGTCATCGACGCCGGCGTGCGCGAGCTCACCGGCCGCGCCGAGGCCGACGCCGAGGACCTGTGGAAGGGCTTCTTCGCCGTCGCCACCAACTACAGCCAGGCGCGCGAGCAGGTGCTGCAGCGCGGTGAGCTGGCGCGGCTGCTGCGCGCCAGCACCTCCATCCCCGGTGCCCTGCCGCCGGTGCTGATCGACGGCGAGCTGCACTGCGACGGCGGCAGCTTCGACAACTTCCCGGTCGACGTGATGCGGCGGCAGCGCGGGGTGGGGCGGGTGATCGGCGTCGACCTGGACGTGCGGCAGCCGCTGCGCGTGGATTTCGACGAGCTGCCCGGCGGCTGGGCGCTGTTCCTCGACCGGCTGCGGCCGCTGCGCCGCCGCCGCTACCGCCTGCCCACGCTGCCGAGCTACCTGATGACGGTGATGGTGCTCAACAGCATGGCGCGCGGCCGCCAGGCGCGTGCGCGGGTGGACCTGTACTTCCACCCGCCGCTGGAGCGCGTGGGCCTGCTGCAGTGGCAGCGCTTCGACCGCATCGTGCAGATCGGCTACGAGCACGCGCTGCAGGTGCTGGCCCAGCAGGGCCGGCACGCCACCGACCTCGGCTGAGCCGGTTCAGCCCGCGGCCCGGGCCGCGGCGCGCAGCACCTTGCCCTTGCCGCTGCGCTTGCCCTCGAACATGGCGGCGTCGGCTGCCTGCAGCAGGGTGTGGGCGTCGCGGCCGTCGGTCGGTGCCAGCACGTAGCCCGCGGTCAGGCCCACGCGGCAGACGCGCCCGGACACCTCGAACGGCGCCTCGAAGGCCTGCAGCAGGTGGCGGCCCAGCGTGTGCACCTGGGCCTCGCCGCGCAGGCCGTCGGCGATGATCACGAACTCGTCGCCGCCCAGCCGCGCCACGATGTCGTGCTCGCGCACGTTGACGCGCAGGCGCCGCGCCACCTCCACCAGCAGCTCGTCGCCCACCGCGTGGCCGTGCGCGTCGTTCACCGCCTTGAAGCCGTCCAGGTCCAGCAGCAGCAGCGCCAGCAGGCGCTGCGGCCGGGCGGCGAGCAGGCGCTGCTCGAGCTGCGCCGCCAGGCCGCGCCGGTTCGGCAGCCCGGTGAGGGCATCGGTGTGGGCCAGCGAATGCAGCGCATCGCGCTCGCCGGCGGCGGCGTGCACCGCCGCCAGGCGCAGCGAGATCATGCGCAGGAACAGCAGCATGTCCAGCGTGGCGCCGAGCTGGAAGGCGTGCATCGTCCACCAGGTGGCGGGCAGCCGGCCCTGGATCACCTGCACCATCACCCAGGTGGTGAAGAAGTAGCCCAGCCAGGCCACCAGGAAGTAGCCGCCGATGGCGTCGCCGCGCCGCAGCCGCTGCACCGCCCCGGGCAGGCCCAGCAGCGCCGGCGCCAGGCCGACCGAGCCCACCACGGCGCTGACCGCGTGCACGTCGATCCCGCCGGCCGCGAAGAGCAGCGCGGTGGCCACCAGCACCGCGGCGCAGCCGTAGAGCAGCCGGCTCAGCCAGCCGCCCGGCCGGTCGCCGGCCAGCACCGCCTGCACGAACAGGCAGCTGCCGGTGGAGGCCAGCAGCGCGCTCAGGCCGGGCACGTGGCGCTCGAACCAGAGCGCGTCGCCCCACAGGTACATGGCCCCGAGGCCGAACTGCGCCACCGAGAACATCACGCTGCTGAAGGTGAGCAGCGCGTAGCGCAGGAACATGCCCTCGCGCACGCTCCACCACTGCGACAGGCTGTAGAGCACCAGGAACAGGCCGAGCCCGGTGAGCAGGCCCTGCAGCAGCTGCTCGTCGAGCGCCGCACGGTGGAAGGCGGCCGGTGCCGACAGCGTGATCGGCAGGATCAGCGCGCCGGCGCTCTGCACGCGCATCACCAGCTCGGCCTGCTGGCCGGGCGGCAGATAGAGCGTGACCACCGGGGTCCGCGCATCGAGCGGGCGCTCGGCACGCGGCACCTCGTTGCCCAGCGTCCAGCGGCGCGGCGGCTGCCCCTGCACGAGCAGCCAGACGTCGACGCGGTTGAGCACCGCATAGCCCATGTCGAGCACGAAGCGGCCTTCGGAACCGGCGGCCACTTCCAGCGGCAGGTGCAGCCACACCGGCTCCCGCCGCAGCCCCAGGGTGCCGGCCTCGCCCGGCGGGCGCACGAAGCCGTGCCGGCGGTCCAGCACGTCCTCCAGCGTGGCGTCGGGCGGGGCGTCGGCCAGCCAGCGGATCGCAGGCCACACGGCCACGCGGCCGGCCGCGTCGTCCAGGTGCAGCGGCTCGGGGCGGTCGGCCGCGGTGGCCCGGGCCGCGCCGCAGGCCAGGCCGAGGCACAGGGCCAGCAGCATCAGCAGCGCCTGCCAGCCGTGCTGCCCGCGCCGACCGCCGGCACCGCGGCCCGGGCGCTGGGGCGGCGTGGCCAGGGGGCGGGCGAGGGCGAAGGGGAGCATGGCGGCGAAGCCCCCCAATTTTAGGGGGCTCCGGCCCGGTCCTGGCCGTGCCCGCCGGCCGCGCCGGGGCGGGCCGGGCCGCATCCTGTCAGCGATGTCACGCCCGCGCCGGCTGCGTGCCGGCACGGTGGACGGGACGCGTCAGGCGGCGTGCGCCAGCACGGGGCCCCAGGCCCGGCGCAGTTCGGTGGCTGGCTGCGACTCCTCGGGGATCAGCAGCAGCCCGGCGCGGCGCAGGGCCTGGCCGAGCGCCGGGCGCGCGCCCCAGACCGCCAGCGGCGTGGCCAGCACCAGCGGCAGCGCCACCGGCGCCAGCCACAGGGCGGCCGAGGCGTCGCGCCAGGCCACCGCGCCCAGCACCGCCAGGGCCAGCGCCGACAGCGGCAGCAGCAGGCGGGCCGCGTCGCGCCAGGGCAGGGCCTCGGCCTCGCGCGGGGGGCTGCGCCAGTCCAGCTTCAGACCGCTGAGCGCGGCGCCGACGAACAGGGTGTGCGCCGCCATGCGCACGGGTGCGGTGAGCGCCGACCACAGGGCCTCCAGCACGGCGCTGGCCAGCAGCGCGGCGGTGCCGCCGAAGGGCCGCTGCCGGCCTTCCAGCAGCACCAGCAGCGCACCCAGCACGCGCGGCAGCAGCAGCAGCGTGCCGGTCAGCAGCCACAGCCACACCGCGGCGCCGGCCGGCGCCTGCAGCAGGTGACGGCCGTCCAGCCACAGCGCCATGCCCAGGGCCACGAAGCCCAGCCACAGCGGTGCCGACACGTAGGCCATGGCGCCGGTGGCCAGCATGGCGCGGTGCACGCGGTGCAGGCCGGGCTCGGCGATCAGGCGCGCGTTCATCAGGTTGCCCTGGCACCAGCGGCGGTCGCGCTGCAGTTCGGCCAGCAGGTGCGGCGGCTGCTGCTCCCAGCTGCCCGGCAGGTCGGGCACCAGCCACACCTGCCAGCCGGCGCGGCGCATCAGCGCGGCCTCGACGAAGTCGTGCGACAGGATGGAGCCCGACAGCCCGCCGCGCCCGGGCAGCGGCGCCAGCCCGCAGTGCGCCATGAAGGGCGCGATGCGGATGATGGCGTTGTGGCCCCAGTAGTGCGACTCGCCGAGCTGCCAGAACTGCATGCCCGCGGCGAACAGCCGCCCGGTGACGCGGCTGGCGAACTGCTGCGCGCGGGCGTGCAGCGTGTCCAGGCCGCAGGCCACCGGCGCCGACTGGATGATGCCGGCGCGCGGATGGGCCTCCATCAGCCGCATCAGGCCGAGGATGGCCTCGCCGCTCATCACGCTGTCGGCGTCCAGCACCACCATGTAGCGGTGGCGCGCGCCCCAGCGGCGGCAGAAGTCGGCCACGTTGCCGGCCTTGCGGTGGGTGCGGCGGGCGCGCCAGCGGTAGTGCACCTGCAGGCCGTGCGGGGCCATGCGCTGGCGCAGGTGCTGCCAGGCGGCGAACTCGGCCTCGCGCAGCGTGGGGTCGGGCGTGTCCGACAGCACGTAGAACTCCACCAGCCGGGCGCCGCCGGCCGCCACCAGCGAGTCGGCGGTGGCCGCCAGGCCGGCGAACACCGTGTCCACCTGCTCGTTGCAGATGGGCATGATCACCGCGGTGCTGGCGTCGCTGGCCAGCGGCTGGCGGGCGACGTCGGCGTGCGAGAGCATCTGGCGGTCGCCGCGGCGCAGCACCACGAAGCCCATCAGCGCGGTGGCGAAGCCGGCGGCCACCCAGCCGAACAGCAGCGCGAACAGCGCCACCTGCAGCAGGCGCAGCGCATCGGGCGTGGCGCCCAGCGGCTGGGTATGCAGCAGCGCGGCGGCAGCCAGCGCCGCCACCCCCAGCACCACGGCCACCAGCAGTCGGCGACGGCCGGCCGGCGCGCCGGCGTCGGGCGCGGCGTCGCCGCCGGTCCAGGGGCGGCCCCAGGGCCGGGCTGGCATGGAGCGGCGCTGCAGCGGCGGCGCCGCATGGTGCGTGTAGCGGCGCAGGGCACGCGGCCCCCGGGTCAGTCCTGCGGAATCAGTGCGGTCCATGTCTCGGTCAGCGCCTGCGCGCCGTGCTGGAGAAAGGCACGCAGCTCGAGCGGCTGCGCGGGGTCCAGGCGCTGCACGCGCAGCGCCATGCGCCAGCCGCCGGCCGGGTGCCGCCAGGCGTGGGCCTGGAGCACGCGGCCATTGGCCAGCGGGGTCACGATGGCGTCGACCCGCGCCTCGGCGGGCAGGGACGCCAGCGCCGGGCCGTCGAAGTCGACGATGAACTGGAGCTCGCCGGCCTGCGGCGCCGCCCAGCCGCGGCCGCGCCGCGACTGCACGGTCCAGCCGGTGGCCGGGCGGGCGGCCTGCTCGCCCTGCCAGTGCAGGCGGTAGGCCAGGTCCAGCGGCTGCCCGGGGGCGGGGGGCTGCGCCGGCTGCCAGGCGGCGACGATGTTGTCGTGGGTCTCGTCGGGCGTGGGCAGCTGCAGCAGCACCACGCGGCCGGGGCCCCAGTCGCCCAGCGGTTCCACCCAGGCCGAGGGGCGGCGTTCGTAGTGGGCTTCGTCGTCCTCGTAGGCGGCGAAGCGGCGGTCGCGCTGCATGAGGCCGAAGCCCTGCAGCCGCCGCACCTCGAAGCTGCTGGCCAGCGCCGAGCCGGGGTTGACCAGCGGGCGCCACAGCCATTCGCCGTCGGCGGCCACCGACAGCCCGTCGGAGTCGTGCACCTCGGGCCGGAAGTCGCCCGGGCGCGGCTGGTTCTCCCCGTGCTGGAACATGCTGGTCAGCGGCGCCAGGCCGAGCATGGCCACCGGAGCGCGCAGGAACAGCCGCGCACGCACGTCCATCACGGTGTTCTCGCCGGGTCGGATCACGAACTGCCAGGCGCCGCTGGCGCGCGGGCTGTCCAGCAGCGCATGCACGGTCACGCTCCCGGCGTCGGCCGCAGGCTGCTCGATCCAGAACGCGGTGAAGCGGGGGAACTCCTCCGGCCCGGCGCCGACGGTGTCGATGGCCAGCGCGCGCGCCGACAGGCCGTAGCGCTGCCCGCGGCCCAGGGCACGGAAGTAGCTGGCGCCCAGGAACACCACCAGCTCGTCCTTGTAGGCCGGGCTGTTGAGCGGGTGGTGGATGCGGAAGCCGGCGGGTCCGGGCTCGTCCAGCTGCTCCGGGCCGAGGCCGCGCGTGGCGCGCAGGCGGCCGAAGTCCCAGGCCGCCGGGTCGTAGCCCAGGCGGCGGACCTGCCCGTTCTCCACCAGGTGCACGGCCACGAGGTCACGCTGCACATAGCCGCGGTGGAAGAACTGCAGCTCGTAGGGGCCGCCGCGCCAGAGGGCCTGGTCGGGGCGGTAGCGGATCTCGCGGGCGTCGTCGTAGCTGAGGTTGGCCAGCGCCGGCGGCATCGGGGCGGTGATCGGCTGGTAGGGGGCGGCGGCCTGGCGGCGGGCCAGCTCGGCCACATCCTCGAAACCGAAGGCGCCGGCCGCCAGCGACCAGGCCAGCAGCAGGGGGGCGAACAGGAGGCGCGACATGGCGCCATCCTCTGCAATCCACGTGCCAGGCGGCGCCTCGTCAATCAGATCAATAACTTGGGGTCGATTCCGGAAGCGATTTCGAGGTCTGGGCGTCGCCGATCGGCGACAGGCTTTCGCGCCGCGACGCGCAAGTGCCTGTCAGGACTCGGTTTTGTCCTGTCGCTCTTCGGCGACAACGTCGCGGAAACGCTCGGGCCCGAGGTCGTGCTTCTGCAGCAGGCGGTAGAACTCGGTGCGGTTGCGTTCGGCCAGCCGGGCGGCATCGGCCACGTTGCCGTCGGTGAGCTTCAGCAGCGCCACGAGGTAGTCGCGCTCGAAGCGGCGCCGGGCCTCGGCATACGGCAGCACCGCCACCTCGGGCGAGCGCAGCGCGCGCTGCACCAGGGCCAGCGGCACCAGCGGGCCGGTGCACAGGGCGCAGACCTGCTCCACCACGTTGTGCAGCTGGCGCACGTTGCCCGGCCATGCGGCGGTGGCCAGCGCACGCAGGGCCTCCGGGGCGAAGCCGTGCAGGGTGCGGCCGTGGCGGGCGGCCAGGGCGGTGAGGAAGTGCTGGGCCAGCAGCGGGATGTCCTCGCGCCGCTCGGCCAGCGCCGGCAGGCGCAGCGTGACCACGTTCAGGCGGTAGAACAGGTCCTCGCGGAAGCCGCCGTCGGCCAGCAGGGCCTCCAGGTCCCGATGGGTGGCGGAGAGCACGCGCACGTCGATCGGCAGGGCGCGGTTGGCCCCCAGCGGCCGCACCGCCCGCTCCTGCAGCACGCGCAGCAGCTTCACCTGCAGCGCCGGCGGCATGTCTCCGATCTCGTCCAGGAAGAGCGTGCCGCCGTCGGCCGCCTGGAACAGGCCGGCGCGGTCCTTGGTGGCACCGGTGAAGGCGCCCTTGACGTGGCCGAAGAGCTCCGACTCCAGCAGCGTCTCCGGGATGGCGCCGCAGTTGACGGCGACGAAGGGCCGCCCGGCCCGCCGGCTGGCGCGGTGGATGGCCTGCGCCAGCAGCTCCTTGCCGGTGCCGCTCTCGCCGCGGATGAGCACGCTGGCGTCGCTGGCCGCCACCAGCCGTGCCTCCTCCAGCAGCTCGGCCATGCGCGGGCTGCGGCTGACGATGTCGGCCCGCCAGGCCTCGGGCTCGCCGTCGGCGGCCGGTGCCGGCGCCGACAGCGCCAGCGCGCGCGCCACCGTTTCCAGCAGCGCCTTGCCGTCGAAGGGCTTGGTCAGGTAGGTGTAGACGCCGCGGGCGGTGGCCTCCACGGCGTCCGGGATGGTGCCGTGCGCGGTGAGCAGGATCACCGGCAGCGACGGGTGGCGCGCGCGGATGGCGTCGAACAGCGCCAGCCCGTCGGCGCCGGGCAGCTGCACGTCGCTGATCACGAGCTGCGGGCGCTGCAGGGCCAGCGCGTCCAGCGCCGCCTCGGCCGAGGGCACGCCTTCCACGCGGTAGCCGGCCGCACCCAGCCGCATGCCCAGCAGGCGCAGCAGGTCGGGGTCGTCGTCGACCACGAGGATGCGCGCGCCGTTGCCGCTGGTGCTCATGGCGTGCGCGGCGCCGCCGCCGGCGGGCGCGGCCCCAGGCTGCGTTCGATGGCGCGCAGGGCGTCGATCTGCTCGCGCAGCTGTTCGTTGCGGCGCTGCAGGTCGCGTTGCTGCTGCGCCTGGCGCTCGAACTGGTCCTCGAGCCGGCGCTGCTCGGCCAGCCGCGCCTGCAGCATGCGGGCCAGCGGGGCCTCGGCGCCCTCGCCCCGCGCCAGCGGGTCCAGCAGCGCAAGCGCGCGCGCCAGGTCGCCCGGCGCACGGCCCTGGCCGAGCAGCCAGGCCAGCTGCAGCGTGGCCTCGGTGCCGCCGGCGGCCGCCAGCCGGGCCTGCTCGCGCGCCGCATCGGGGGGCGACAGCGCGCGCGTGCGCTCATGGAAGTCGAGCAGGCGGGCCAGCATGGCGTCGGCCGCCGACGGCGCTGCCGGCTTGGTGATGACGACCAGCGCCACCGGTGCCGAGGCGGCCGGCGCCGGGGCGGCCGGCACCGTGGGGTCTGCCGGCAGCGCCGCCGGCGGCGCGGCCGGCGGGGCCGGCGGCAGCGCGCAGGCGGCGACCAGCACGGCCGGCAGCAGCAGGGCGGTGCGCGCCGTGCGGGCAGGGCGGGCGCGCCGGGGTTCAGACGGGGAGGGCATGGGGGAGCTCGATGCGGAAGCGGGCACCGGGGGTCACGGCCCGGGCCTGGGCCCCGGCGCCGGCGGGAAGGGCATGGGCCGATTCTGCGGGCAGCAGCGTGACCGTGCCGCCATGGGCGCGCACCGTCTCGGCCACGATGGACAGGCCGATGCCGGTGCCGGGCAGGCCTTCGGCCGGCTGCACGCGGCCGCGGAAGAAGGGCTCGAAGATCCGCCCCTGCTCGTCGGGTGGCACGCCGGGGCCCTGGTCGGCCACCTCCACCACCAGCGTCTGGCCCTGGCCGCGCAGCGTGATCTCCACGCGGCCGCCGGGCGGGCTGAAGCGGATGGCGTTGGACAGCAGGTTGCCGATGGCGCTGCCGAGGAGGTCGCCATCGACCTCGGCGGTGAGCGGCACGCCCTGCACGTCGATGCGCAGCGACTTCGCGCGCCAGACCAGGCGCTGGGCATCCACGAGGCCGCGCACCAGCGCGCCCAGCTCTACCGGCCGACGCACCACGCGCTGGGCCGCGAAGGCGCTGGCGTTCCAGCGCAGCAGGTCCTCGATGCGCTGCTGCAGCAGCGTGCCGTGGTCGCGCAGGATGCGCACGATCTCGCGCTGGTCGGCGCTCAGCGGCCCGGCGGTGCCGTCCTCCAGCAGCGACACGCCTTCCTTCAGCGCCGCCAGCGGCGTCTTCAGGTCGTGCGAGACGTGGCGCAGGAAACGCGCCTTGTCGGCCTCGGTCTCGGCCAGTCGCTGGCGCAGCCAGTCGAGCCGGCGCGCGATGCGCTGCACGTCGGCCGGCCCCTGGATCTGCACCGGCGCGTCCAGCCCATGGTCGCCCAGGCCCTGGATGGCCTGCTCCACGCGCTGCAACGGGCGCGCCAGCCACCAGGCGAAGCCCAGCGCCAGCGCCAGGGCCAGCGCCACCGCGGCCAGCACCTGCTGGCCGAGCGCCAGGCGCCCGGCATCGAGCTCGCGCTGCAGCGTGGTGTTGCGGGCCTCGGTGTAGCGCCGCGCGGCCTCGGCCATGCGCTGCTGCAGCGCCGAGAGGGCGCGGAAGCCCTCCACCAGCTGCGCGTCGTCGGTGCCCGGCTGCACCTGGTCGCGCAGCGCCGCCAGGCGCGCCCGCCAGTCGGTGCGCAGGCCCGGCGGCAGCACCTCGGCCAGCAGGGCCACCTCGCGCTGCGCCTCCTCGGCATGGCCCTCGAAGTTGCGCCGCAGCGAGGGGTCGGCCAGCACCACGTACTGGCGGCCGGCGCGTTCCATGGCCGTGACCTGCTCGCCCAGGCGCTCGGCGGCGGTGGACAGGCGCAGCGCGCTGGCGGCACCGTCCCGGCTCTGCGCCAGCAGCGCCTCCAGCGTGCCCAGGCCGCGCAACGTGGCCGCCGCCAGCAGCGCCGCCACGGCCAGGAAGGCCAGCACCAGCAGCTGCCGGTAGGAGGGGCGCCAGGACAGGCGCGGCCAGCGCATGGCGTCAGCGGGTGGGCGTCAGCCGGTGCCGTCAGCGGATGCGGGCGCGGTCGCGTGCACGGCGCCCGGCACCGTGCCGGGCGGTCGCCATGCCGGCGTCACATGCCCGCATAGTTGGGCCCGCCACCGCCCTCGGGCGTCACCCAGACGATGTTCTGGGTGGGGTCCTTGATGTCGCAGGTCTTGCAGTGCACGCAGTTCTGCGCGTTGATGACCAGCCGGTCCTCGCCGTGGGTGTTCACGTATTCGTACACGCCGGCCGGGCAGTAGCGCCCCTCCGGCCCGGCGTAGCGCGACAGGTTCACCGCCACCGGCACCGACGCGTCCTTGAGCGTCAGGTGCGCCGGCTGGTTCTCCTCGTGGTTGGTGTTGCTGATGAACACCGAGCTCAGGCGGTCGAAGGTGATGACGCCGTCGGGCCGCGGGTAGCGGATGGGCTCGCAGGCGCTGGCCGCATGCATGCGCCCGTGGTCGGGCGCGTGGCGGCGGATGGTCCACGGCGGGCTCTTGAGGCCCAGCTTGGGCAGCAGCCAGTGCTCGATGCCGGTCATCAGCGTGCCGACCAGGTTGCCCTTCTTGAACCACTGCTTGAAGTTGCGCGCGGCGTGCAGCTCGGCATGCAGCCAGCTCTTCTCGAAGGCCTCGGGGTAGGCGGCGAGCTCGTCGCCCTGGCGGCCGGCCGCCAGGGCCGGCACGATGGCCTCGGCCGCCAGCATGCCGGTCTTGAGCGCGGCGTGACTGCCCTTGATGCGGGCGGCGTTCAGCGTGCCGGCATCGCAGCCCACGAGGCAGCCGCCGGGGAACACCAGCCTGGGCAGGCTCAGCAGGCCGCCGGCGGTGATGGCGCGCGCGCCGTAGCCGATGCGCTTGCCGCCCTCGAGGTGGGCGCGGATGGCCGGGTGCGTCTTCCAGCGCTGCATCTCCTCGAAGGGGCTGATCCAGGGGTTCTGGTAGTCGAGCCCGGTGACGAAGCCCAGCGTGACCTTGTTGCCCTCCAGGTGGTAGAGGAAGCCGCCGCCGTAGGTGTTGGCGTCCATCGGCCAGCCGGCGGTGTGCACCACCAGGCCGGGCCGCGCCTTGGCGGGGTCGATCTCCCACAGCTCCTTGATGCCGATGGCGTAGCTCTGCGGGTCGCGGCCTTCGTCGAGCCGGTAGCGCGCGATCAGCTGCTTGCCCAGGTGCCCGCGCGCGCCCTCGGCGAACACGGTGTACTTGCCCAGCAACTCCATGCCCAGCTGGAAGCCGTCGTGCGGCTGACCGTCCTTGCCGATGCCGAGGTTGCCGGTGGCCAAGCCGCGCACGGCGCCGGCCTCGTCGTACAGCACCTCGGCGGCGGCGAAGCCGGGGAAGATCTCCACGCCCAGGGCCTCGGCCTGCTCCGCCAGCCACTTGGTCACCGCGCCAAGGCTGATGACGTAGTTGCCGGCGTTGTGCAGCACGCCGGGCACCAGGAAGTCGGGCACGCGCTGCGCGCCCTCGGCGTCCAGCAGCAGGATCTCGTCGCCGGTGACGGGCTGGTGCAGCGGTGCGCCGCGCTCCTGCCAGTCGGGGAACAGTTCGGTCAGGGCGCGCGGGTCCATCACGGCGCCGCTGAGGATGTGGGCGCCGGGCTCGGAGCCCTTCTCCAGCACCACCACCGACACCTCGGGCGCCAGCTGCTTGACGCGGATGGCCGCGGCCAGGCCGGCGGGGCCGGCGCCGACGACCACGACGTCGTATTCCATGGCCTCGCGAGGGCCGTATTGCGCGAGCAGTTCTGCGGCGGTCATGGCCGGGATTCTAGGAGGGCCCGTGCTATCGTTTCCCGCATCGAATAGAGGCAGTTCTCGGGAGCGCACATGGGTTACGACATCGATCTCTCCGGCCGCGTCGCGATGGTGACAGGCGCTTCCGGTGGGCTGGGCGCGCAGTTCGCCCGCACGCTGGCGGCGGCGGGCGCCGGCGTGGTGCTGGCGGCGCGGCGCGTGGAGCGGCTGAAGACGCTGCGCGCCGAGATCGAGGCGGCCGGCGGCGACGCCCACGTGGTGGCGCTGGACGTGACCGACCCCGACAGCATCAAGGCCGCCGTGGCCCACGCCGAGACCGAGATGGGCACCATCGACATCCTGGTCAACAACTCCGGCGTCAGCACCACGCAGAAGCTGGTGGACGTGACGCCCGACGACTTCGACTACGTGATGGGCACCAACGCCCGCGGCGCCTTCTTCGTCGCCCAGGAGGTGGGCAAGCGCATGATCGCGCGCAGCCGCGGCGCGGCGCCGGGCACCTTCACCGGCGGGCGCATCGTCAACGTCGCCTCGATGGCCGGCCTGCGCGTGCTCGGCCAGATCGGCGTGTACTGCATGAGCAAGGCGGCGGTGATCCACATGACCCGCGCCATGGCGCTGGAGTGGGGGCGCTACGGCATCAACGTCAACGCCATCTGCCCGGGCTACATCGACACCGAGATCAACCACCACCACTGGCAGACCGAGGCCGGGCAGAAGCTGATCCAGATGCTGCCGCGCAAGCGCGTGGGCCAGCCGCAGGATCTGGACGCGGTGCTGATGATGCTCTGCGCCAACCAGAGCCACTTCGTCAACGGTGCCGTGATCTCGGCTGACGACGGCTTCGGGGTGTGAGACACCTGACCCCCCTGGAGGCCCGCGTGCTGGGCGTGCTGGTGGAGAAGCAGGCCACGGTGCCCGACACCTACCCGCTGAGCCTGAACGCGCTGGTGGCCGGCTGCAACCAGAAGACCGCGCGCCACCCGGTCATCGAGGCCACCGACGCCGAGGTGCTGACCGCGGTGGACGGCCTGAAGGCGCTGAGCCTGGTCTTCGAGGGCAGCGGCAGCCGGGTGGTGAAGTTCGAGCACAACGTGGCGCGCGTGCTCGGCCTGCCCGGTGCCGCGGTGGCGCTGCTTGCGGTGCTGATGCTGCGCGGGCCGCAGACGGCCGCCGAGCTGCGCCTGAACTGCGAGCGGCTGCACCGCTTTGCCGACATCTCCTCGGTGGAGGGCTTTCTCGAGGAAATGGCAGGCAAGGCGCCGCCGCGCGTGGTGAAGCTGCCGCGCGCGCCGGGTGAGCGCGAGTCGCGCTGGGCCCACCTGCTGTGCGGCGAGGCGGCGCTGCCCGCGGCGGGCGCGGCGGCGCCCGACGGCGGGCTTGCGGCCGCCGCAGCCGGCATCACGGCCGGGGAGCTGGCGGCGCTGAAGGCCGAGCTCGACCGCCAGCGCACCGAGCTGGATGAACTGCGCGCGCTGGTGCAGCGCATGGCCACGGAGCTCGGCCTGCAGTGAGCTGGCGGGTGCGCCCGGCCACCCCGGCCGATGCCGAGGCCATCGCCCGCGTGCACTGGGACAGCTGGGTCGCCACCTACACCGGCGTCTTCCCGCAGGCCAGCTTCGACGCCTTCCCGCTGGCCGCGCGGCGCGAGGTCTGGCAGCGCGAGGCTGCGGCCAGCGGCCCCGGGCGCGGCCTGTTCGTGGCCGTGGCGGCCCACGCCGACGCCGAGGTGCTCGGGTTTGCCTGCCTGTGCCCCTATCGCACCCAGCCGCACGAACCGGCGGGGCAGGGCGCCGGCGAGGGCGAGCTCAGCGCGCTCTACCTGCGGCCGGGCCATTTCCGGCGCGGCATCGGCCGCGCGCTGTGGGCGGCGGTGCGCGACGCCGCGCTGGCGGCCGGCTACCCGGCGCTGCGGCTGTGGGTGATCGCCGGCAATCCGGCCGAGCGCTTCTACGCCGCCATGGGCGCCACGCCCGTCGGCCACCATGTCTTCGACGCCCACGGCACGCAGGTGCGCGAGCACTGCTGTCGCGTCGAACTGTCCCACGCCTGAACCCGGGAGACCCCGATGCGCTTCGTCATCCCCGAGGCCAAGAAGCTCGTGCACGAGACCGTGATCCCCATCCGCTGGGGCGACATGGACGCCATGGGCCACGTCAACAACACGATCTACTTCCGCTACATGGAGATCGTGCGCCTGGAGTGGCTGTACGCGGTGGGCGGCCCGCCCGACCCGCAGGGCTGCGGGCCGGTCATCGTCAACGCCTTCTGCAGCTTCATCCGCCAGTTCGAGTACCCGGGCTCGATCCTGGCGAAGCACTACGTGGCCAACCCCGGGCGCAGCAGCTTCGACACCTACATCACGATGGAACGCACCGACGCGCCGGGCGTCATCGACGCCGAGGGCGGCGCCACCACGGTCTGGACCGACTTCAAGGCCCAGAAGTCGGCGCCCATGCCCGACTGGCTGCGCGCGCTGGTGGGCTGAGCCGCGCGCGGGCCACGCCCGCGTCAGTCCAGGATGCGATAGGGGCCGCCGCGCTCCAGCGCACGCTGGTAGGCCGGCCGGGCGTGGATGCGCGCCAGCCAGGCCGTCAGCCGCGGGTAGCGCGCGTCCAGCCCGGCGCGGGCCTGCGCCGCTTCCAGCGGGAAGCTCATCTGCACGTCGGCAGCGCTGAAGGCATCGCCGGCGAACCACTCGCGCCCGGACAGCTCCGCCTCCATGAAGGCGTACTGACGCTCGAGGTTGGGGCGCAGGAAGGACTTCTCCACCTGGTCGGCAATGCCGCGCGCGATCGGCCGGGCGAAGAAGGGCATCTTCGCGCTGCGCACCTTGTGGAACACCAGCGACATCAGCAGCGGCGGCATCGCCGTGCCCTCGGCAAAGTGCAGCCAGTACACATACTGGCGGTGGGCCGGCGTGCCGGCCACCGGCTTCAGCTGCCCGCCGCCGTGCGTGTCCACCAGGTACTCCACGATGGCGCCGGATTCGGCCACCACCACGTCGCCATCGGTGATGACGGGCGACTTGCCCAGCGGGTGCACCGCCGCCAGCTCCGGCGGCGCGAGCATGGTCTTCGGGTCGCGCGCATAGCGCCGGACCTCGTAGGGCAGGCCCAGTTCCTCCAGCAGCCACAGCACGCGCTGCGAGCGGGAGTGTTCGAGGTGGTGGACGATGATCATCGGGGCTCCGGGGGGCATCCGGTTGGAGGGTTCAGGTGCCGCTCAGGAGCTTGTTGACCAGCTCCGGCGTGGTGGAGGCGCCGAGCTTGCGCATCAGCCGGGCGCGGTAGACGTCCACCGTGCGCGGGCTGATGTCGAGCCGGCGGCCGATGGCCTTGCTGGTCAGGCCCTCGACCAGCAGCGCGGCGATCTCGCGCTCGCGGGGGGTCAGGTCGACCTTGAGCACGCGGCGGGCCGACAGGTCCTCGAAGGTCCAGATGCCGGCGGCGTGCGGCTCGGCGGGGTCGAGCGCGCGGCCGGTGACGTGGCACCAGAACAGCTCGCCGTCCATGCGTTTCATCACCCGCTCGTCGGCATAGCGGCCGCTCGCGTCCAGCCGCGTGGTGATGCGCGCGCCGGTGCGCTCGAACTCCTCGGTGCTGGGGTACAGCACCTCGAAGGACAGGCCCAGCATCTGCGCCGGCGTGGCGCGGAACATGGCCAGCACCTCGCGGTTGACGTCCACCATCTGGCGCCGGCGCGACAGCACCAGGCCGATGGGCGCCAGATCGAAGGCGGTGCGGTAGTCCAGGTCCTCGGGCACGGCGGCTCAGAGCAGCGCGTACGTGGTGGTGGCGTGCGCGGCCAGCGTGCCCTCGGGCGTGCGCAGCGCGATCTCGCCGAAGGCCAGCGACTTGCCGCGGCGCAGCAGCGTGCACACCACCTGCACCTCGGCACAGTCGCGCGGCACCGGCTTGAGGAAGCTGGTCTGCAGCTGCACGGTGGTCATGGGGCGAAAGCCGCCCAGGTCCGCGGCCACGGCGAGGATCATCGCGGTATCGGCCGCCGCCATCAGCGCCTGCCCGCAGACCACGCCGCCGGCGTGCACCACGGTGGGTGTGACCGGCATGCGCAGCGTCACCTGCTGTGCGCCGACGGCGGTGACGCCGAGGTCCAGCGCCTTGACGATCGGGGCCGTCACATCGGCCAGGATGGCGTTGAGCGCCGGCACGTCCAGCATCGGGGGAGCCTCGGGTGTGGGGAAGGAACTTACGCGATTCGACGTACTGACTGCGTAAGCGGTTACGCAGTACGCTCGCATTTTGTGCCAAGTCCCGGGGACGCACCCCGATCCGACCCCCGAAGGAGGTCTTTCCGATGAACAAGGTCTTCCCCAGCGCCGCCGCGGCCCTGGACGGCATCGTGCGCGATGGCCAGCTGCTGGCCGTGGGCGGATTCGGCCTCTGCGGCATTCCCGAGGCGCTGATCGACGCGCTGCGCGACACCGGCCGCCGCGATCTGACGGTGATCTCCAACAACGCCGGCGTCGACGGCTTCGGCCTGGGCAAGCTGCTGGAGACGCGGCAGATCCGCAAGATGATCAGCAGCTACGTCGGCGAGAACAAGGAGTTCGAGCGCCAGTTCCTGGCCGGCGAGCTGGAGCTGGAGTTCACGCCCCAGGGCACGCTGGCCGAGAAGCTGCGCGCCGGCGGCGCCGGCATCCCGGCCTTCTACACGCGCACCGGCGTGGGCACGATGGTGGCCGAGGGCAAGGAGACGCGCGAGTTCGACGGCCACACCTACGTGATGGAGCGCGCGCTGAACCCGGAGGTGTCGCTGGCCAAGGCCTGGAAGGCCGACAAGAGCGGCAACCTGATCTTCCGCCGCACCGCGCGCAACTTCAACCCGGCCGTGATCATGGCCGGCAAGGTGGCCGTGGTGGAGGTGGAGGAGATCGTCGAGACCGGCAGCTTCGACCCCGACGCCGTGCACCTGCCGGGCATCTACGTGCACCGCCTGGTGCTCAACGCCACGCCCGAGAAGCGCATCGAGAAGCGCACGACCCGGCAGAACCCGAAGGGCTGAGCCCGGACGCGCCGAGGTCCCGGCGGACCTCTGCGCGCCTGGCGAAGCGGCCGGGCCTGCATCGCCCGGCCGTGGCGCCTCCGACAAGACAACCGCACAGCAAGGAAATCCGACCATGCCCTGGACCCACGACGAGATGGCCGCGCGCGCGGCCAAGGAACTGCAGGACGGGTTCTACGTGAACCTGGGGATCGGCCTGCCGACGCTGGTGGCCAACTTCGTCAGCCCCGACATCGAGGTCTGGCTGCAGAGCGAGAACGGCATGCTCGGCATCGGCGCCTTCCCCGACGAGAGCGAGGTCGACCCCGACCTCATCAACGCCGGCAAGCAGACCGTCACCACGCTGCCCGGCAGCAGCATCTTCGGCAGCCACGACAGCTTCGCGATGATCCGCGGCGGCAAGATCAACCTGTCCATCCTCGGGGCCATGCAGGTCAGCGAGAAGGGCGACCTGGCCAACTGGATGATCCCGGGCAAGATGGTCAAGGGCATGGGCGGTGCCATGGACCTGGTCGCCGGCGTGCGCAGCGTGGTGGTCCTGATGGAGCACGTGGCGAAGAAGAAGGACGGCAGCATCGACCTGAAGATCCTGCCGGCCTGCACGCTGCCGCTGACCGGGGTGGGCGTGGTCGACCGCATCATCACCGACCTGGCCGTGATGGACGTGACCCCGCACGGCCTGAAGGTGGTGGAGATGGCCCCCGGCGTGACCCGCGAGGAACTGCAGTCCAAGACCGGCGTGCCGCTGCAGTGAGCCGCGCCTGACCGGGGGCTGCCCGGCCGGGCCCGCCGCGCTGCGGGCCTCGTCCCTCAGGCGCGGCGGAACAGGTCCGGGATCCGCACCTCGCAGACGATGCCCTGCGCGCCGTTCTCGCGCCAGGCCACGTCGCCGCCGAGCTGCTTCACGCGCTTGCGCACGCCGCCCAGGCCCAGGCCGTGCGACCAGGCCTGCGGGTTGCGGCCCTCGCCGTCGTCCGCGACCGTGAGGTGCAGCACGCCGGCCGACAGCGTGGCGTCGATCTCCACCCGCGTGGCCCGCGCGTGGTGGATGGCGTTGCTGACCAGCTCGCGCAGCACCCGCGTCAGCGCCGACCACTGCACGACGCCGAGCTCCGGGTCCTCGTTGAAGGCGAAGGACCAGGCGAGTTCGATGTGGGCCGCCGTCAGGCGCTGCTGGATGTCGGCCTTCCACTCGGCCACCGTGTGCGACAGGCGGTGCTGGCTGGCGGCCAGGCCGCGGGTGAGGGTCTTCAGGTCCTGCAGCGTGTGCCGCAGGTACTCCTCGATCTCGGGGTCGGGCGCCTTGTACATCAGCGTCAGCAGGCGCGCGCCGATGTCGTCGTGCAGGTCCTGGGCGATGCGCTGGCGCTCCTCGGCCCGTCCGCGTTCCACCGCCTGGTCGTAGGCCACGGCCCGGCGAAGCTGGTCGACGATGCGGTCGGTCAGTCGGGCGTCCTCGCGGGTGAAGATGCGCCGGCCGTGGCGCGCGAAGCGCAGCACCAGCGACAGCGGCTCGCGCTCGGAGGCTCCATGCACCGGCACCACCAGCGCCGAGCCGTCGGCCAGCACGCGCGAGCGTGGCGCCGCGCGCGGCACCTGCAGCACGTCCAGCGGGTCGAACAGCTCGCGCAGCAGGCGGGCCAGCAGCACCGGGCGCTTCTCGGGTGCCTTCTGCAGCTCGCGGGCCACGCGGTAGAGCTGCTCGAAGGTGCGCTCGGTGGTCATCACGCGGCTGCCCAGCACCTGGTCGAGCATCCACTGGCGCGCGCCCGCATAGCCGGCCAGCGCGATGAACACCGCCAGCGTCAGCGAGGCGAAGGGCTCCAGCGAGAACAGCGAGACGAACAGCAGGTCCAGCGAGATCGCCACCGTGGACAGGCCCGCGAGCATGGCCAGCTCGCGCAGCAGCCGGCGCGCGCGAGAGAGCAGCGGCACCAGCGCCATCAGCGAGGCGAAGAACAGCGACCACACCACCACCGCGGAGGCGGCGATGTCGCGCGCCAGGCCGGGCTGCCACTCGGCGGTGACGAGCGCGGCGTCCACGACCACCATGGTGCCCAGGGCCGCGAATCCGAAGCGGCGCATCGCGAGCACGAACGGGTTGGGTTCCTCGTGGTACGAGCGCCAGAGCACGGCGATCGCCGCCACGCCCAGCGCCAGGATCGCCGCCTGGCCCCACCACCAGGCCAGCGCCGCCTGTGGTGCCATCACCGCCACCGCCGCCAGCGCGGCCAGCCCCCAGGCGCCGGCGCCCACCACGTGCCGCACCGCCAGCCGACGCGGGTACAGCGCGAAGGCATGCACCGCCGCGGCTCCGGTGGCCAGGTCCAGGCCCAGGCGCCAGGGCAGGTCGTCGGCCAGCGCCGCCGGCAGCGGCGCCAGCGCGCTGCCCGACTCCACGCCGATCCACAGCAGGCTGAGCGACTGGCACGCCGCCATCAGCGCATACAGGACGTTGGCGGCCAGCGGCTTGGCCAGCAGCACCACGGCGCCGAGGATGGCCAGCCCCAGCGCCGGGCCGGCCAGCAGCCAGAAGCCCAGGCCCAGCCCCGCGTGGCCGCGCCGCTGCACGGCAACCTCCACCGCGCGGCCGTCGTCGAAGTGCAGCACCACGCGTTCCGCGGCCAGCAGCGCCGCGAGCGCCTGCCGCGCCTGCACGCGGGCGGCGCGGCGCTCGTCGTTCACCGTCCAGCGCGGCGTGCCCAGCAGGTGGGCGCCCGGCACCTGCACCGACCCATCCGGCGACGACACGCGCAGAAGTGCCCGCCCCACCTGGCCCTGCAGCGCCGGGTCGTCCGTGGCCAGCAGCACCGGTTCGTCCCGGGCGCCGGCCTGCCACTGCGCGTCCACCATCGGCGCGCGCACCAGCAGCCGCACGGTGGCGAACAGGGCCAGGCAGATCACCAGCACCGCCAGCACCAGCAGCCGCCGGCGCCAGCCGATCCATCGCGAGGGGCGGCGCGCCAGCGCGCGCTCGAAGGCGCTGGCCTCGAACAGCGAGTCCTCGGGCGGGCTCCCGGCGGCGGGCATCGCGGCGGGCGCGGCCGCGGGCCGCTACACCAGGCCCTGCTTGCTGGCCAGCACCGCCGCCTCGGCGCGGCTGGAGACGTTGAGCTTCTTGTAGATGGACTTGATGTGGTCGTTCACGGTGAACCACTTGATGCCCATCAGGCTCGCGATCTCCTTGATGGTGAAACCCTTGCTGAGGTAGGTGAGCACCTCGCTCTCGCGCGGCGTGAGCCGCTCGTGGTCGGGCACCTTCTCGATCGGGATCGGGCGGCTGACGGCAAAGCCGGTGGCCCGCATCGGGCCCGAGTCCGGCGCCTGCGCGTCGCCGGCGCCACCGTCGCGGAAGTGCGTCAGCAGGCGCCGCGCGATGGCGGGCGACAGCGGCGGCTGGCCGCGGACGATCTTCTGCAGTTCCTCCACCAGCACCTCGAAGCGGTCTTCCTTGAGCAGGTAGCCGTCCGCGCCGCGCTGCAGCGCCGGGAAGAGGTGGTCGTCGTCCGAATAGAGGGTGGTGACGATCTTGGTCGCCGGGTAGTGCGCCAGCTCCGAGAGCAGTTCCATGCCGTTGCCGTCGGGCAGTTCCAGGTCGACGAGGATCAGCTTGAACGGGTCGACGCCGTGCAGGCCGCTGGGCCCGCCGGCCAGCTGGATGTGCCGGCGCGCGGTTTCCAGGTCGCCCGCTTCGGTGATGGCGTTGGCATCGCTGAAGCTCTCGCGCACCACGCGGCACAGGAAGCTGCGCGCGACGGGGTTGTCCTCCAGGATCAGCACCTTGACCGGCATCGTCGTTTCTCCTCCGGCGGCGGTGCGGTGCCCGGGGCCCGCATGCCGTTCGCCTGGCGTCACATCAGGAAGCCGCTGATCCTAGCGCAGCGCTCCGGCGTGGCGGCTCGCTCCCTTGGGGGTTGGCAGGGCCCGCCCGACGCGGCCGAGGGGCGGGCAGGCACCGTCCCTACAATGCCCGCATGCACATCCTCATCGCCAACGACGACGGTTACCTCGCCCCCGGCATCGCCGCCCTGGTGGCGGCCTGCGAGGGCCTGGGCACGATCGACGTCGTCGCGCCCGAGCAGAACGCGAGCGGCACCTCCAACGCGCTGACGCTCACGCGCCCGCTGTCGGTGTTCGAGAACGCGGCCGGCTGGCGCGTGGTCAACGGCACGCCGTCGGACTGCGTGCACGTGGCGCTGACGGGGCTGCTGCCGCGCCGTCCCGACCTGGTGCTCTCCGGCATCAACAACGGCGCCAACATGGGCGACGACACGCTGTACTCGGGTACGGTGGCCGCGGCGATGGAGGGCTACCTGTTCGGCATCCCGGCGATCGCCTTCTCGCTGGTCGACAAGGGCTGGGGCCACCTGGATGCCGCCGCCCGCACCGCGCGTGCGCTGATCGACGACCTGCTCTCCGGCGGCGTGCCCGACGGCCCCTGGCTGCTGAACGTGAACATCCCCAACCGCGCCGATGCCGAGCACCTGCCGCGCCACGTGACGCGCCTGGGCCGCCGCCATGCCAGCGAGCCGGTGATCCGCCAGGACAGCCCCCGCGGCGACCCGCTCTACTGGATCGGCCCGGCGGGCGACGCCAAGGAGGCCGGGCCCGGCACCGACTTCCATGCCACCGCGGGTGGCCAGGTGTCGATCACGCCGCTGCAGGTGGACCTCACCGACCACGCCCGGCTCTCCACCTGGGCCGGGCGGCTGGCGCGGAGCCGGGCGTGACGGCAGCGCCGCGGCGCCCGCGCTTCCCCGCGGCGCTGCCGGTGGCCGCGGCCCGGCCCGCCGCCGGCGACGGGGTGGCGCGCCCGCAGCGTCCGCTGGCCGACGCGGCGCGGGAGGCATCACGGCGCGTGGCACCCACCGGCCTGGGCCTGGACTCCTCGGCCGTGCGCGCGCGCATGGTGCAGCGCCTGCGCGGCGAAGGCATCGTCGACGAGCCGGTGCTGGCCGCGTTCGGCGCGGTGGAACGCCACCGCTTCGTCGACAGCGCGCTGGCCACCCAGGCCTACGAGGACACCAGCCTGCCGATCGGGCTGGGCCAGACCATCTCCAAGCCCTCGGTGGTGGCGCGCATGCTGTCGCTGGCCGCGGACGGCCCGGCGGCCCGCGCACGCGGTTCGCTCGGCCGGGTGCTCGAGATCGGCACCGGCTGCGGCTACCAGACTGCGCTGCTGGCGCGGCTGGGGCGCCACGTGGTGTCCATCGAGCGGCTGCAGCCGCTGCACGACAAGGCGCGCGCGCACCTGGCCGCCGACGACGCGGTGCGCCGCATCCGCCTGGTGTGGGGCGACGGCCGGCTCGGCCACGGCCCCAATGCACCCTACGACACCATCGTGTCGGCCGCCGGGGGCGAGGACATCCCCCCGGCCTGGCTGGCGCAGCTGGCCGACGGCGGCCGCCTGGTGGCGCCGCTGCAGGAGGCAGGGCGGCAATGCCTGCGCGTGGTGGACCGCGACGGCGAGCGTTTCGTGCACCAGCGGTTCGAGACGGTGCTGTTCGTCCCTCTAAAATCCGGCACGGAATGAGAATCGCAACCTTTGCCCTGGCGGCTGCGGCGCTGCTGCTCGCGGCCTGCACCTCGCCGAAACATCGCGCGCCGGTGGAAGACCGCGGCGGCGCGTCGCGCCCGCCGGCCGTGGCCACGGCCCCCGGCGCCACGGTGCCCGCCCCGGCCGAGCCGCTGAACGCGCAGACGTCGCCCGATGCCGCGGCGCGCACCGCGCCCGGCACCTACGTCGTGCGTCCCGGCGACACGCTCATCCGCATCGGCCTGGAGACCGGCCAGAACTGGCGCGACATCGCGCGCTGGAGCGGCCTGGAGAACCCCAACCTGCTCGAGGTGGGGCAGGTGCTGCGCGTGGCCCCGCCGGAGCCCGCACCCGGCGCCGCCGTGGCGCAACCGGTGACGCCGCCGTCGCGGGTGGACAGCCGCCCGCTGGCCGCCGGCCCCAGCGGTGGCGCGTCGACCCCGGCGGCGCCGCCGGCGGCCTCGGGTGCCACGGCCCCGGCCACCAGTGCAGCCGCGGCCACCGCCGCCACGGCCACCGCCAGTGCGCCCGCCGCGGGCACCCCGGCCGCCCGCGAACCCGACGACGACCTGGCCTGGCAGTGGCCGGCCAGCGGCCCCGTGCTGCGCGGCTTCGATGAGGCCCGCACCAAGGGCGTGACGCTGGGCGGCAAGGCCGGCGACCCGGTGCTCGCCGCGGCCGACGGGCGCGTGGTCTACGCGGGCTCGGGCCTGCGCGGCTACGGCAACCTCGTCATCGTCAAGCACAACGCCACCTACCTGAGTGCCTATGCGCACAACCAGACCCTGCTGGTGAAGGAGGACCAGGTGGTGCGGCGCGGCCAGAAGATCGCCGAGATGGGCTCCAGCGATGCCGACCGGGTGCAGCTGCACTTCGAGATCCGCCGCCTGGGCCGGCCCGTGGACCCCACGCGGCACCTGCCCGCGCGCTGAGCGCCGGCGCCCCGCGTTATCGCCGGGGCGCGGCGCCGGCGGGCCGCCGGCCGCGCCGTGTCGCGCGTCATGCCTCACGCGCGCCGCGCCTGTCACCTTCTTGTCAGCGTTTCCCTGAAGTGTCCCGGCGATGCCGCCGGGCTAGCATCCGCCCGCCTTTTCCGCTGCCCGCCAGTCCGGCGTGCCGCGGCACCAGGGAGACGGTTTGCAAGCGGTCCAGTTGATCATCGCCGGCATTGCGCAAGGCTGCATCTACGGCCTCATCGCACTGGGTTTCGTGCTGATCTACAAGGCCACCGAGACCGTCAGCTTCGCGCAGGGCGACCTGATGATGCTGGGCGCCTTCTGCGGCCTGGCACTGATGACCTTCCTGGGCTGGCCGTTCTGGCTGGCGGTGGTGAGTGCCATCGCGGCGATGGCGGTGTTCGGCATGCTGGCCGAGCGCGCGGTGATCCGGCCCATCCTCGGCCAGCCGGCGTTCTCGATCGTGATGCTGACCATCGGCATCGGCTACATCGCGCGCGGCCTGATCACCATGATCCCCGGCATCGGCACCGAGACGCACGTGCTGCCGGTGCCCTACAAGGACCAGATCTGGCGCGTGGGCGGCGTGGTCATCAACGTCGAGCAGGTGGTGGTGATCGTCGTCACCGCGCTGCTGTGCGCCGCGCTGTATGCGCTGTTCCGCTACAGCCGCATCGGCATCGCGATGCAGGCCTCGTCGCAGAACCAGCTGGCGGCCTACTACATGGGCATCCCGGTCAAGCGGCTCAACGGCATGGTGTGGGGCCTGGCGGCGGCGGTGGCGGCGATCGCCGGCCTGCTGCTGGCGCCGATCACCTTCGTGCACGCCAACATGGGCTTCATCGGGCTCAAGGCCTTCCCGGCGGCGGTGGTGGGCGGGTTCGGCAGCCTGCCGGGGGCCATCGTCGGCGGGCTGATCATCGGCATCGTCGAGTCGCTGGCGGGCTTCTACCTGCCCGAAGGCGTCAAGGACATCGCCGCCTACGTCGTGGTGCTGGTGATGCTGATGGTCAAGCCCAACGGGCTGTTCGGCGAATCGCTGCGCAAGAAGGTGTGAACGGGACCGCCGGCGATGCGCTTCATCTTCAAGACCAGCTACGAACAGGACCTCCGCCTGGCCAAGCACGGCGGGCACGTTTTCTGGTACTCCGCGCTCGGCGTCTTCCTGCTGCTGTCGCCCTGGCTGCTGCCGGAGTACTGGCTGGCGCAGCTCACCTTCGTGCTCATCTACGCCGTGGTCGGCCTGGGGCTGATGCTGCTGGCCGGCTTCACGGGCCTGTTCTCCATCGGCCATGCGGCCTTCCTCGGCGTCGGGGCCTACACGCAGGCGGTGCTCAACAACATGGGCGTGCCGTTCCCCATCGCGCTGGCCGCCGCCGGCGGGCTGTCGGCGCTGGTGGGGGTGATCGTCGGCATGCCGGCGCTGCGCGTGAAGGGCATCTACCTGGGCATCGCCACGCTGGCCTTCGGCTTCGTGGTGGAGGAGGTGTTCGCGCGCTGGGAGCCGGTGACCGGCGGCAACGCCGGGCTGTTCGTCAACCCGCCGGCCATCGGCAGCTGGCAGATCGACTCCGGCACGGGCTTCTACTTCCTGTGCCTGGTCGTCACGGTGATCTCCACACTGGCCATCCTGAACCTGCTGCGCTCGCCCACCGGGCGCGCCTTCGTGGCCATCCGCGACTCGGAGATCTCCGCGCAGAGCATGGGCATCCACCTGGCGCGCTACAAGACGCTGTCGTTCGCGATCTCGGCGGCGCTGGCCGGCCTGGGCGGCGCGCTGTACGCGCACAAGATCCAGTTCCTGTCGCCCGAGCAGTTCAACATCATCCAGTCGATCGACCTGCTGCTGATGGTCGTCATCGGCGGGCTGGGCTCGGTGCACGGCGCCTTCCTGGGCGCGATCTTCCTGATCTCGATGCCGCAGCTGATCGCGATGGGCAAGGACTTCCTGCCGGCGGCCATCGGCCAGGCGCCGGGCCTGCAGTCCACCATCTACGGCATCGTGCTGGTGGCCTTCGTGCTCTTCGAGCCCATGGGCCTGTATGGCCGCTGGCTCAAGGTGCGCACCTTCTTCCAGGTGTTCCCGTTCTACCGCAAGGGCATGTTCAAGCGGCAGAAGTCCTTCCAGAAATCGGACCGGCTGAAATGAGCGCCGACGTGCTGCTCTCCGCCCAGGACATCAGCGTGCGCTTCGGTGGCGTGCTGGCCGTCAACCGCGTCAGCTTCGACGTGCGGCGCGGCGAGGTATTCACGCTGATCGGCCCCAACGGCGCGGGCAAGACCACGGTCTTCAACCTCATCAGCCGCATCTACACGCCCACCAGCGGCCGCATCCGCTATGACGGCATCGACCTCACCGCGCAGCCGCCGCACGCGGTGGCCGGGCTGGGCATTGCGCGCACCTTCCAGAACATCGAGCTGTTCGAGCACGCCAGCGTGCTGCAGAACCTGCTGATCGGCCGCCACACCCACCGGCGCACCAGCCTGCTCGACGACCTGCTGTTCACGCCCAAGGCGCGCCGCGCCGCGCTGGAAGACCGCGAGAAGGTCGAGCGCGTCATCGACTTCCTGGACCTGCAGCACCACCGCGAATCGCTGATCGCCGGGCTGCCCTACGGTGTGCGCAAGGTGGTGGAGCTCGCGCGTGCGCTGTGCGCCGAGCCGAAGCTGCTGCTGCTCGACGAGCCGTCCTCGGGCCTGAACGTCGAGGAGACGCAGGACATGGCGTTCTGGATCGACGACATCCGGCGCGAGTTCGGCATCACGGTGCTGATGGTGGAGCACGACATGTCGCTGGTCTCCAGCGTGTCCGACCGCGTGCTGGCCATGAACCAGGGCGAGGTGCTGGCCACGGGCTCGCCGGCCGAGGTGCAGGCGCACCCGGGCGTGATCGAGGCTTACCTCGGCTCGGCCGAGGACGTGGCCTCGCTGCGGAGGCCGGCATGACCCGGGCGATCCCGAGCCGGCTCACCCCCTCGGGGGGTGGGCGCGCAGCGACCTGGGGGCATCCATGAGCAGTGAAGAGGTCCTGGTCCTCTCCAACATCGAGAGCGCCTACGGCCCGATCAAGGCCATCCGCGGCGTGAGCCTGAAGGTGCGCGCCGGCGAGATCGCCACCGTGCTGGGCAGCAACGGTGCGGGCAAGACCACCATCCTGAAGACCATCTCCGGCATCATCGACCCGCGCCGCGGCAGCGTGCACTTCCGCGGCGAGAACATCACCGCCAAGGACCCGGCGGAGATCGTGCGCCTCGGCCTGAGCCACGTGCCCGAGGGGCGCGAGGTGTTCCCGCTGCTGTCGGTGCGCGACAACCTGCTGATGGGCGCCTACACCCGCCAGGACCGCGACGCCGTGGCGCGCGACATCGAGCTGGCCATGACCTACTTCCCGATCCTGCGCGAGCGCGAGCGGCAGGATGCCGGGCTGCTGTCGGGCGGCCAGCAGCAGATGCTGGCCATCGCGCGGGCGCTGGTGGCCGCGCCGCAGATGATCCTGCTCGACGAGCCCAGCCTCGGCCTCAGCCCGAAGCTGACCAAGGAGATCTTCGAGATCGTGGTGCGCATCAACCGCGAGCGCGGCACGACGATCCTGCTCGTGGAGCAGAACGCCAACATGGCGCTCAACGTGGCCGACTACGGCTACGTGCTGGAGAACGGCCGCATCGTGATGGAGGACCGCTGCGCCGTGCTGCGCGAGAAGGACGATGTCAAGGAGTTCTACCTCGGCATGAAGGAAGAGGGCGTGCGCGGCGAGCGGCGCTGGAAGAAGAAGAAGACCTGGCGCTGAAGGCCCCCACGGCAAACGACGCGGAAGAACACACGATGTCCAACCTCTGGGATGTGCAGGCGCGACGGGTCGAGCAGGTGGTCGTGCCCGGCGAGACGGTGCCGGAGATCTTCTGGAACGCGGCGCGCCAGCGCGCGGCGCAGACCTGGCTGCGCGAGAAGGACCTCGGCATCTGGCGCGCCTGGCGCTGGGACCAGGTGGCCGAGGCGGTGGCCGAGATCGCGCACGGCCTGATGGCGCTGGGCTTCGAGCGTGGCGAGACCGCCTCGATCCTGTCCAACACCGTCGTCGAATGGGTGCTCGCCGACCTCGCCGTGCTGAGCTGCGGCGGCGTGAGCTCCGGCATCTACCCCACCGACGCCGCCAGCCAGGTGCACTACCTGTGCGAGGACTCGCGCACCGTGGTGCTCTTCGTCGAGAACGACGAGCAGCTGGACAAGGCGCTGGAGGTGCGCGCCCAGCTGCCGGCGCTGCGCCGGATCGTCGTCTTCGACATGGAGGGCCTGCACGACCTGCAGGACGAGGGCGTGGTCTCGCTGGCGGCGCTGCGCGAGCTCGGTCGTGCGCACCGCCAGGCGCAGCCCGAGGCCGTGGCCCGTCGCGTGGCCGCGGTGCAGCCCGACGACCTGGCCATCCTCGTCTACACGTCGGGCACCACCGGCAAGCCCAAGGGCGCGATGCACAGCCACCGCACCCTGGTCACGTCGATGCGCGGCTACAACCTCACCGGCGGGCAGGACGAGCACGACGAGCGCATGTGCTTCCTGCCGCTGTGCCACATTGCCGAGCGCATGGGCGGCGAGTACTTCTGCATGTACACGGGCTCGAAGCTCAACTTCGTCGAGAACCCCGACACCGTGCCGGAGAACGTGCGCGAGATCGCGCCCACGGTGGCCGTGGCCGTGCCGCGCGTGTGGGAGAAGTTCTACTCCGCCGTCACGATCGCGGTGCGCGAGTCGGGCCGGCTGCAGCAGCTGGCCTACGGCTGGGGCGTGGCCACCGGCATGCAGGTGGTCGACAAGGTGATGGCCGGCCAGCCGGTGCCGGCGCTGCTGAAGCTGAAGTTCCGCCTCGCCCGCCTGCTGGTGCTGGACAACGTGCGCAAGCTCATCGGCATCCACCGCGCGCGTGCCTGCATCACCGGCGCGGCCCCCATCTCGCCCGACCTGGTGCGCTGGTACATGGCGCTGGGCGTGCCGATGGCGGAGGTGTGGGGCATGACGGAGACCGGCGGCATCAGCACCTACACGCCGGTGGACCGCATCCGCCCCGGGCGCATCGGCATCGCCGCGCCCTACAACGAGGTGCGCATCGACGAGGCCACCGGGGAGATCCTGGTGCGCGGCCCCAATGTCTTCATCGGCTACCTGAACCAGCCCGAGAAGACCGCCGAAACCATCGACGCCGACGGCTGGCTGCACACCGGCGACGTCGGCCAGGTGGATGCCGAGGGCACTTTCCGCATCACCGACCGGATGAAGGACATCATCATCACGGCCGGCGGCAAGAACGTCACCCCGACCGAGATCGAGAACGAACTGAAGTTCTCCCCCTACATCACCGACGCGGTGGTGATCGGTGACGCGCGGCCCTACCTGGTGGTGCTGATCATGATCGACCAGGAGAACGTCGAGAAGTACGCGCAGGACAACGACGTCCCGTTCAGCAACTACGCCAGCCTGACCCGCGCCCCCGAGGTCCGCGCGCTGATCCAGGCCGAGGTCGACCGCGTCAACAAGAAGTTCGCCCGCGTCGAGCAGGTGAAGAAGTTCCACCTCATCGACGCCCAGCTCACCGCCGAGGACGAGGAGCTCACCCCCACGATGAAGCTCAAGCGCAAGCTGGTGCAGAAGAAGTACGCGCCGCAGATCGAGGCCATGTACGCGGGCTGACGCGCCGGCTCACGGCGCCGCCCCGCCACAGGGAACCCCCAATGGGAAGCCAACCCGCACGGTGCCACCATCCCGCCGTGCGTTCCTCTGAAGGAGACAAGCGATGAAATTCCGCCACCTGATCGCCGCCGCCGCGGCACTGGCCGCCGGCACGGCCTGGGCGCAGACCCAGGGCGTGGGCAAGACCGAGATCACGCTCGGTTCGATCCAGGACCTCTCCGGCCCCATCGCCGGCTTCGGCAAGCAGGTGCGGCTGGGCATGATGCTCGCCGTCGACGAGGTCAACGAGCAGGGCGGCGTCAACGGCCGCAAGCTGCGCCTGCTCGTCGAGGACTCCGCCTACGACCCGAAGAAGGCCGTGCTCGCGGCCCAGAAGCTGGTCAACCAGGACAAGATCTTCGCGATGATCGGCCACATCGGCACGGCGCAGAACATGGCGGCCATGCCGGTGCAGTTCCAGAAGAACGTGTTCAACTTCTTCCCGGTCACGGCGGCGCGCCAGATGTACGACCCGTTCCACCGGCTGAAGTACGCCTTCGCCGCCACCTACTACGACCAGATGCGCATCGCCGCGCCCAAGCTGGCCAAGGAGAAGGGCGCGAAGAAGGTCTGCGCGATGTACCAGGACGACGAGTTCGGCCTCGAGGTGCTGCGCGGCGCCGAGGACGGCCTCAAGGCCGCCGGCATGACGATGGCCGAGACCACCTCCTACAAGCGAGGCGCCACCGACTTCGCCTCGCAGATGGCCAAGCTGCAGTCCTCCAACTGCGACATGGTGGTGCTCGGCACCATCATCCGCGAGACCATCGGCGGCATCGCCACCGCCCGCAAGCTGGGCTTCAACCCCACCTTCCTGGGTTCCAGCGCCGCCTACACCGACCTGATCCACAAGCTCGGCGGCGCGGCCATGGACGGCCTGTACGCCACCCACACGTCGCAGCACCCCTACCTGGACGATGCGTCGCAGCCCATCCGCTTCTGGGCCACCAAGTACAAGACCAAGTTCAACGAGGACCCCACCGTGTTCTCGGTCTACGGCTACAACGCGATCGACGCCTTCGTGAAGGCGGCCCAGAAGGCGGGCCCCAACCTCACCGTGGACAGCTTCATCAAGGCGATGGACACCATGGTCATCCCGGCCGACATCTTCGGCAGCCCCGAGGCCCGGTTCGGCCCCACCAAGCGCCTGGGCAACGACACCTCCCGCCTGTCGCAGCTGCAGGGCCAGCGCTGGAAGGTCGTGTCCGACTACATCAAGCCCTGACCGGCCCGGGCCGTGGCCCGGTGCGACCAGGCCGCCCCCGGGCGGCCTTTTTCATGGGCGCCTGCCGCCGGGCCGGCAGTGCCGCGGCCGGATAATGCGCGGGATGTCTGCACAGAACGACGAATGGCTGGAGGTCGAGTCGCTCGACCTCGAGGGGCAGGGCGTGGCCCACCGCGCCGACGGCAAGGTGGTCTTCATCGAGGGCGCGCTGCCCGGCGAACGGGTGCAGGTCAACGTGGGCCGGCGCAAGAACCAGTGGGAGCAGGGCCAGGTGACCGCCATCGCGCGCGAGAGTGCGCAGCGGGTGGCGGCCCGTTGCCCGCACTTCGGCCTGCACCGCGAGGCCTGCGGCGGCTGCAAGATGCAGCACCTCCACCCGGCCGCGCAGGTCGCGGTGAAGCAGCGCGTGCTGGAGGACAACCTCTGGCACCTGGGCAAGGTCCGGCCCGAGCGCCTGCTGCGGCCCGTGGAAGGGCCGGCCTGGGGATATCGCCACCGGGCACGCCTGTCGGTGCGCCACGTGGCGCGCAAGGGCGTGGTGCTGGTCGGCTTCCATGAGCGCAAGTCGCGCTACGTGGCCGACATGTCGAGCTGTGCGGTCCTGCCGGCGCAGGTCAGTGCCATGCTGCCGGCGCTGCGCGCGCTGATCGCGGCGATGGACGAACGCGACCGCCTGCCGCAGATCGAGCTGGCCATGGGCGACGCGGTGGTGGCCCTGGTGCTGCGCCATCTGGCGCCGCTGCCGGCGTCCGACCTGGCCCGCCTGCGCGCCTTTGCGGCCGAGCACGGCGTGCAGTGGTGGCTGCAGCCCAAGGGGCCGGAGACGGTGCACCGCCTCGACGACGACGGGCCGGCGCTGGCCTATGCCCTGCCGGAGTACGGCGTGCGCATGCCCTTCAAGCCCACCGACTTCACGCAGGTCAACCCGCACATCAACCGGGTGCTGGTGCAGCGCGCGGTCACGCGGCTGGCGCCCCGGCCGGGCGAGCGCGTCATCGACTGGTTCTGCGGGCTGGGCAACTTCACGCTGCCCATCGCGCGCTGCGGCGCGCAGGTGCTGGGCATCGAAGGCAGCCGCACGCTGGTGGACCGCGCCGCGGCCAATGCCGGCCTCAACGGGCTGACGGCCGGATTCGAGGTGCGCAACCTGTTCGAGCTCACGGCCGACGACCTGCAGGCCCTGGGCCCGGCCGACGGCTGGCTGGTCGATCCGCCGCGGGAGGGCGCGTTCGCTCTGGCCAAGGCCGCGGCCGACCTCGTGCAGTCCGGCGCCGACTGGCTGCCGCCGCGGCGCATCGTCTACGTGAGCTGCAACCCGGCGACGCTGGCCCGCGACGCCGGGCTGCTGGTGCACCAGGCGGGTTACCGCTGCCTCGAGGCCGGTGTGGTGAACATGTTCCCGCACACGGCGCACGTGGAGTCGATGGCCGTGTTCCAGCGTCCCTGACAACGGCCCAGCCCATGAAGAAAGGGGCCCGCGGGCCCCTTCCGATGCGCACCTGGGAACCCGTCACCATGACGGTGACGGGCATCACATGGCGCCGCGCAGGCTCAGTCGTCGCCGCCGAAGATGCCCAGCAGCGAGAGCAGCCCCTGGAACACGTTGTAGATGCTCAGGTACACGCCCAGCGTGGCGGTGATGTAGTTCGTCTCGTAGCCGTCCTGCACGCGCTTCAGGTCGTGCAGGATGAAGGCCGAGAAGATGCCGATCACCAGCACCGACAGCGTGATCATCAGGGCGCCGGACTGGATGAAGAAGTTGGCGATGCCCGCCACCAGCACCATGATGGCGCCGATCATCAGCCACTTGCCCATCGCGCTCAGGTCGCGCTTGATCACCGAGCTCAGCGAGGCCATCGTGAAGAACACCACCGCCGTGCCGGCGAAGGCGGTCATGATCAGGCTCGCGCCGTTGGCCAGGCCCAACACCGCGCCGACCAGGCGCGACAGCATCAGGCCCATGAAGAACGTGAAGGCCAGCAACAGTGGCACGCCGGCGGCCGAGTTCTTGGTCTTCTCGATCGCGAACATGAAGCCGAAGGCGCCCACCAGGAACACCACCAGCCCGATGCCGGGCGACATCGCGGCCGACAGGCCGGTGCTGACACCGATCCAGGCACCCAGCACCGTGGGCACCATCGACAGCGCCAGCAGCCAGTAGGTGTTGCGCAGCACGCGGTTGCGCTGCGCCGAGAGTGCGCCTGCGCCGGCGTGGCCGGGGTAGGTTTGCACGTGATCGGTCATCGAAAAGCCTCCGTGAAGGGGGTTGGGTTTGAGAGCCACTGCATCGGACTCGTCGAAGCTGATTTTAGTTCCCGTCAAGACTGACGCTGCTATCGTTGTCCGCAATATCAACGCGGAATCCTCCCATGAAGCACAAACCCACGCTGGAACTGGCCGACGTCAAGCGCATCGCCGCCGCGGCCGAGGCCGAGGCCCTGGCCAACGGCTGGGCCGTGAGCATCGCCGTGGTCGACGACGGCGGCCACCTGCTGTGGCTGCAGCGCCTGGATGGCGCGCCGCCGATCTCGGCGCAGATTGCGCCGGCCAAGGCGCACACGGCGGCGCTGGGGCGCCGCGAGAGCCGCGTCTACGAGGAGGTCATCAACCAGGGCCGGGTCTCCTTCCTCAGTGCGCCGGCGCTCCAGGGCATGCTCGAGGGCGGAGTGCCGGTCGTGGTCGATGGGCACCACATCGGTGCGGTGGGGGTCAGCGGCGTGAAGAGCCAGGAGGACGCTCAGATCGCACGCGCCGGCATCGCCGCGCTGACTGCGGGTTGACCCGGGGGTCGGCGGGGCCAGGGGCCTCGGCCGAGGTATACTCCACAGGTTTACCTGCCAACAGCGCAGCCTAGCGAAATCCGCCCCGGTTTCCCTCAGGACGGCACGCCGTCCGCCCGCCGAGTCCTCGGCCGGCGGGCACGCGGCCGGGCTGGGCTGCACACACCGGAGCCATTGCCCTTGCTGCCTGTCCTGCCCCCCGCTCTCCTGGCACTCGCAGACGGCTCGACCTTCCTGGGCACCTCGATCGGCGCGGCCGGTCGCACGGTGGGTGAAGTGGTGTTCAACACCGCGCTCACCGGTTACCAGGAAATCCTCACCGACCCGTCGTACTGCCGGCAGATCGTCACGCTGACGTATCCGCACATCGGCAACTACGGGGTCAGTGACGAGGACGTCGAGGCCCGTCGCGTCCATGCCGCCGGTCTCGTGATCCGCGACCTGCCGCTGCGCGCCTCCAACTTCCGCGCCACGCGCACGCTGCCGCAGTACCTGCGCGACGAGGGCACGGTGGCCATCGCCGACATCGACACCCGGCGGCTGACACGCCACCTGCGCAGCACGGGTGCGCAGAACGGCTGCATCGTGGCCTTCGAGCCGGGCACCGTGATCGACGAGGTGCGCATCGCCGAGGCGGTGGCCGCCGCGCGCGCGGCACCGTCGATGGCCGGCCAGGACCTGGCCCGCGTCGTGACCACCGGCGCCGCCTACGACTGGCGCACCACCGAGTGGGCGCTGGGCAGCGGCTATGGCACGCAGGACGCACCGCGCTTCCACGTGGTGGCCTACGACTTCGGCGTCAAGCACAACATCCTGCGCATGCTGGCCAGCCGCGGCTGCAGGCTGACCGTGGTGCCGGCCACCACGTCGGCCGCCGAGGTGCGCGCGCTGAAACCGGACGGCGTGTTCCTCTCCAACGGCCCGGGCGACCCCGAGCCCTGCGACTACGCCATCGCCGCCGCGCGCGAACTCATCGACGCCGGCCTGCCCACCTTCGGCATCTGCCTCGGCCACCAGATCATGGCCCTGGCCTCGGGCGCGAAGACCTTCAAGATGAAGTTCGGCCACCACGGTGCCAACCATCCGGTCAAGGACCTCGACAGCGGCCGCGTCAGCATCACCAGCCAGAACCACGGTTTCGCGGTGGATGCCGCCTCGCTGCCGGCCAACCTGCGGCCGACGCACCTGAGCCTGTTCGATGGCACGCTGCAGGGCCTGGCGCGCACCGACCGGCCGGCGTTCTGCTTCCAGGGCCACCCCGAGGCGAGTCCCGGCCCGCACGACATCGCCTACCTGTTCGACCGCTTCGTCAAGCTCATGGAGGCGCGCTGAGATGCCGAAGCGCCAAGACATCAAGACCATCCTGATCATCGGCGCCGGCCCCATCGTGATCGGGCAGGCCTGCGAGTTCGACTACTCCGGCGCCCAGGCCTGCAAGGCCCTGCGCGAGGAGGGCTACAGGGTCGTGCTGGTCAACAGCAACCCGGCGACGATCATGACCGACCCGGGCACGGCCGACGCCACCTACATCGAGCCCATCACCTGGCAGGTCGTCGAGCGCATCATCGCCAAGGAGCGGCCCGACGCCATCCTGCCCACGATGGGCGGCCAGACGGCGCTGAACTGCGCGCTCGACCTGCACCGTCATGGCGTGCTGGCGAAGTACGGCGTGGAGATGATCGGCGCCAACGAGCATGCCATCGAGAAGGCCGAGGACCGGCTGAAGTTCAAGGACGCGATGACCAGCATCGGCCTGGGCTCGGCCAAGAGCGGCATCGCCCACAGCATGGACGAGGCCTGGGCCGTGCAGAAGCGCATTGCCGCCGAGACCGGCGGCACCGGCTTCCCGACCGTCATCCGGCCGAGCTTCACCCTCGGCGGCACCGGTGGCGGCATCGCCTACAACCCCGAGGAGTTCGAGGAGATCTGCAAGCGCGGCCTGGACCTCTCGCCCACCAACGAGCTGCTCATCGAGGAGAGCCTGATCGGCTGGAAGGAGTACGAGATGGAGGTGGTCCGCGACCGCGCGGACAACTGCATCATCGTCTGCTCGATCGAGAACCTCGACCCGATGGGCATCCACACCGGCGACAGCATCACGGTGGCCCCGGCGCAGACGCTGACCGACAAGGAATACCAGCTGATGCGCGATGCCTCCATCGCCATCCTGCGCGAGATCGGCGTCGACACCGGTGGCTCCAACGTGCAGTTCTCGATCGACCCGAAGACCGGGCGCATGATCGTCATCGAGATGAACCCGCGCGTGAGCCGCAGCTCGGCGCTGGCCTCCAAGGCCACGGGTTTCCCGATCGCCAAGATCGCGGCCAAGCTCGCCGTGGGCTACACGCTCGACGAGCTGAAGAACGACATCACCGGTGGCGCCACGCCGGCCTCGTTCGAGCCCAGCATCGACTACGTCGTCACCAAGATTCCGCGCTTCGCGTTCGAGAAGTTCCGCGAGGCCGACCCGCACCTGACCACGCAGATGAAGTCGGTGGGCGAGGTGATGGCCATCGGCCGCACCTTCCAGGAAAGCTTCCAGAAGGCGCTGCGCGGCCTGGAGACCGGCATCTCCGGCCTCGACGAGCGCAGCGACGACCGCGAGGAGATCGTCGAGGAGATCGGCGAACCCGGGCCTGAGCGCATCCTGTTCGTGGCCGACGCCTTCCGCATCGGCATGACGCTGGACGAGGTGTACGAGGAGACCGCGATCGACCCGTGGTTCCTCGCCCAGATCGAGGACATCGTGCGCACCGAGGGCCAGGTACGCGGGCGCACGCTGGCCAGCCTGACCGCGGCCGAGCTGCGCCACCTCAAGCGCATGGGCTTCTCCGACAAGCGGCTGGCGGCCCTGCTGTCCACCCACCAGCACGCGGTGCGGGCCGCGCGCCACGCCGCCGGCGTGCGCCCGGTCTACAAGCGCGTGGACACCTGCGCGGCCGAGTTCGCCACCGAGACGGCCTACATGTACTCCACCTACGACGAGGAGTGCGAGGCCGAGCCGTCCACCAGGAAGAAGATCATGGTGCTGGGCGGCGGCCCCAACCGGATCGGGCAGGGCATCGAGTTCGACTACTGCTGCGTGCACGCGGCCCTGGCCATGCGCGAGGACGGGTACGAGACCATCATGGTCAACTGCAACCCGGAGACCGTGTCCACCGACTACGACACCTCCGACCGGCTGTACTTCGAGCCGGTGACGCTGGAAGACGTGCTGGAGATCGTCGACAAGGAAAAGCCGCTGGGCGTGATCGTGCAGTACGGAGGCCAGACGCCGCTGAAGCTGGCGCTGGACCTCGAGCGCGCCGGCGTGCCGATCATCGGCACCAGCCCCGACAGCATCGACATCGCCGAGGACCGCGAGCGCTTCCAGAAGCTGCTGCACGAGCTCGGCCTCAAGCAGCCGCCCAACCGCACCGCACGCACCGAGGAGGCGGCGCTGCTGATGGCGCAGGAGATCGGCTACCCGCTCGTGGTGCGGCCCAGCTACGTGCTGGGTGGCCGTGCGATGGAGATCGTGCACGGCGACAAGGACCTGCAGCGCTACATGCGCGAGGCGGTGCGCGTGTCCGAGAAGAGCCCGGTGCTGCTGGACCGCTTCCTCGACGATGCGGTGGAGGTCGACGTCGACTGCATCGCCGACGGCCAGGAGGTCATGATCGGCGGCATCATGGAGCACATCGAGCAGGCCGGCGTGCACAGCGGCGACTCGGCCTGCTCGCTGCCGCCGTACTCGCTGAGCCCGGCGCTGCAGGACGAACTGCGCCGCCAGACCACGCTGATGGCGCGCGCGCTGGGCGTGGTGGGCCTGATGAACACCCAGTTCGCGATCCAGGGCGAAGGCGACGAGGCGCAGGTCTATGTGCTCGAGGTCAACCCGCGCGCCAGCCGCACCGTGCCCTACGTGAGCAAGGCCACCGGCCAGCCGCTGGCCAAGATCGCCGCGCGCTGCATGGCCGGCACGCTGCTGCGCGACCAGCGCGGCAGCGACGGCCGCCCGCCGCGCGAGGTGATCCCGCCGTACTTCAGCATCAAGGAGGCGGTGTTCCCGTTCAACAAGTTCCCGGGCGTCGACCCCATCCTCGGGCCGGAGATGCGCTCCACCGGCGAGGTGATGGGCGTGGGCCGCAGCTTCGGCGAGGCCATGCTCAAGAGCCAGCTCGGGGCCGGCAGCAAGCTGCCGGCCGAAGGCACGGTGGTGATCACGGTCAAGGATGCCGACAAGGCGCGCGCCGTGAAGGTGGCGTCCGACCTCGTGGACCTGGGCTTCCGGATCGTGGCCACCAAGGGCACGGCGGCGGCCATCGCGGCCGCCGGCGTGCCGGTGACGGTGGTCAACAAGGTCAAGGACGGCCGGCCGCACATCGCCGACATGGTCAAGGCCGGCGAGATCCAGCTCGTGTTCACCACCGTCGACGAGACGCGCACCGCCATCGCCGACTCGCGGTACATCCGCACCGCCGCGCTGGCCAACCGCGTCACCTACTACACCACCATGGCCGGATGCGAGGCGGTGACCGAGGCGCTCAAGCACGAGGACGACATGGTCGTGCTCTCGCTGCAGGAACTGCACGCCGAACTGGCTTAAACTCCCGGAACGATCCGCCGCAGGGCAGGTCTGTCGGGCAATCCGGCAGGCCGCTTGCGGCGGTCTTGCTTTTGGCTGACCAGGAATTCCCATGCCCACCATCCCCCTGACCAAGCGCGGCGCCGAGAAGCTGAAGGAAGAACTGCACCGGCTCAAGACGGTGGAACGCCATGCCGTGATCCAGGCCATCGCCGAGGCGCGTGCCCAGGGCGACCTGTCGGAGAACGCCGAGTACGACGCCGCCAAGGACAAGCAGGGCTTCATCGAAGGGCGCATCCAGGAGCTCGAGGGCAAGCTGGCGGCAGCCCAGGTCATCGATCCGTCCGCGCTGGACGCCGGCGGCAAGGTGGTGTTCGGCGCCACCGTGGACCTGGAGGACGAGGACAGTGGCGCCAAGGCCACCTACCAGATCGTCGGCGACGACGAGGCCGACCTCAAGCTCGGCCTGATCTCCATCAGCAGCCCCATCGCGCGGGCGCTGATCGGCAAGGAGGCCGGTGACGTGGCCGAGGTGCAGGCTCCCGGCGGCCTCAAGCACTGGGAGATCGTGGCGGTGCGCTACGTCTGAGCCGCCGGGACGGCACCGCGCCACCATGGCCGAGCGCCTGCGCCGCCTGCTGCCCGGCCTGTGGGCCGGCTTCCTGATGTGCGTGGCCGCCGTGGCCACGCCGGCGGCGTTTGCGCTGCTGGAGCGGGCGGTCGCCGGACGTGTGGTGGCGCGCATCCTGGCGCAGGAGGCCTACGCCAGCCTGGCGCTGGGGTTGCTGGTGCTGATGCTGGAGAGGGTGGCCGCACGCGACGCGGCCGAGGCGGGGCAGGGCAGCCAGTTCAGCACCGGCATGGCGCTGGCCGCCGGGGCGCTGTTCTGCACCGTGGCCGGCTACTTCGGCGTGCAGCCGCTGATGGACGCCGTCCGTGCCGGGCAGGGCAGCCTGAGCTTCGGGCAGCTGCACGCCGTCAGCGCAGCGCTCTTCGGGGTGAAGCTGGTGCTCGTGCTCACGCTGGCGTGGCGCGCCAGCCGGCCGCGCTGAGCCGGCCCGTGCCAGCTCGGCGCGCAAGCTCAGGCCGGGGCCTTCTTCTTGATGCTGGTGGCAGCGCGCGGCTTGGCCCGCTTCACCAGGCCACCGGCAGTGACGCGCTCGTTGCCCAGCACCTTCACCTTCTTGACCGTGGCGCGGTGGTTGCCGCTCTTGGAGAACTTGACGATCTTGACCACCTTGGGCCCGGCGCCGCGGCCTTCGGCCGCCTCGGTGAGCTTGGGCGGGATGGGGCGCCAGAGCACCAGCAGCTTGCCGATGTGCTGGATGGGCGCGGCGTTCAACCGGTCGGCCAGCGTGGCCAGCAGCGCCTCGCGCGCGGCCCGGTCGTCGGAGAACACGCGCACCTTGATCAGCCCGTGGGCCTTCAGCGCGCTGTCGGCCTCGCGGGCGACGGCATCGGTCAGGCCCTCGGCGCCGATCATGACGACCGGCTCGAGGTGGTGGGCGGCGGCGCGGTGTTCCTTGCGCTGGGCCGGGGTCAGGACAATGGCGGGCATGTCGGGATTATCCCCGGCCGCGGCAGGGATGGGGTGAAGCGATGAAGTCGTCGAAGTCGAAGAAGGTGAACCGGGCCTGGTTGCACGACCACCTGACCGACCCGTACGTGAAGCTGGCGCAGAAGGAGGGCTACCGCGCCCGCGCCGCCTACAAGCTCAAGGAGATCGACGAGACCCTGCGCCTGGTCAAGCCCGGCCAGGTGGTGGTGGACCTGGGCGCCTCGCCTGGCGCCTGGAGCCAGTACCTGCGCCGCAAGCTGGGCACCAGCGGCACCATCATCGCGCTGGACCTGCTCGACTTCGAGCCGGTGGAGGGCGTGACCTTCCTGCAGGGCGACTTCCGCGAGGACGAGGTGCTGGCAAGGCTGGAGGCCGAGCTCGGTGGCCGGCCGGTGGACCTGGTGCTGTCGGACATGGCGCCCAACCTGTCGGGCATCCCGGCGTCGGACTCGGCACGCATCTCGCACCTGGTGGAGCTGGCGGTGGAGTTCGCCGGCCGCCACCTGCGCCCCGAGGGCACCCTGGTGACCAAGGTCTTCCACGGCAGCGGCTACAGCCAGCTGGTGGCGCTGTTCAAGCAGCGCTTCCGGGTGGTCAAGCCGCTCAAGCCCAAGGCCTCGCGCGACAAGTCGGCGGAAACCTTTCTCGTCGGCATGGGTCTGAAGGCCCGGGCGGCCGAATAGCGCCGTCTTTGGCTATGTTTCCGATAGTCCGCAAGCGCAGGCCGAAACCCTTGGGTGAACTAGAATCGGCCCCATCTGCCGGACATTCGGCAAGCCGCGCACCTGCGCGTCAGCCACCGTCCTGAAGGAGTCCCGGTGAACAATCAATGGTTTTCGAAGGTCGCAGTCTGGCTGGTGATCGCACTCGTGCTGTTCACCGTCTTCAAGCAGTTCGATCGCACGACGACCGCCGGCAACCAGATCGCGTACTCCGACTTCCTGGAGGAAGTGCGGGCCGGACGCATCAAGTCGGTCACGCTGCAGGAAGGCAACGGCGGCACCGAGATCCTGGCGCTGACCAGCGATGACCGCCGCCTCCGCAGCACCGCCACCTACCTCGACCGCGGCCTGGTCGGCGACCTGATCAACAGCGGCGTCAAGTTCGACGTCCGCCCGCGCGAGGAGCCCTCGCTGCTGATGAGCATCCTGGTGAGCTGGGGCCCGATGCTGCTGCTCATCGGCGTGTGGATCTACTTCATGCGCCAGATGCAGGGCGGCGGCAAGGGTGGCGCCTTCAGCTTCGGCAAGAGCAAGGCGCGCATGCTCGACGAGAGCAACAACACCACCACCTTCCAGGACGTCGCCGGCTGCGACGAGGCCAAGGAGGAGGTCAAGGAACTCGTCGACTTCCTGAAGGACCCGCAGAAGTTCCAGAAGCTCGGCGGCCGTATCCCGCGTGGCGTGCTGCTGGTCGGGCCGCCGGGGACCGGCAAGACCCTGCTGGCCAAGGCCATCGCCGGCGAGGCCAAGGTGCCGTTCTTCAGCATCTCCGGATCCGACTTCGTCGAGATGTTCGTCGGCGTGGGTGCGGCGCGCGTGCGCGACATGTTCGAGCAGGCCAAGAAGAGCGCGCCCTGCATCATCTTCATCGACGAGATCGACGCCGTGGGCCGTCACCGCGGTGCGGGCCTGGGGGGCGGCAACGACGAGCGCGAGCAGACGCTCAACCAGATGCTCGTCGAGATGGACGGCTTCGAGACCAACCTCGGCGTCATCGTGATGGCGGCCACCAACCGGCCCGACATCCTCGACCCGGCGCTGCTGCGCCCCGGCCGCTTCGACCGCCAGGTCTACGTCACGCTGCCCGACGTGCGCGGCCGCGAGCAGATCCTGGGCGTGCACATGCGCAAGGTGCCGGTGGGTGCGGACATCCGCGCCGACATCCTGGCCCGCGGCACGCCCGGCTTCAGCGGTGCCGACCTGGCCAACCTGGTCAACGAGGCGGCGCTGTTCGCCGCGCGGCGCAACGCCCGCGTGGTGGAGATGGTCGACTTCGAGAAGGCCAAGGACAAGATCATGATGGGCCCCGAGCGGAAGTCCATGGTCATGCCCGAGGAGGAGCGCAAGAACACCGCCTACCACGAGGCCGGCCATGCACTGGTGGCGCGCCTGATGCCCAAGACCGACCCGGTGCACAAGGTCACCGTCATCCCGCGCGGCCGTGCGCTCGGCGTGACCATGCAGCTGCCCGAGGGCGACCGCTACAGCATGGACAAGGAGCGCATGCTCAGCACCATCAGCGTGCTGTTCGGCGGGCGCATCGCCGAAGAGGTGTTCATGAACCAGATGACCACCGGCGCGAGCAACGACTTCGAGCGTGCCACCTCCATCGCCCGCGACATGGTGATGCGCTACGGCATGACCGACGAGCTCGGCCCCATGGTCTACGCCGAGAACGAGGGCGAGGTCTTCCTCGGCCGCAGCGTCACCAAGACCACCAACATGTCCGAGGCCACGATGCAGAAGGTGGACCGCGAGGTGCGCCGCATCATCGACGAGCAGTACGCCATCGCGCGCCGCCTGATCGAGAGCAACCAGGACAAGATGCACACCATGGCGCAGGCGCTGCTGGAGTGGGAAACCATCGACAGCGAGCAGATCGACGACATCATGGCTGGCAAGCCGCCGCGCCCGCCCAAGGACTGGGCGCCGCCGTCTTCCCGGTCCGGCGGTGGCGGCAGCACGCCGCCCGTCAACCCGGACGGCGCGCCGGCCGCGGCCTGACGGCCGGGGGCGTGCACCGGCACGCCCCGATCCATTCCCCACGGGGCCCGGCTGCTGCCGGGCCCCGTTCTGCTTGAAGGCGCCGCATGCACTGGCAGACCTCCCGCTACCGCATCGACCTCGCGCGGCCCCGCGTGATGGGCATCGTCAACGTCACGCCCGATTCTTTTTCCGACGGCGGGCAGTACCTGGCACCCGCGGCCGCGGTGGCCCACGCCGAGCGCCTGGTGCGCGAGGGCGCGGACATCCTGGACATCGGCGCAGAGTCCACCCGCCCCGGTGCCCGAAGCCCGGACACGCCAGAGGAGCTGGCCCGGCTGCGGCCGGTGCTCGCCGCGGCGCTCACGCTGGGCGTTCCGGTGTCGGTGGACACCAGCAACCCCGAGGTGATGCGGGCGGTGCTGGACGCCGGGGCCGACATCGTCAACGACGTGCGCTCGCTGACGCGCCCGGGAGCGCTGGAGGCGGTGGCGGCGCACCCCGCCGCGGGCCTGTGCCTGATGCACATGCGCGGCGAGCCGGCCACCATGCAGGCCCAGGTGCCCGACTACCCCGACGTGGTGGCCGAGGTGCGTGACTTCCTGCGCGAGCGGCTGGCCGCGGCGCAGGCGGCCGGCATCGACGAAGCGCGTATCGTGCTGGACCCGGGCATCGGCTTTGCCAAGACGCCGGCGCACAACCTGACGCTGCTGCGCCGACAGCGGGAGTTGCTGGCGCTGGGGCGGCCGGTCCTGGCGGGCTGGTCGCGGAAGTCCACGCTGGGCGGGCTGACCGGGCGCCCGGCGAACGAGCGCGTGGCCGCCAGCGTGGCCGCGGCGGTGCTGGCCGTGCACGAGGGCGCCCGCATCGTGCGCGTGCACGACGTGGCACCGACGGTGGATGCGCTGAAGCTGTGGCAGGCCGCCTTCGGCGAGCCGGGTCAGAACGACGACAAGGAACAACCATGAGCAGACGCTACTTCGGCACCGACGGCATCCGCGGCACGGTGGGCACCGCGCCCATCACGCCCGACTTCATGCTGCGCCTGGGCCACGCCGTGGGCCGGGTGCTTCGGCGCACGCACGACCGCCCGACGGTGCTCATCGGCAAGGACACGCGGCTGTCGGGCTACATGATCGAGTCGGCGCTGGAGGCCGGCTTCGCCTCGGCCGGTGTCGACGTGCTGCTCAGTGGCCCGCTGCCCACGCCCGGCGTGGCCTACCTGGTTCGCGCGCTGCGGCTGGACCTGGGCGTGGTCATCAGCGCCTCGCACAACCCCTTCGACGACAACGGCATCAAGTTCTTCTCCGCCGAGGGCACCAAGCTGCCCGACGGCTGGGAGCTGGCCGTCGAGGCGGCGATGGACGAGGCGCCCTCCTGGGTGCACTCCTCGGCGCTGGGCAAGGCGCGGCGGCTGTCCGACGCCTCCGGGCGCTACATCGAGTTCTGCAAGAGCACGGTCCCGCACACCATGTCGCTGCGCGGGATGACCATGGTCGTCGACGCCGCCCACGGCGCCGCCTACCACGTGGCGCCGGACGTGTTCCACGAGCTGGGCGCGCAGGTGATCAAGCTCGGCTGCGAGCCCGACGGCACCAACATCAACGCTGGCGTGGGTGCCACGGCGCCGCAGGCGCTGGTGGAGGCCGTCCGGCGGCACGGGGCCGACTACGGCGTGGCGCTCGACGGAGACGCCGACCGCCTGCAGCTGGTGGACGGGCAAGGCCGCCTGTACAACGGCGACGAGCTGCTCTACGTGATGGCCGCCGACCGCCTGAACCAGCAGCGGCCGGTGCCTGGCGTCGTCGGCACCCTGATGACCAACATGGCGGTGGAGCTGGCGCTGCAGGCGCGCGACGTGCCGCTGGTGCGTGCCAAGGTGGGCGACCGCTACGTGCTCGAGGAGCTGACCGCACGCGGCTGGCAGCTCGGTGGCGAGGGCTCCGGCCACCTGCTGGCGCTGGACCGCCACACCACCGGCGACGGCATCGTCAGCGCCCTGCAGGTGCTGCATGCCGTGCAGCGCAGCGGGCGCCCGCTGGCGCAGTGGCTGGACGGGGTGGCGCTGTTCCCGCAGACGCTGATCAACGTCCGGCTGCCGCGCCTGGACGGCTGGCAGCAGCACCCCGGCCTGGCGCGCGAGCGCGAGGCGGTGGAGCGCGAGCTGGCGCAGCGCGGGCGGGTGCTGATCCGCGCCTCGGGCACCGAGCCGGTGCTGCGCGTGATGGTGGAGGCGCAGGACGCGGCGCTGGCACGGCGCTGCGCCGAGCGTCTGGCGGCGGCCGTGCAGGGCTGAAGGCCGCATGGCCGCCGGCGGCGGAGGAGCGCCCCGTCTCCTGTCGCCATGACCCCTTTGTGACGACTGTCATATGACGGTCACATTGCCCGCCTAGCATGCGCGGCAGTGTTCTTCGTCACGCCCAGAAAGGGGTCTCCCATGACGCATTCCCTGTTCCGCACGGCCGCTGTGGCCGCCGTGGCCACGCTCGCCGCGGTCGCGGCCCACGCGCAGGACGTCACCGGCGCCGGCGCCTCCTTCCCGGCCCCGGTGTATGCCAAGTGGGCCGATGCCTACAACAAGGCCACCGGCGCGCGCATCAACTACCAGTCGGTGGGCTCCGGCGCCGGCATCCGCCAGATCAAGGCCAAGACCGTGGACTTCGGTGCCTCCGATGCGCCGCTGACCGACGAGCAGCTGGCCGCCGACGGCATGATCCAGTTCCCCACCGTGATCGGCGGCGTGGTGCCGGTGGTCAACATCGCCGGCATCGCCCCGGGCCAGATGAAGCTCACGGGCAAGGTCCTGGGCGACATCTACCTGGGCAAGGTCACGCGCTGGAACGACCCCGCCATCGTGGCGCTGAACCCCGGCCTGAAGCTGCCCGACGGCGCCATCGCGCCGGTGCGCCGTGCCGACGGGTCGGGCACCTCGTTCATCTTCACCAACTACCTCTCCAAGGTGAACGCGGAGTGGAAGCAGACGGTGGGCGAGGGCACCGCCGTGAAGTGGCCGGTGGGCGCCGGCGGCAAGGGCAACGAGGGCGTGTCGGCCTTCGTGCAGCGGCTGCCCAACGCCATCGGCTACGTGGAGTACGCCTACGCCAAGCAGAACCGCATGTCCTACGTGCTCATGCAGAACAAGGACGGTGTCTACGTGAAGCCCGACGACGCCAGCTTCAAGGCGGCGGCGGCCGGTGCCGACTGGCAGCGCAGCTTCTACCAGATCCTCACCGAGCAGCCGGGCAAGGACAGCTGGCCGATCTCCGGCGCCACCTTCATCCTGATGCACAAGACGCAGGACAAGCCGGCGCAGGCGGCCAACGCGCTGAAGTTCTTCGACTGGGCGTTTGCCAACGGCGACAAGATGTCCGAGGAACTGGACTACGTGCCGCTGCCGGCCTCGGTGAAGGACCTGGTGCGCAAGCAGTGGGCCGAGCGCCTGAAGGACGGCGCCGGCAAGCCCATCGCCTGGAAGTGACGCGCTGACCCGGCGGGCCGAAGGGCCCGCCGCCCGCGCCGGGCCCCGCGCGCCGCTGCTGGCGGCCGGGCCCGGCGCCCGTGCATGAGGCCCCCGCCCAGGGGGCACGCAAGTTCCTCCACATGGCCGCTACACTCCCTGCCACCCCGTCGCCGGACGACCCGAGCGCCCGCATGCCACGCGCAACCCCCGAGCAGCCGGCGCCGCCACGCCGCCGTCGTGCACCCTGGGCCGACGCGCTGTTTGCCATCGTCGCGCAGGGTGCGGCCTGGGTCACCCTGGCCTTGCTGGTCGGCATCATCCTCTCGCTGGTGGTCGGCGCCTGGCCCGCGATCCGCGAGTTCGGCATCGGCTTCCTCTGGTCGGCCGAGTGGGACCCGGTGCAGGAGCGCTTCGGCGGCCTGGTGATGATCTACGGCACGCTGATGACCTCGTTCATCGCGCTGCTGATCGCCG